>Ga0326726_10002688_pt1 | contig 16283 bp, 13 predicted proteins | sample MHFenrmetagenome_2_FD_207603 | JGI IMG/M metagenome (GOLD analysis project Ga0326726, IMG submission 207603) | Lab enriched peat soil microbial communities from Michigan Hollow, Ithaca, NY, United States - MHF15MN | ecosystem: Environmental > Terrestrial > Soil > Wetlands > Peat | place: USA... | reverse complement strand
TGACGGATCAGGAAAAACGACATGATAATTATTTTTGCTCCCGGAAAGAAAGTGCATGCCTGCTGCGCACTGTCACAAACAGTCACGACAATGTCAGCTCCCCGATCAAAAAATTCGTCAATGAGCTTGGACCGGTGCCCGGCAATGTCGATACCGATCTCCTCCATCCCGGCAACAGCCAGGGGGTTAACGGCACACACTTCGCACTTCGGTCACGGCACTCCCCACCTCAAACATGTCGCCATAACGAGCCCGAAGGTATCCCTCGCTATCTGGGAGCGGGCAGAATTGTGAGTACAGATGAAGAGTACACGGGTTTTCGTTCCTTGCCTTCAGCCTGCTCATTATCATCGTTCATAGATTCACTCGCTACATGTTCTGTGATTTTTTTCTAACTGTTCATCGCTTTTGTTAATAAGGATAATCCGGGAAGATTTCGGAAAGCCAGGAATCGATATTGTCCCGGAGTGCCCGGAAATCCGCGAAAACCTCCGTTTTGTCCTTCCGGATTTCTGAAGGGCTTACAAATCCAAGGTGAATTATTGTCTCTCCCTCAGGAATAGACCCAGACAACGCCAGTTTCGCCCGATCGCACATCGTAATGACGTAATCGAACCGGGTACCGGTGAATTGAGACAGTTTCTTGGACTTCTGGGTAGAGATATCGATTCCAAGCTCTTTCATCACTGAGATGGCATACGGGTTCGGTCCTGCCGGTGCGATACCTGCTGAAAATGCAGAATAGCGGTCCTTACAGCGGGCGTTGAGAAGGCCTTCTGCTATCTGCGATCTCACCGAATTGAACGAACAGATAAAGAGGACGGTCTTCTTTTCCATTTTTTCTCCGTTAATCACCCTGTTCAATGGATCTCAATGCGCTCACCGGTTATCATATAGTGGACATTCTCTGCGATTTTACAAGCATGATCGGCGCAACGTTCGAGATAGCGGGCGACAAGTATATAGTTAGTACATCGGGTGATCGTCTTGGGATCCTCCATCATGTAGGTAATTCCTTCCCGGAATATCGAATGCCGTAACGCATCAATGGTATCATCCCGGGCTGAAAATCCCTCTATCAGATCAAGATTATCAGACTCGTAGGCTGCTATCGCATCATCCACCATATCACTGACAAGATCTGCCATGTGAGGGATGCACATCAGGTTCGCAATATGGGGTTTATCCGAGATCTCTCTCACGATCTTTGCAATCACCTTCCCATACCGTCCGATCCGCAATGATGCATTAATAACTTTCAAGGTGCATGCGATGAACCGCATATCCTTTGCCATCGGCTGGTTGAGTGCAATCAGCTGGTAACAATGCTCTTCAAGCCGGACATCCATGTCATGGATCTCGCCTTTTCTGGCGATTACGGATTCTGCGAGAACCGGGTCCTGCCGGATAAGGGCATCAACTGCATCACGAAGCATATCTCGCCCCAGATGGGCCATTTCAAGGGTGTCCTTCCCCAAGGTCTGGAGTTCAGTATGAAATTTTTCTGCCATGTATTTTACCTACCCGAACCGCCCGGTAATATAATTCTCTGTGAGTTCCTCTTTTGGATGTTCAAAGATCTGCACCGTTTTTCCGCATTCGATCAATTTGCCAAGATACATGAAACCGGTATAATCGCTCACCCGCGCTGCCTGTTGCATGTTGTGGGTGACGATGATAACAGTATAGTCCTGTTTGAGCATATCGATTAAGTTCTCAATCTTTGCAGTAGCAATAGGATCAAGTGCTGAACAGGGCTCGTCCATGAGGATTACCTCCGGTTCAACTGCCAGGGTCCGGGCGATGCAAAGCCGTTGCTGTTGCCCCCCCGAGAGTCCGAGTGCTGAATCGTTGAGCCGGTCTTTTACTTCATCCCAGAGGGCTGAGTGGCGGAGGCTCCGTTCAACAATTCTGTCAAGCTCAGCTTTGTCCATCGCACCATGCACCCGGGGGCCATACGCCACATTCTCATAAATGGATTTGGGGAAAGGGTTTGGCTTCTGAAATACCATTCCCACCTTTTTACGGAGTGTCACAACATCGGTCCCGGGAGCATGGATTTCTTCACTATCGAGCGTTATCTCGCCGGTGATTTTTACGTGATCGATCAGGTCATTTAACCGGTTGAAACAACGTAACAGGGTTGACTTCCCACAGCCGGAGGGACCGATCAAGGCAGTCACCTTGTTCTTTGGGATTGTCATTGAAACGGACTCAAGGGCACGTTTCCCGTTATACCAGAGATTTACATTATGCGTAGTAATAATTGCAGATTCGGACATTTTATCCTCGTGTCTTGTGCTGGAAATGATTTCTTATGATGATTGCGACCGCGTACAGTCCGACAACAAGGAGCAAAAGGACCAGTGCGGTCCCGTATTTGTTGGTCGACGCACCTGGCACATTTGTTGCCAAGATGAAGAGATGGTAGGGCAGTGCCATGACCGGCTGGAATGCCGAATCGGGAAGGAACCGTGACGAGAAGACGACTGCTGTAAACATAATCGGTGCAGTTTCTCCCGCAGCTCTCCCGATCGAGAGGATGGCACCGGTGACTATCCCCGGTATTGCAGGTGGCAGGACTACCCTGCTGATCGTCTGCCATCTGGTGGCGCCGAGTGCGAGACTCCCTTCCCGCAGTGACTGAGGGATATTTTTTAATGACTCTTCAGTCGTTCGGATTACGGTTGGCAATACCATCAGCGCAAGAGTAATCTGCCCGGCAAGCATCGAGACACCGATCTGAAGATACAGCACAATGAATGCAAACCCGAACAGGCCAAAGACGATTGAAGGGGTGCCGTTGAGCAGGTCAACCCCGGTCCTGATAAGCCGGGTGACGTGTCCTTCCCGCGTATATTCGACAAGGTAAATAGCGGCCCCCACTCCAAGAGGAAGTGCGATCGCAATCGCACCTGTGACGAGACAGAGTGTGCCGATTATTGCCGGGAAAATTCCTCCGGCCCTGCCCAGATCTTTCGGCGGTTGGGTAAGGAATTCCCATGAAAGTGCCGGCAGGCCGTTGATTATGATGTCCTGGAGGATAATGATGAGGATGGTGATCACGATGACTGCCGCCGCAATGACAAATCCGAACGCAATTGTCTGAATGTATTTCCGCGAGACAAGATTCCTGCCGAAATACCACGCCACTCCTGCCAGAAGGATAAGAGCTGCAAGCCATAAGGGAGCGGCCATGAGCAGAAAGACTAGTAAAAATAAAATCCCGATTATCCGGGCAACCCATAAGAAAGATTCCTTCGTATAAGAAGATACAAGAGTTTTTCTTGAAGCCACTCGTGTTCTTCCTTCTTTGAGATGGAGCAGGATTGCACCCGCAGAAAGGTTGATGATAAGGGTAATGATAAGCAAGACGACTGCAACACCGAACAAGGCACTGTAGTGATCACTACCAAGAGATACCTCACCCATTTCAATACCCAGAGTTGCAGTAAGTGTTCTTAAGGGTGAGAGAATATTCCAGAAGGGGTCCGGTATGATCCCTGCATTGCCGGCAACCATCAGGACAGCCATAGTCTCACCAATTGCCCTGCCGATACCAAGGATAATTGCAGCGGCGATGCCGGAAAGTGCGGCGGGCACGAGAACCTGGCTGATAGTCTGCCACCGTGTTGCCCCTATAGCAAGCGACCCTTCCTTGTACTCATGAGGTACTGAACTGATGGCATCCTCAGAAACACTGATGATCGTGGGAAGTGCCATGATCCCGAGCAGGACTGAGGCTGCCAGCCAGGTCTCACCCGTGGGAAGATCAAAGGTCACCCGGATAAAATTGGTAAGAACGATGAGCCCGAAGAACCCGTACACAACTGATGGGATACCGGCAAGCAGTTCGACTGCCGGTTTGAGTACTTGTTTTACCCTTGGGGAAGCAAGTTCTGAAATATAGATTGCACAGCCGATAGAAAGCGGGACAGCAAAGACCATTGCCCCGATGGTGACCAGAAGGGTTCCGACGATGAGCGGGAAGATACCATAAAGCGGTACAACTGCAGTCGGGGCCCAAGATGCACCTGACAGGAATGTAAGTACGCCAACCTTCTCAAAGATCGCGTACCCGTCCCGTACTAAGAACAGGAAGATGAATGAGACGACAATCACGGCAAAGAAGGCTGTGAAGAAAAATACAGTTTTAATCGCCCGTTCTTTGAGTAATGATAAGCGGGCAGTGCCTTTTGAGGCGCTCAGGACACCATTCATTTTCTTCATGAATCTGACCATTTCCGCCTCCCTCTAAAGAAAAAATGTGTTGTTCCTTTTATCTGGTTAGGTTCAGTTGAGGGTCACGTATCCTTCATCAGCAACAATCTTCTGGCCCTCTGGGCTCAGGATGTACTTGATGAAGTCCCCGGTAAGTCCGCTGGGCTGACCATTGGTAATGACGTATAAATCCCGGGAAACCGGGTAGGTCTTTGTTTTTACGTTATCGATCGTTGGTGCGACAATCTTCTGTGCGTTGTACCAGATGGGCAGGGCTTTAACATCCTTGGTGACAAAACCGATGGAGACGTAACCGATTGAGCCAGGGGTCTGAGCTACTGTCTGGAGTACTGCTCCATTGGAGTTCTTTTCCAGCATTTTGTTCGTGGGAGATGCTTTGAGCAGGACTGTTTCATCGAAATAGGAGCGGGTACCGGAAGCACTGTCGCGGCCGATGATCACGATCTGGTTGTTGGTGTCCGGGACATTCGCACCGGTTATCTGGGTCCATTTGGTAATAGTACCAAGATAGATGCCTTTCACCTGGTCCAGCGTAATGTACTGTATCTCATTTGCCGGGTTCACTATGACAGCAATTCCATCCTGTGCGACGGTAGTCACGACAAAGCCGGGATACTTGGTCATCTCATCCTTGGTCACTTCACGGGATGACATACCGATATCAACTGTTTTGGCCCCAATCGTCTGGATACCAACACCGGATCCACCTCCGGATACCTGGATGTCTGCATTCGGGTGAGCTGCCATATACTGGTCAGCTGCTTTCTGGACAATCGGCAGAACGGTTGTCGAACCGCTTATCTTGATGGTCTGCTTCTGGCCGGTCGAGACCAGGGTTGTCGTTACCGGGGCTGGATTAGTCGACACTGGTGCCTGTGTGGTTATTACAACAGCAGGGGATGCAGTGGGAACCTGGGTTGCCAACGTAGTCTTCGTTCCGTTGCCTGTACAACCTGCAGCAAACGCCAGCATGAATACTGCGGCGAGACTCAGGATGATTAATACGTACGAACTCCTTTTTGCATTCATGGTATTCTATCACCTATTTTGCCCGGGATAATAAAGGGTTTTTCGCCATAAACTATACTAGTATATATATATGAAATAGACAAATAGAGTGGCATAGAGAAATCAGGTATCTATTGATAAAAAAGTGATAAAGATGGAGATTCGACGGGTGCAGGTAACCGGTGGTGCTTCCTTTGTGGTAACGCTCCCCAAAGAATGGGCAGAAAGGCAGAATATCAAGAAGAATGATCCCGTTGGAATGACTGTACAACCTGACGGAACACTCTTGATTACCAAAAATACCACCGATGAGATTCTCCAACAGATCAAGGAAATTGACTGCAGTACTATTGCTGACCCGGCATTTTTATTCCGTCTTTTAATTGGAACTTACATCATGGGTTTCAGTGTGATCCGGCTTATTTCAAAAAAGGGTTTTCCCCCCTTCGTCCGTTCAGTTGTGCGGGACTTCACCCAGATGACGATTGGTCAGGAAGTTGTCGAGGAAACTGAGATTGTTATCGCGATAAAAGACCTGCTCAATCCGGTAGAGATGCCGTTTGACAATACGATCAAGCGCATGTTTGTAATCGTCAAGAACATGCATAAGGATGCAATTACCGCTCTGGATACTCACAACAAGACTCTTGCAGAAGATGTGATCCTCCGTGACATAGATGCAGACCGGTTGAACTGGCTTATCGCCCGCCAGACCAATATGATCATGCTGCATGCAACCCTGTCACGGAAGATGGGGATATCCCCAGATATGGCAATGCACTACTATATCCTCAGCCGGATTATTGAGCGGATCGGGGACCATGCGGTCAGAATTGCTGAACATGCCCTCCCCATTATTGAGATAGGTCTCGATAAACAAACACTCAATATCATAAAAAAAGCAAGTATAATGTCGCTTGAAATTTTTGACCGGAGTATTGTATCTTTTTTTAATTCAGACATGAAAGAAGCCAACCGGAATATTGAATCAATCAGTGCGTTGGAAAACATCTGCGGAGAAATTAATAATATGGTACTGAAACAGGATACGATGGTCGCCATTTCTTTAAACTATATATCTGAAAGTATCCGGCGAGCGGGAGAATATGCCGGAGACATATCTGAAACGGTTATCAACTTATTAGTAGAGCAGGAGGGGTCACTGAAGAAAAAGAAATGAGATTACAATCCTAAGTAGTTTGTACTTTTTTCTATTTGCTCTTGTTAGATCTTTGTCGGAAAAAACGGAACCACATTTCAGCGTTTGTTGACAGATCTCATTCATAGTGAGGTTCTCTATAGCAACTCTTCAAAAGGGCTTTTTGATTATCGGGAAAAATAGGAAACGGGTGGTTGCGGGGAATTTCCTGCCATAAACCGAATTTACTTTTCCGCGCGATGTCATGTTTTATTAAATGATGCTGGAATGAGTTTTCCACCCGGGCGGCCTTATCAGACGAGAACTGGAGTTATAATCTCCCTTTTACTTGTTGATAACCCCAAAAATTTTCAATGGACATAAATACCGCCAGCATGAACACAAGAATAGAAAAACTCCCGGCCAGTACGGTTCGGAGCCAATGAGATCTGAGGTAGTAATTCTATGGTTTTCGAACCGATCCTATCCAAAATTCGGAACCAGATAAAACCAGCGATTGTTATTTTTTTCCTGCTCACGCTTATCACCGGGATTTTCTATCCTCTTTTGATCACCGTCATCGCACAGGTGGTCTTTCCCGTGCAGGCGAACGGTAACCTCATTGTTCATAACGGAACTGTGGTCGGTTCAGCGCTGATTGGACAGCCCTTCACCTCACTAAAATACTTCTGGGGCCGTCCCTCCGCCACATCCCCGGTTCCCTACAATGCCGGAGCCTCGTCCGGTTCGAATCTCGGGCCGACGAACCCCGCGCTTGCGGACGCAGTGAAAGCTCGTGTTGATGCCCTCCTTGCGGCAGACCCGCCAAATAAGCAACCAATCCCGGTCGATCTTGTCACCGCATCGGGAAGCGGGCTTGACCCAGATATCTCTGTGGCTGCAGCATACTACCAAGTACCCCGCGTCGCCAGTGAGCGTGGTTTAGATGAACAGGATGTACTGGCGCTCGTCATCCAGCATATTGAACCCCGGTATTTCTGGATCTTCGGCGAGCCCCATATCAATGTCCTCAGGCTCAACCTTGCCGTCGACGATTTGAGCGCTTCTCGTATAAGCCCGGAACCCGCACAAGAAGTCAACCCCCTCCCGTCACAGACATCCGGGATGAGGCTCGTTGACTGGGTCGTGCTAATACTCTTTTTCTCAGTCTTTGTCGTGACCGTCGTCCCGTTGGGCAGGTTCATGTGGAAGGTGTTTACCGGGCAGCGCAACATCTTCTCGCCGGTCATCGAACCCGTCGAACGCTGGCTTCTTGCCACGTCCGGAATATCGGCAAACGACGAGATGGACTGGAAGACATTCTCTGTCGCGATGATGGTCTTTTCCGTAATCAGCATCGCGTTTGTCTTCCTGCTTCAGGAATTACAGGGACTCCTTCCGCTCAACCCTGCCGGGGTTGGGGCAGTCCCGTGGGACCTCTCGCTCAACACCGCGGTCAGTTTTACTACCAACACCAACTGGCAGGCGTATGTTCCCGAGACCACAGTCAGTTACCTGACACAGATGGCTGGACTTGCCGTGCAGAACTTCGTCTCTGCGGCAGTGGGGATGGCAGTCCTTGTCGGCCTCATCTACGGCCTCTCGCGGAAGTCCGCATCCACAATTGGCAATTTCTGGGTGCTGCTCGTCCGCAGCATCATGATCCTCCTGCCGATCAGCATCATCATCGCGCTCATTCTCGTATCGCAGGGCACGATCCAGACCTTCAGCGGGCCTGTCACCATTCCTCTTCTCGATCCCGTAAAGGACGCGACCGGTACACTCATAACTACACAAACCATTCCGCTCGGACCCACCGCTTCCCAAATTGCTATTAAACAGCTCGGCACCAACGGCGGCGGTTTCTTCAATGCCAACTCGGCCCACCCGTTCGAGAACCCGTCACCGTTCTCCAACTTTGTCGAAGTCGTGGCGATCCTCCTTATCCCCTCGGCACTCTGCTACACCTTCGGGAAAATGGTCGGGGTGGGACGCAAGGGCATCAGCATCCTTATTGCCATGACCCTCATGTTTGTTCCGCTCCTTGGCATTGCAATTGCCGCAGAACTCGAGGGTAGTCCTGCATATACCGGTATAGGGATCAACCAGAGTACTACTGATATCCAGCCGGGCGGTAACATGGAGGGCAAGGAAGTACGGTTTGGCATCATGCCGTCAGCGCTCTTTGCGGTCGTCACTACAGTAACTTCCTGCGGCGCGGTCAACTCGATGCATGACTCCTTTACCCCACTCGGTGGTCTTGTGCCATTATTCAATATGATGCTTGGGGAGGTTGTGTATGGCGGGGTCGGATCCGGTCTCTATGGGATGCTCATCTTTGTCATTATTGCTATGTTTATCGCAGGCCTGATGGTCGGGCGGACTCCTGAGTACCTTGGCAAGAAGATTGAACCGCACGAGATGAAGCTCTCCACAATCATCATTCTCATCCCCATTTTTTTAATCCTCATCGGCACTGCAATTGCCGTACTGTCCGATCCCGGGAAGGCGGCTGTCTTAAACCCCGGGCCGCACGGGTTTTCTGAGATCCTGTACGCGTTTACCTCCGCATCGCAGAACAATGGCAGCGCCTTTGCCGGGCTGTCTTCTAACAGCCTGTTCTACAATATCGCAACGGCCGTCTGCATGTTCATCGGGCGATATGCCGTTGCCATCCTGACACTCGCACTGGCCGGTTCATTTGTCGCGAAAAAGATCGTCCCGGAAAGCGGGGGCACGCTGCGTGACCACCGCCCACTCTTTATTATCTGGCTCATCTTTGTCGTCCTCATAATCGGGGCGCTCAGCTTCTTCCCGGTGCTCGCGCTAGGTCCCATCGTCGAACATCTCATTCGGATGGCAGGGGGTGTGATCCATGTCTAACCCCAAGTCGGTCCGGGATCCTCACACCATTCTACCGGCACTTTACCGCCGGGCGGTTATCGATGCAGTATACAAGCTCGACCCGCGGTTCATGATCCACAACCCCGTGATGTTCACCGTTGAGGTCGGCAGCGTGATCACAACTCTGCTCTTCCTCCAGGCTCTCTTTGGAAAAGGCGAGGCGCCGGCCGGGTTTATCGGTGCGATCTCGGCATGGCTCTGGTTTACCGTTCTCTTTGCAAACTTTGCCGAGGCACTCGCAGAAGGAAGGGGTAAAGCGCAGGCTGAGTCACTGCGAAAGATGCGGCAGGATACGATGGCAAAGAAGCTGTATCTTGGGTATGAGATCGAAAAAGGGAAGGAACCAGTACCTTCCGATTGCCTCGAAGTCTCCTCCACAACCCTGCACAAGACTGATCTCTTCTACGTAAAAGCTGGGGATACAATCCCGGTGGACGGTGAAGTGGTGGAAGGCGTCGCATCAGTCAACGAGAGCGCAATCACGGGGGAAAGTGCACCGGTCATCCGCGAATCCGGCGGCGACCGGAGCGCTGTCACCGGAGGTACGGTTATCCTCTCGGACTGGCTGATCGTCCGTGCGAGCGCGAATCCCGGCGAAGGGTTCCTCGACCACATGATCAGCCTTATCGAGGGGGCAAAACGGCAGAAGACACCCAATGAGATTGCCCTCAACATCCTCCTTATCGGGCTGACAGCGGTCTTTGTCGTCATTTGTTCAACGCTGTACGCTTTCTCGCAGTACAGCGTGGAAACCACGGGATCCGGTACTCCGGTTACGATTACGGTACTAGTCGCGCTTTTCGTTTGTCTTGCTCCAACAACTATTGGAGGATTGCTCTCCGCGATCGGGATTGCGGGCATGGACCGGCTCATCCAGCGCAAGGTTATCACGACGTCCGGAAGAGCCATCGAAGCGGCCGGGGATGTGGACGTCCTGCTGCTGGACAAGACGGGTACTATTACACTCGGGAACCGGCAGGCGGTAGAGCTGATCCCGATCGATGGAACAGAGATCATAGACCTCGCGGAGACGGCACAGCTGGCATCTTTTTCGGACGAAACACCGGAAGGGCGCAGTATCGTGGTACTGGTGAAGGAGAAATACGGGCTACGGGGAAGGGCAGTCGGGGCGTCAGTGTCTGGGCCCGAAATGAAATTCATCCCGTTTTCCAGCCACACGAGGATGAGCGGTGTCGATTCCGGGGACATATCTATCAGGAAAGGCGCGGCAGACGCAATCTTTGTCCACATGAGTGGATGCGGACAACCAATCTCGGCACAACTGAAGCGGGCCGTCGACACCATTGCACAAGCAGGAGGTACGCCACTTGTCGTGACTCGGAACGGGAAGGCGCTCGGGGTCATCTACTTAAAAGATATTGTCAAGGGGGGGATCAAGGAACGGTTCTCCCAGCTGCGCAGGATGGGGATTAATACTGTCATGATCACCGGAGATAACCGGCTCACTGCTGCAACGATCGCTGCAGAGGCGGGTGTGGATGATTTCCTTGCAGAAGCGACACCAGAGAGCAAGCTCCACCTGATCCGCGAGTACCAGACCGGCGGCCGGATGGTTGCGATGACGGGAGACGGCACCAACGATGCTCCGGCGCTCGCACAGGCTGATGTCGCGGTGGCCATGAATACCGGCACCCAGCCGGCCAGAGAGGCGGCGAATATGATCGACCTCGACTCCAATCCGACAAAACTGATTGAGATCGTCGAGATCGGGAAACAACTCCTCATGACCCGGGGAGCCCTTACTACCTTCTCCATCTCAAATGATGTTTCGAAATACTTCGCTATCATCCCTGTTGCTTTCACGTCCACGTACCCGGCGCTCGCGGTGCTCAATATCATGGGCCTCAGGAACGGTGTCCTAGCCGCTGTGATCTTCAATGCACTTATCATCGTCGCCTTAATTCCGCTGGCACTCCACGGTGTTACCTATCGCCCTATGACAGCAGAAGAGGCATTGCGCAGGAATATCGTTATTTACGGCATCGGCGGGCTCATCGCTCCTTTCATCGGGATAAAGATTATCGATATGCTGCTCGTACTGATGGGTGTGGTGTGAACCAGTTCTATGGTCGCTGCTCCTGAATGCCGTCCCGATCCCGATATCCTCCTCTCCCGCGTGCAGGGGGAGGAACTGCGGAAGCACCGTGGCAAACTGAAAATCTTCCTCGGTTACATTGCTGGCGTTGGGAAGACCTACGAGATGCTTTTAGCAGCACACCTCCGGCGCGCCGAAGGGATTGACGTTCAAGCCGGGTATGTTGAGACCCATGGCAGACCGGAGACCGAAGCACTGCTCGAAGGGCTTACTGTTATCCCCCGGAAGATGATGGAGTACCGGGGAGTCTCGCTTCCGGAGTTTGACCTCGATACAACACTTATTCTCCACCCATCGCTCGTTCTTGTCGATGAACTTGCTCACACGAATGTTCCGGGTTCCCGTCACCCCAAGCGTTACCAGGACGTCGAGGAACTGCTTGATGCCGGTATCGATGTCTATACAACGCTGAATGTCCAGCATATCGAGAGTCTCAATGACGTGGTTGCCCAGATTACCGGGGTGCTCGTGCGTGAAACCATTCCCGACCGGGTGATTGATGAAGCGGCAGAGATTGAGGTGGTCGATCTTGCACCTCCGGAACTTCTCCAGCGGTTGCGGGACGGAAAAGTCTATGTCCCTGATATGGCAGCGCGGGCGATCGAGCAGTTCTTCAATGAGGGGAACCTCTACGCACTGCGTGAACTTGCCCTCCGCCGTGCCGCAGAGCGGATCGATGAACAGATGCTTGCCTATATGCAGACCCGGGCGATTCCGGGTCCCTGGGCTGCGGGAGAACATATCCTTGTCTCTATTGGCTCAGGCCCATTATCCGAACGGCTGGTAAGAACCGCCCGGCGGCAGGCTGACCGTATGGGAGCGCAGTGGACTGCCATCTATGTTGAAACTCCGGCTCACTACCGGCTTTCAAAAGAAGCCCAAGAACAGCTCAGTCGGACCCTGCAGCTTGCAGAAAAACTGGGAGCCACTACGATTACCCTTTTCGGTCTGAACATTGCATCAACCGTAATCGATTATGCACGACAGCACAATATTACCCGCATCATTATCGGGAAGACGCTCCGCCCCCGGTGGCAGGAGTATGTTTTTGGATCCGTGGTCGATCAACTCATCCATTACAGCGGTAATATTGATATCTATGTTATCAGCAGCAGTGAATATGCTCAGCAAAAAATCGGCGACCTGGATTTCCTGCTACCGGTGACCCTTCCCAGAGATTATCTCGCATGTATTGTTCTCATCACCGTGATTACCATCATTGGCTGGCTGATTAAGGATTTTATCTCGCCGACGAATCTCGCCATGCTTTACCTCCTCGGGGTCGTTGTTGTCGCGTTCAGGAGAGGTCTCCGGCCGGCAATCTTTACTGCCATTTTCAGCGTGCTTGCTTTTGATTTCTTCTTTATCCCTCCTCACCTCACCTTCAGGGTGACCGATACCGAGTATCTCATCACGTTTGCGGGTATGATTATTGTCGGAGCCCTGATCAGCCTGCTCGTGACCAGGGCACGCGAACATGCATTTGCCGCATCGGAACGGGAGAAGGAGACCGGGACGTTGTATGCGCTTTCACAGGACCTTGCTGTTGCTGCGGATGCCGATTCAATCATTGCAGCAGTTACCCGGCATATCCGGGAAATATTTCAGTGGGAAAGTGTCATTCTTCTCCCGGATGAAGATCATATCACTATTCACCCGTTTGGAGGCGGACTCACCCTGGATGCAGACGATATCGCCGTGGCCACCTGGGCATTCCAGCATGGTGCCGTTGCCGGTTATGATACCGACACACTCCACGGGTCCAGGCTCAGGTATATCCCGCTGCAGAGTTCAGCAGGCGTTCTCGGGATCATGGGGGTGAAACCTGCTGATCCTGATGGCATCATCACGCATGAACAGGAGCGTATACTTACCGCATTTGCCAACCAGATGGCCCTTGCGCTCGAGCGGGTGAACCTGGTTACGACTTCTTCCAGGGTATAAAATAGAGTAATCCCAAGTCATTTTCGGGCTTCATCAATGGTGAAACGGGAAGTATTGGATGACAATCAACGGTTACGACAATAAGATCCGATACAAAAATTCTGTCGGTGTCCGGATCCCATTTACGTATCTATTCGTCCATTTCTCATCACAATCTGAACCGCTTTCCCCTTATTCCAGAACACGGATGCAAGGGATATTCCGACAGTTATCTGATTCCTGTCTTGACCGATGAGCCGGACTTTGTCAATGACCATCCGTGCACCGAGTGCGGCCTGAGCAACCCGCTCCCGGATAAGAGCCTTCTGCTCCGGATCGATCATGTCGATGATATCGCGGCCTATCAGATTTTCCCTGCGATCTGCTCCGAGATACCGCATGCCGGTAGGATTTACGTATTCGATTTCCCCCTGACGGTAGACTATGATCCCGTCAGGAGAACATTCAATGAGATAGCGGTACCGCTCTTCGCTTAAGGCGAGACCCTCGACATTTGATACATATTCCTCAATAAAAATTGATGAGATTACCAGGATGAATGCAAAGAATGCCCGGTTAAGCAATGCAAATTCTATTGATATGTCACGGGGGGACAGGAAAAGACTTGCCCCCATCAGGAGAATAAAAACACCGGTCATCACGAGTGGTGCATATTTCCAGCTGAGGTATACTGTAAGAAACAAGGGAATAAGATAAAGAATCCAGATCATTACACCGAGGGGGGTGATGATATCAATGAGGAATATGAGCGCTGTGGCAAGCATTATATACGCGACAATGCGGATGAAATCCTTCCTCCGCTCAACCGGCCATGTAAGCCTTCTCATATTCACCATACATTATCCTCTCCAATCGTTGTATAAAAAGGTGGTGGACAAGGGAAGTATCTCCGCTATAAAAAAATTATAACGTATTTTTAGGAGAATGTTTCCGTATTCACACCGGTTTCCGTTATAACTCATGCCAGCAGCAGCGCAGACGAGCCGGTATCTGGTTGTAATACCGATGACAAGGGAAACGGCAAAATAATCCATCGGGAGATCGACCCCTGAATGGTCAGGGAGCACGAGATCCATCTTCTGAATTGTGGATGAGAATACCTGACAATTTCACACGTCACCCTGACCTCCGGTAACAAGCCGGGGATCATCACGGGCAAGAACAAGGGCAGCAAGAGCACTTTTTTCTTTATCTTTTATCTCAAGCATGATGTCAATGTCAAACGGGACCGTTGACCGGAGAAAAGACCAGAAATCTTCCGAGTCGATACTTTCTGCATGTGCTCCGGCCCGCTTTCCCGGCTGCTGCGAACTGTAATCGACCATGGGGATACCATCGTAGCTCTTCCAGGTATCATTGAGCGGGGCGAGCAGGGGCGGGAGAGTTTCGCCGTTGTTGTTGATGCCATGGTGAAAAACATCAAAAAGTACAGGTATCCGCGTGCGTTCATGGACATCAAGGCAGTCTGAAATCGTATAGAGCCGTTCATCATTCTCTATAACAAGCCGTCGTCTGATGGTTTCATCGAGCCCTTCGTAATTTTTGATAAACCGTTCCATACTGGCTGTTTTATCCCGGTAAACACCACCCATGTGGATCTGGAGTTTTGCTGCATCATCGAGGCCTAACAGGTCAAGGACCTGTGACTGGTACGTAAGATCTGCGATGCTTCGTTCCAGGACCCCTGTATCCTGAGCGTTAAGGAGGACAAACTGGTCCGGGTGCATGGAGATACGAAACCGGTGGCTCCTGACATACTCCCCTATACTCCAGAACTCCTCGGCAAAGTGCTTACGCCAGGGAAACGTGCACACCGGGTGCGAGGCAAAAGGGACCATATCTGATGTTATCCGGAAAAAGAGCATGCCATGGTCTACGTTGTATGAGAGAATTTTCAAAAGGCAGACCAGGTTTACCTTCACGGTTTCTCTGACCCTCCAGTCAGAATACGATGCAAGGCGGAATGTGCGGGAAGGCGAACACCCGATCGTACGGTTAATACAGGGATAGCCGATCCGTATACAGGACCATCTCGGGCCAGAGTGTCACTTCGTTCTCAGCCTCTTTCCTGCGCTCCATGCATCGCCGGCATAATCCCCCACAGTCCAGTACCGGTTGTCCGGCATCGTGAGCAGGAGCGGGTTGATCTTTCTGATGTCAGGATTGCCTTCAGTGAGATATTTCTCTTCTGTATAGGTTGCGATAATTTCTCCGATGTAAAAATTATTAGTAGGATTTTCAACCACGGTCTCCAGCTGGCATTCCAGCGAGAGCGGGCATTCGGTTATCATCGGGGCGGTCGCGAGTTCCCCATAATACACATCAAAGAGTGCTGCCTTATTTGCGTTTTTTCCCGATACCAGACCGCAATAATCTGTTTTTTCCATCATTTCCGCAGAAGGAACGTTTATACTGAAAGTCTTGTTCTCCTCGATACCCCGAACCGAATAGTGGTGTCGCCCGACACCACAACCAATGGTCGGCGGGTTTGCATTGACGCGGGTTACCCATCCGAGAGCCATGAAGTTGGGTTTTTTGTCCACCAGCGTGCCGAGTAAGGTAACCGGCATAGGATACATGAACACATTTCTGCCTGCTAAAATTTTACCCATTAATCCATCACCAGCTCTGCTATGGGTAGGACATCATAAAAAAGGGTTGTGCACTGAAGTACCGTTTTTCTATTACGGGTATTTGCGGAAATCGAGCGCTGCCGAGTTCATGCAGTAGCGTTTACCAGTCGGGGCTGGGCCGTCATCGAAAACATGACCAAGGTGTGCCCCGCAGCGGGCGCAAAGTACCTCAGTCCGTGTCATCCCTCCTGAAGTATCGGTATGGGTCCGGACATTGAGTGGTGAGACAGGCGCATTGAAACTGGGCCAGCCGGTACCGGAATCAAATTTGGTCTCTGATAAAAAGAGGTCAGTACGG
>Ga0326726_10002687_pt1 | contig 16285 bp, 15 predicted proteins | sample MHFenrmetagenome_2_FD_207603 | JGI IMG/M metagenome (GOLD analysis project Ga0326726, IMG submission 207603) | Lab enriched peat soil microbial communities from Michigan Hollow, Ithaca, NY, United States - MHF15MN | ecosystem: Environmental > Terrestrial > Soil > Wetlands > Peat | place: USA... | reverse complement strand
ATCGGCCCGATCGCACGCCCGAAGGACATCCGCTTTGGCGACAACCTGCCCAAGACGCGCTCCGGCAAGATCATGCGCCGCCTGCTGCGCGCTATCGCCAAGGGCGAGGAGATCAAGCAGGACGTCTCGACTCTGGAGAATCCGGCGATCCTCGAGCAGTTGAAGCAGGTGAGCTGACGGTCGGAGGCCGGGCCGCAATTCGACCTTGAAGCTGGCCCTAATCGCAGACGTCCACAGCAATCTGGAGGCGCTTACCGCCTGCCTGGAGCACGCGGAGGCGCTCGGGGCAAGGCGATTCGCCTTCCTCGGTGACCTGGTCGGCTATGGCGCTGATCCCGTGGCTGTGCTTGAGCTGATCGAGCGCCATGCAAAGGACGGCGCGATCGTGGTGCTCGGGAATCACGACGCCGCAGTCATCGGTCGCCGGTCCACGGACCTGAATGCGAACGCGCGGACGGCGATTTCCTGGACGCAGAAGCAGCTCGGCGACAGCCAACGCGCCTTCCTCGCCAGTTTGCCTCTCGCCGTCCGGGAGGACGAGGTGCTGTTCGTGCATGCGAGCGCGGCCGTGCCCGAGGAATGGACCTACGTCACCGGTCCGGCCGAGGCCGAGCGGAGCATGCAAGCGGCTTCGGCGGCGTTCGTGTTCTGCGGACACGTGCACGAGCAGATGCTCTACTACATCGGCGCCGGGGGGCATCCGATGCCTTTTCGTCCCGTGGCAGGGACGCCGATACCGACCGCAAGACACCGGAAGTGGCTCGCCATCGTCGGCTCCGCGGGCCAGCCGCGCGACGACAACAATGCCGCGTGCTATGCGCTGGCCGATTTCGACCGCGCGCGGCTAACGTACTTCCGCGTCCCCTACGACTACGTGTCGGCGGCCAGGAAGATCCGCGCCGCCGGGCTTCCGGAGCGTCTCGCGATTCGGGTCGAGCGCGGCAACTGACATGATGGCACCGCCGGAACCGGGGAGCGTAATCGACGGCTTCCGCCTGGGCGAGCGCGTGCATACGGGCACCATGGCGTGGATCTATCGCCTCATGGGTCCGGACGGACCGCTGCCGCTCATCATGAAGATCCCCCGGCTCGGGGCGGGCGAGCCCGCGGTGAACGTGGTCAGCTTCGAAGTTTGCCGCATGGTTCTCGGCGCCCTTGCCCAAGGGCCGCACTATCCGACCCTGGTCGCCTTTGGCGACGTGGAAGGCACACCCTACCTGGTCATGGAATTCATCGAGGGGACGCCGCTGCATGACTGGACGCTGCGCGCCCCCATCGCCGCGGAGGAAGTCGCGCGGCTGGGTTCCGCCTTCGCGCTCGCTTTGCACGAGATCCATCGCCAGGACGTCATTCATCTCGACCTCAAGTCCACCAACGTGCTCTTCCGCACCGGCGGGGTTGCGACGCTGGTCGATTTCGGACTCTCTCACCACGGACATTACCCTGACCTTCTCGCCGAGGAATTTCGCACTCCGGTGGGAAACTGGGAATACATGTCTCCCGAGCAGATCCTCGGCATCCGCTGCGATCCGCGCAGCGACATCTTCGCTCTGGGTGCGCTCCTGTACGAGCTCGCCACCGGGCAGTTGCCGTTCGGCCGACCGGCGACGCTTGCCCAGCTGCGGCGCCGGCTTTACCGCGACCCCCTGCCGCCTGCCGCCGTGGTCGCGCAAACGCCGCCGTGGCTGCAGGAAATCATCCTGCACTGCCTGGAAGTGGACAACCGCAAGCGCTACGCCTCCGCTGCCGAAGTGGCCTTCGACCTGGTGAACCCGGCCCGCGTCCAGCTCGGCGAGCGCGCGTCGAGGACGCGTTCCGCATCCTGGTCGAGCACGTTCTTGCGGAAAATGGCGGCGGACCGCTTCGAGCCGGCGCCGTGTCCGCCGCTCGCGACGCGCAGCCGCCCCGCGCCGATCGTGCTGGTTGCGATCGATTGCGCAGACACCAATGAGCCGCTGCTTGATGCGCTTCGCCGGGCCGTGCGCCAATCGGCGTCCGCGGACGAGGCGTGCCGCATCGCCTGCGTCACGGTGGTGCCGCCCGCTGCGGCGCTTGAAGGGGTGGGTGAGGAGGCGACGGCAACGGGGCGGCACATCAAGTTGCAGGTGATGCTGCGGCATTGGGCGAAATCGCTGCAGCTTCCCGAGGAGCGCATCACCTATCACGTGCTAGAGTCCGAGACACCTTCGGCTGCGCTCCTTGATTACGCGGCGGTGAACGACGTGGAGCATGTCGTGATCGGCGCGCCGCGCCGCTCGACCCGCGGGTTTCGATCCGGGGGCACGTTCGGCCAGGTCGTCGCCGAAGCACGCTGCAGTGTGACCGTGGTGCGTCCGCAGCCGCAGAGCTGAGGCGCTCCCGAGGGAGAGGCGATGGGCGAATTCAAGGCCAAGGCACCGCGCTTCGTGGCCCTGTGCATCCTGGGGATGCTGCTGTTCAATTATCCGGTCTTGGCGCTGTTCAACGTTCAGGGGACGTTTTTCGGCGTTCCGATCCTGTACGCCTATCTGTTCATCGCCTGGGGAACCTTGATCGGCCTGATGGCGTTCGCCGCCAACAAAGGACGCTAGCGCGAGGGCACGACGCCCGCATGCTGCAAGGCACCGCCATCATCATCATCTCGTTCGCTTACCTGGGCGCGCTGTTCGCGATCGCCTATTACGCGGACAAGCGCGCCGATGCCGGTCGTCCGGCAATCGACAATTCCTACGTCTACAGCTTGTCGCTCGCCGTCTATGCGACGGCATGGACCTTTTACGGCAGCGTTGGCAGGGCAGCGAGCGACGGCATCGGCTTTCTGCCGATCTACATCGGGCCGACGCTGATGATCGCGCTCTGGTGGATCGTATTGCGCAAGATGCTGCGCATATCCAAGCAGAATCGCATTACCTCGCTGGCCGATTTCATCGCCTCGCGATATGGCAAGAGCGCCGTCCTCGGCGGAATCGTGACGGTGATCGCGGTGATCGGGATCGTTCCGTATATCTCGCTGCAGCTCAAGGCCGTATCCAGCAGCTTTTCAATCCTGGTGCAGTATCCGGAAATCGTCATGCCCGCGAAGGAGGGCGTAGGTCCGCTCTGGGAGGACACGGCGCTTTGGGTGGCGTTGATCCTCGCCGCATTCACCGTCGCGTTCGGAACCCGCCACCTCGACGCCGCGGAGCATCACCAAGGCATGGTGGCGGCAATCGCGTTCGAATCGCTGGTCAAGCTTCTCGCATTCCTGGCGGTCGGCCTGTTCGTCACCTACGGCATCTACGACGGCTTCGGGGATGTGTTCGCCCGCGCTTCAGGGGACCCAAAGCTCAGCGCGATGATGACGCCGCTGGAGGGTGTCGGCGGAGGCTACGCGAGCTGGGTCTGGCTCACCGTCCTTTCCATGATGGCGATCATGTTCCTGCCGCGGCAGTTCCAGGTCGCGGTGATCGAGAATCTTGACGAGAGGCACCTCAACAAGGCGGTCTGGCTCTTCCCGGTGTACATGTTTGCGATCAATGTCTTCGTGCTGCCGATCGCCTTCGGGGGCGTGCTGCGCTTTCCGGGCGCCGGCGTGGATGCCGATACCTTCGTCCTGACGCTGCCGATGGCCGAAAAGCAGGAGCTGCTCGCGCTGTTCGTGTTCATCGGTGGCCTGTCGGCGGCGTCCGGGATGGTGATCGTGGAGACGATCGCGCTATCCACGATGGTGTGCAATGACCTGGTGATGCCGGTTCTGCTCAGGCTGCGCGCGCTCAGGCTGAACGAGCGGCGCGATCTTACCGGACTCGTGCTTGGCATCCGGCGCGGCGCAATTGTCCTGATCCTGCTGCTCGGATACCTCTATTTCAGGCTCGCCGGCGAGGCGTACGCGCTGGTGGCGATCGGGCTGATCTCGTTTGCCGCGGTGGCGCAGTTCGCGCCCGTGGTGCTGGGCGGAATCTTCTGGAAGGGCGGCACGCTTCAGGGGGCGATGACCGGACTTATCGCGGGCTTCCTGGTCTGGTTCTACACGCTGCTGCTGCCGGCGCTGGCGCGCTCAGGGTGGCTGCCGATCGGCCTGATCGAGCAAGGGCCGTGGGGCATCGGGCTGCTCAAGCCGTTGCAGCTCTTCGGCCTGGCCGGCCTCGACCAGATCACTCACGCCATGATCTGGAGCATGATTGCCAATATCGGAGGCTATATCGCCGTGTCCTTGTTCAGCTCCTCGAGTGCCGACGAGCACCGACAGGCGAGCTTGTTCGTGGACGTATTCACGCGCACCGGCGAGTCGGGCGGGGCCCGGTTCTGGCGCGGCACGGCTTCGGTTCCTGAGCTGTACAACCTCCTCGCGCGTTTTCAGGGCGCTGGCGCCGCGGACGAGGCGTTCCGCAAGTTTGCCGAGGCACGCGGGCGGCAATGGCCGAACGACGCACAGACGGCAGATGCCGAGCTGGTCCACCACGTGGAGATGCATCTCGCGGGCGCCATCGGTGCCGCATCCGCTCGCGTGATGGTGGCATCGGTGGCGCAGGAGGAGGCGCTGACGCTGGAGGAAGTTCGGGAGATCCTCGACGAAGCCTCGCAGATCGTCGTCTACAGCCATCGGCTGGAGCAAAAGTCTCGCGAGCTGGAAACCGCGTCCGCGGAGCTGCGCGCGGCCAACGAGCAGCTCCAGGAGCTCGACCGGATGAAGGACGATTTCGTTTCGACGGTGAGCCACGAGCTGCGCACGCCGCTCACCTCGATCCGCGCGTTCACCGAGATACTGCTCGACAATCCGGACGTGGACGTGGAGCAGCGCAAGAAATTCCTCGTCATCATCACGAAGGAGGCCGAGCGGCTGACACGACTCATCAATCAGGTGCTGGATATCGCCAAGATCGAGTCGGGCAAGGCCGAATGGCTCGAAGCCCGGGTCGACATGAGGGAGGTCATCTCCGATACTCTCGCCGCCATGGACCAGATCTTGAGGGAGAAGAGGATTAGGGTGGAGGCGCGCCTCCCGGGCCGGGTCTCGCCCGTACGGTCGGACGTCGACCGGATGGTGCAGGTGATGCTAAATCTGCTGTCGAATGCCGCGAAGTTCTGCGACCGCACGGACGGCCGGATCGAAATCGACCTTGCCGAGCGCGACGGATATGTCAGAGTCGACGTCCGCGACAACGGTCCCGGTATCAGCGCCGAGAACCAGCAGGAAATCTTCAGCAAGTTCTACAGGGCAGGCGACGCACAAGCTGGCAACCCGCAGGGGAGCGGCCTCGGGCTGCATATCAGCCGGAAGATCGTCGAGCATTTCGGCGGCCGGATGTGGGTAGAGAGCCGTCTCGGCCACGGCGCCTGCTTTTCGTTCACCCTCCCGATCGGAACCCGGGCATGACCAAGCGGGTCCTGGTGGCGGAGGATGAGCCGAATATTGTTGCGGCCCTGGAATTCCTGCTGCAAAGCAACGGCTACGAGGTGCAACTGGCACGCAATGGCGAGGACGCGCTTCGCATGGTCGAAAGCGGACATCCCGACCTGGTGTTGCTGGACGTCATGATGCCGCAGCGCAGCGGCTACGAGGTGTGCAAGCAGATCAGGGAACGCAGCGATTTGAGCCACGTCAAGATCGTCATGCTGAGCGCGAAAGGACGGGACGCGGAAGTGTCCCGTGGGCTCGCCCTGGGGGCAGATCTGTACGTGACCAAACCATTTTCAACTCGCGAACTTATTGGCAAGATCAAGACCTTGCTCGGGGAATAGGGCGGGGATGGTGCGCTGCAACGTAAAACAAGAGAATGCAGCCAACAGAAAGCCTGAGCGAGAAACGAAAAGTCCCGGCACAATGCCGGGGGTTCGTCAATAAGAGTCAACCTTCAGGAGGCGGCGATGGCGGAGGAGAAGAAGGGATTTCTGCGGGAGGAATCCGTAAGGAGCGTGGGGACCGAGGAGAGGCGGGTCATATTTGCATCCTCGCTCGGGACCGTCTTCGAGTGGTACGACTTCTACCTGTACGCAACCCTGGCGCCATTCTTCGCGGCGCTGTTCTTTCCTCCGGGTAACGAAACCGCGGCGTTGCTCTCGGCGTTCGCGACTTACGCGGCAGGCTTCTTAGTGCGCCCATTCGGCGCGATCGTATTCGGCCGGATTGGCGACCTGGTGGGGCGCAAGTACACGTTCCTGGTGACGATCGTGTTCATGGGGGGCGCGACATTCCTCGTCGGCTTGCTGCCTACGTTCCAGACCATCGGGTGGGCGGCGCCCGTCCTGCTGGTGACCTTGCGCCTGGTGCAAGGACTGGCACTCGGCGGCGAGTATGGCGGTGCCGCGACCTACGTCGCGGAGCATGCTCCGCACGAGCGGCGCGGCTATGACACGAGCTGGATCCAGACCACCGCGACACTCGGCTTCTTTCTCGCGCTGGCGGTTATCGGTGGTTGCCGACTCTACATGGACGCCAAGGTGTTCGCCGATTGGGGCTGGCGCATCCCGTTCTGGCTTTCGCTCGTCCTGCTTGTCTTCTCGGTCTATATCCGGCTCAAGCTGCACGAGTCGCCGATCTTCCAGAAGATGAAGGCCGAGGGGAAAGGCTCGAAATCGCCGCTCACCGACAGCTTCTTCAAGTATCCGAACAACAAGTACGTGTTGCTCGCGCTGTTGGGTGCGACTGCCGGTCAGGGCGTGGTGTGGTACACGGGGCAGTTCTATGCACTGTTCTTCCTCATCATTACTCTTAAGCTTGACTACGTGTCGACCTACACCCTGATCGGGCTGTCGCTGCTGATCGGGACGCCGTTCTTCATTTTCTTCGGCTGGCTTTCGGACAAGATCGGGCGGCTCAAGATCATCATGGCCGGCTGTCTGATCGCGGCTGTTACGTATTTCCCGCTGTTCGCGGGGCTGACGCACTACGTCAATCCGGCCCTCGAGACGTTCGCGGCGAAAACGCCGATTAGCGTGGCGGCCAATGATGCAGACTGCAACTTCCACATCTTTGTCGGGCCGTGGAGCAAGTTCACGAAATGCGACCGCGTAAAGGACTTCCTCACCAAGCAGGGCTTGTCGTTCAAGTCGATCCCTGCTGAAGCCGGTAAGGAAGTGGTGACGACGATCGGCACCGCCAAGATCGAGGGTTGGGACGAGAAGGCCCTCACCGCGACGCTCAAGGAGGCCGGCTATCAGCCGACCGCCGACAAGTCGAAGGTGAACTGGGTGATGACCGAATTGATCCTCGTGATCATGGTGATCTATGTGACCATGGTGTACGGTCCGATCGCGGCGTTCCTGGTGGAGTTGTTCCCGACGGAGATTCGCTACACCTCGATGTCGCTGCCCTACCACATTGGCAACGGTTGGTTCGGCGGCATGCTGCCGCTGACCGCTACCGCAATGGTGGCCGCGACCGGGGATATCTACTACGGCCTGTGGTATCCGATCGTGGTCGCGGTCATGTCGTTGGTGATCGGCACCATATTCCTCAGCGAGACCCGGCACCGCGACATCCGCACGTATCAGCACTTGAATCCCTGAAGCACAGGGAACTGCATCGAAGCCCGCCCTCGAGGCGGGCTTTCTTTTGCCTGCGCTACAATGCAAGCCTCGCGGAGAGATGGCCGAGCGGCTTAAGGCGCACGCTTGGAAAGCGTGTAAGCGTTAATAGCGCTTCGAGGGTTCGAATCCCTCTCTCTCCGCCACCATCGCCGCGTTCACTCGACGGGTCCGAACTTCCCCTTCGTGATGAGCCAGGAAAGGATCCCGAAGGCAGCGGCTACCATCGCAAGAAATGTCCAGAACCAAGCGTAGCCGAGCGACGCGTCGCGCTCCGCCTCGCTCGCGAGCGCGCCGAGGCTCGTGAAGCCGGTGAACGCGAATCCCAGGCACACGAGCGCAAATGCAGCGCACATCCAGATCGCGACCTGTGCGGAAATCTTCATTGCGCGATACTAGCAAAGAGGCCGAGCCCCGTGAGCCGAATGCCTGTTGAGCCGCCTCTGATCCCGACGACCGGGGACGAGATCGACGGGTTGACGGTCGGCGAGAGAATTCACGCCGGCCCCTTGGGGTCCGTTTACGCTGCGGCAGCCGGTCCAAACCGCGCGCCGCTCGAGTTCCCAGTGGTTGTCAAAACTCCAAGCGCCGGCCGTGGCGGCGGGGGAGAAGGGCTGCTCGGTTTCCAGACCGAGGCGCGGATCCTGCCCGCGCTCTCCGGGCCTCACATTCCGCGCTTCGTGTCCGCCGGCGACATCGCTGCTCGCCCGTACGTCGCGATGGAGCGCGTCGAGGGGCGCTCCCTTGCAGCGATCATGAGCGGCAATCGGCTTGCGTTTACTGATGCCGCGCGCATCGGCGCGGCAATCGCCGACGCACTGAACAGCATCCATCGCCAGGACGTAGTCCATCTCGATGTCAAGCCGGAGAACGTAATCGTCCGTCCTTCAGGCCAAGCGGTGCTTATCGACTTCGGCATGGCGCACCACGCTCGCTTGCCCGATTTGCTGACGGAAGAGCGCCGCTTCGCGGGGGGATCCGCGCCGTACGTCTCGCCGGAGCAGGTGCTCGGGAGCCGTTCGGATCCGCGCAGCGACCTGTTCGCGCTCGGTGTGATGCTGTACGAAATGGGGACCGGCCAGTTGCCTTTCGGCACGCCGCGCACGCTTGCCGGACTAAAGGACCGGCTTTGGCTCGATCCTGTGCCGCCCCGACTGCTCGTTCCCGAGCTGCCACGGTGGTATCAGGAGGTGACGCTCCATTGTCTCGAGCCGCAGGCTCAGCAGCGATACCAATCCGCTGCGGACGTGGCGGCCGATTTGCGTCATCCGGACGATGTTGCTCTTACCGCGCGTGGTCGAAAGATCGAGCGCGCCGGCGTGATCGAGCATGCGCGCCGCTGGTGGGCTGCCCGGGGCCGACGCTTGATCCCGGTGGAATCGCAGCCTCGGCCCGCGACGGCGCGCGCGGTCATGGTCGCTGTGGATACGATGCATCCCGATGACGTACGTCACCCGGTCCTTCGAGCGGCCGCCGCGCGTGTTCTCGCAATGAGTCCCGAGACCCGACTCATCTGCGTCTCAGTCGTACGTGGAGAACGGGTCGTAAGAGATATGGGCGATGAATCGGAAGTGCCAGGGATCCACATGGAGCACCTGGTGCGGTTGCGAAAGTGGGTGGAACCGCTTCACCTCGCCGAATCACGCCTGTCGCTGCATGTGATCGAAGCGCTCAATCCCAGCGGAACACTGCTCGACTTCGCGCGCAGCAACAATGTCGATTTGATCATCATCGGGGCGCCCGGACAAGACCACCAGGCGTTCTCATGGTGGCGTTCCGTGGCCTCCAGCGTTACTGCAAACGCGCATTGCAGCGTGAACATCGTGCGGGTGCCGGATCATGAATCCGGCACGAGCGGAATCGACCAAAAGAAAACGTCCTGAAGCTCGCGCTCCAGGACGCTGAAGCCACCGCAGCATGTACCCCGCGGTGGAGGAGGATGACGCGTAAAGCGTATCCCCCCAAGCAATCGCATGCCTGACTGGATGCTGACGGTGCGCTTACGGCATAATCCACGCTTGTACGCACGCATACGTCTTACGGCGGGCCTCCCCGCATTGCAGTCTGGTGAACCTGGTCAGGTCCGGAAGGAAGCAGCCACAGCTGGATTCTGCAAGTGCCGGGGTTCAGGCTCGCCACCAGATCGGATTCGAAGGGGGGACCGCCATCCCCCCTTCGAAATCCGCCTGTTAGGATTTGCGCGATGAGCTACCAGGTGCTGGCCCGCAAATGGCGGCCGCGAGACTTTACGGCGCTGGTCGGGCAGGAGCATGTCGTGCGGGCGCTGCGCCACGCGCTGGAGCAGAAGCGCTTGCACCACGCCTATCTCTTCACGGGCACGCGCGGCGTGGGCAAGACCACGCTGGCGCGCATTCTGGCGAAATGCCTCAACTGTGAGACAGGCATCACGCCCGATCCCTGCGGCAAGTGCTCGGCCTGCGTGGAGATCGACGGCGGGCGCTTTGTCGACCTGCTCGAAGTGGACGCCGCGACCAATACCAAGGTGGATGAAATGCGCCAGCTGCTCGATACGGCGCAGTACGCGCCGACGCGCGGCCGCTACAAGGTCTACGTCATCGACGAAGTCCACATGCTCTCGAGCTCGGCCTTCAACGCGATGCTGAAGACGCTCGAGGAGCCGCCCGAGCATCTCAAGTTCATCCTCGCCACGACAGACCCGCAGAAGATCCCGGTGACGGTCCTGTCTCGCTGTTTGCAGTTCAATCTGAAGCAGATGCCCGCCGCATCGATCAGCGCGCATTTGCGCCGGCTGCTCGAGGCGGAAAGCATTTCGTTCGAATCCGGCGCCCTGCCGCTCCTGGCGCATGCGGCCGCCGGCAGCATGCGCGACGCGCTGTCGTTGCTCGACCAGGCGATCGCGCACGGGGGTGGCAGCGTCGGCGCGGAGAACGTGCGCGACATGCTGGGCGCGGTCGACCAGAGCTACCTGCTGCGCCTGCTGGAGGCGCTCGCCGTGCAGGACGGCGCGGTACTGCTCGCCATCGCGGACGAGATGCAGGCGCGCAGCCTTTCCTTCGACGCCGCGCTGCAGGGCCTCGCCGGACTTCTGCTGAAGCTCGCGCTGGCGCACGCCGTTCCCGACGCGCTGGACGCCGAGCTTCCGGACAGGGACCGATTGCTGGCGCTGGCGCGCGTCCATGATGCCGAGAGCGTGCAGCTGTATTACCAGATGGCGCTGCAGGGCAGGGACGATCTCGTGCTGGCGCCGGACGAGTACGCCGGGTTCGTCATGACGCTGTTGCGCATGCTCGCATTCCGCCCGGAAGGCGCGACCGTGGTGGCGGCAGACGCGCCGGCACGAACGGGCGCCCCAAACCCCAGGAATGGGGCCGCCGCCGCTGGCGCCGCTTCGCCGCGGGGCGCCGTTGCGTCGCCGCCCTTTGACGGTGACTGGCCAGGCCTTGTTGGGCGATTGCCGGTTGCCGGCGCCGCCCGCGAATTGGCGCGCCATTCCGTTGTCTCGAAATATGCGGATGGGTTGATCGAGCTCGTGGTGCCGAAATCGATGAGCCATCTTGCCGAGCGCAGTTATCAGGAAAAACTCAATGAGGTTCTCGAGCGGCATTTCGGCAGGCCGATCACGCTCAAGATCGCGCCAGGGGAAATCGGCGGTGCATCGGCAGCAGCCCTGGAGGCCGGCGAGCGCGAGGCGAAGCGCGCCGAGGCGACGCGGACCGTGCAAGGCGACAAGTTCATTCAGGACCTGGTCGACATGTTCGACGCGAAGGTGATCGGTTCCTCGATCAGGGCAAACGGCGACAAGGGCTAGCGACGGAGGCGGAAATGCGTGGAAATATCGGGCAGCTGATGAAGCAGGCGCAGATGATGCAGGAGAACATGCGCCGCATGCAGGATCAGCTGGCGGCGATCGAGGTCGAGGGGCAATCGGGCTCGGGCATGGTGAAGGTGGTGATGAACTGCAAGCATCAGGTGCGGCGTGTGACCATCGATCCGTCGCTTGCCGGCGATGATCGGGAAATGCTGGAGGACCTCGTCGTCGCTGCATTCAACGACGCGGCGCAGCGCGTGGACGCCACGGTCGCGGAGAAGATGGGCGGCGTGACCGCCGGCATGAGCTTGCCGCCGGGGCTCAAGCTGCCTTTCTGAGCGCCCGTGACGCCGGATCCGGTTCCGAGCTCGCGAGGCCTTGAACGCCTGATCGAGGCCCTGCGCGCGCTGCCGGGCGTCGGGCCGCGCTCGGCACAGCGCATGGCCTACTACCTGCTGCAGCACGAGCGGCCGGGTGCCGAATCGCTCGCGCGGGCCTTGGCGGACGCGCTGGCCACCGTGCGTCATTGCGCGCGTTGCAACAACTTCACCGAGGAAGAAATCTGCGCGCTGTGCCGTTCCGCGCGCCGCGACCGCACGCTGCTGTGCGTGGTGGAGACGCCAGCGGATCTCGCGATGGTGGAACAGACGTCCACCTATTCGGGGATGTACTTCGTCCTGATGGGGCGACTGTCGCCGTTGGATGGAGTCGGGCCGAAGGAGATCGGCCTGGAACGCCTGCTGGAGAGGGTGAGCGGCGGCGAAGTGGCGGAGGTGATCCTTGCCACCAACTTCACCAATGAGGGCGAGGCGACTGCGCATTACATCGCGGAGATGCTGCGCGCGCGCCACATCAAGGTGAGCCGCATCGCGCGCGGCGTGCCCATGGGGGGAGAGCTGGAGTATGTCGATGTCGGCACGCTGTCGCAGGCGCTCCTCGACCGGCGTGGAATCGAGTAAGATTTTTTTGTCCGCAGGCACTTACAAGACCTGCGGTTTCCCCGGAGGAGAAGGCAAATGAAGGTTGCAACCCATGCATTGGTCGCGCTGCTGGCGCTTGCCGCGGCGCATTCCGCTCAAGCGCAGCTGGAGAAGCGCGATGTTCACATCGCGGTAGGCGGTCAGGCATCCTTCTATTACCTCCCCTTGACCATCGCCGAGCGGCAGGGCTACTTCAAGGACGAAGGCCTCAACGTAAAGATCAGCGACTTCGCCGGGGGCGCCGTCGCGCTGCGCGCGGTTGTCGGCGGCAGCGCGGACGTTGTCTCCGGCGCCTACGAGCACACGATCAGCCTGCAGTCGAAGAAGCAGTACTTCCAGGCTTTCGTTGCCCAGGGTCGGCTGCCGCAAATCGCTTTCGGCGTAGCCAGCAGCAAGGCCGCCGCCATGAAGTCAATGAAGGATCTCAAGGGCCTCAAGGTCGGGGTCAGCGCCCCGGGCTCGAGCACGCACAACCTGGTGAAGCAATTGCTCGCCAAGGCGGGCCTGGATCCCTACAAGGATGTCTCGGTGATCGGCGTCGGCCTCGGCGCGACGGCCATCACCGCGCTAATGAGCGGGCAGATCGATGCGATCTCCAATACCGATCCGGTCATGACCAAGCTTGAGCAGGACAAGGCCATCAAGGTCCTCGCCGATACGCGTACCGTGAAAGGCACCATCGACGTGTGGGGCGCACCGTTGCCCGCCGGTTGCCTGCATGCGGCGATCGAGTTCGTGCAGAAGAATCCCAACACGGTGCAGGCGCTGACCAACGCCATCGTGCGCGCCGACAAGTGGATTGCGAAGGCAAGCGCGACCGACGTTGCCAGAGTGGTGCCCGAGTCGCATCTGCTTGGCGATCGCGCCCTGTACCTGTTCTCCTACGACAAGGTCAAGGAGGCGATCTCGCCGGACGGGCTGTTCTCCGATGCCGGCGCCAAGGCCACGGTGAAGGGGCTGATGGCATTCGATCCGAACGTCAAAGTGGCGGAGATCGATTTGGCGAAGACCTACACCAACGAGTTCGCGAGGAAAGCGAACGCGAAGTACAAGTGATCGCCGCTGCGCTCGCGCTCGAGCGCATCACCTGCACCTTCGTTGCGCGCGGCGGCGGGGGCGCGCGCTACACGGCCATCAGGGACACCACATTGGTCGTGGCGCCAGGGGAGTTCGTCTCGGTGGTCGGGCCGACGGGCTGTGGCAAGTCGACGCTGCTCAATGTTGCTGCGGGCCTGCTGGATCCATCCGCGGGCGACGTGCGCGTCTTCGGCAAGCCGCTCGCCGGCGTGAACGAGCGCGCCGGCTACCTGTTTCAGACCGAGGCGCTGATGCCTTGGCGGAATGCGCTGGATAACGTGACTGCGGGCCTTGAGTTTCGTGGCGTGCGGCGCGAAGACGCAGTCTCGCAGTCCCGGGATTGGCTCAAGCGGGTAGGGCTGGGCGGCTTCGGCGATCGCTACCCGCATCAGCTCTCCGGCGGCATGCGCAAGCGCGTGTCGCTGGCGCAGACCCTGATCCTCAACCCGCAGATCCTGCTGATGGATGAGCCGTTTTCCGCGTTGGACATCCAGACGCGGCAGCTGATGGAGAACGAGCTTCTGGACTTGTGGTCGCAGGACCGCAAGTCGGTCGTCTTCATTACACACGACCTGGAGGAGGCGATCGCGCTCGCCGACCGCGTGGTCGTGCTCTCGGCGGGACCCGAGGCCCATCCCATCGGCGAGTACGTCATCGACCTGCCGCGGCCGCGGGATGTCGCGGAAATCCGCCTGACGCCGCGCTTCATCCAGCTGCACACCGAGATCTGGCACGCGATGAAGGGCGAAGTGCTCAAGGGCTATGCGCAACAGCGGCAATAGCGTCACGCTGCGCCTTTGGCAGCTGCTGCTTCTCGCCGCGGTATTCGTCGGCTGGCACGTGATGACCGTCCCGGGAATCGTGCCGCCGTTCTATTTCGGCGACCCGAATCGCGCCGCATTCCTGTTCGGCGAGCCGCTGAAGGTGTTCGACAGGATCTGGCAGTGGTTCTGGAGCGGCGACATCTACCGCCACCTTTGGGTCACGCTGCTCGAGACACTGCTGGCGTTTGCCATCGGTACGATCATGGGCATCGCGACCGGCATCTGGCTCGCGCTGGCGCCGGTCGCATCGGCGATCTTCGATCCGTATATCAAGGCCATCAACGCCATGCCGCGGGTCGTCTTGGCGCCGATCTTCTTCGTGTGGTTCGGCCTGGGCATCGCCTCCAAGGTGGCGCTCGGCGTGACGCTGGTGTTCTTCATCGTGTTCTTCAACGTGTACCAGGGCGTCAAGGAGGTCAGTCCCGTGGTCCTGGCAAATGCGCGCATGCTGGGTGCGTCACCGCGGCAGCTCCTGCGCTACGTTTACCTGCCGTCGGCGATGAGCTGGGTATTCGCCAGCCTGCATAATTCGGTGGGGCTCGCGTTCGTCGGCGCGGTGGTCGGCGAGTATCTCGGCTCGGCGGAAGGCGTCGGCTACCTCATCCTGCAGGCCGAGGGCGTGTTCGACATCAACACGGTGTTTGCGGGGATTCTTGTGCTGACGGGCTTTGCGCTGGCACTGGACTGGATCGTGACGCTGGCGGAAAAGCGCCTGATGGTCTGGCAGCCGCGCAGCGGCGAGACCGAACGGATCTGATCGACGAGGAGAAGAAAGATGCGCATCTGGGCACGAGTAGTCGTCTTCATGGCCTGCGCGGCAGCGCCGCTGATGACGCAGGCGCAGGCCTATCCCGCCAAGCCGGTGCGGGTCGTCATTCCCTATCCGCCGGGTTCCACGCCCGATATCGTCGGACGCACGCTGTCGAGCCGGCTGCAGGAATCGTTCGGGCAGCCTTTTGTCGTCGAGAATCGCACGGGCGCCGGAGGGAACATCGGCGCCGAAGCAGTGGCCAAGTCTCCTGCCGACGGTTACGCGCTGCTGATCGGCATCAACGGACCGGCGGCAATCAACAAGTTCCTCTACAAGGGCCTGGGCTACGACTCGGATCGCGATCTGACGCCCGTGTCGCTGCTCGCCACCTCTCCGCAGATGCTGGTGACGACGCCGGCAGTCCCGGCGAACGCCTTCCGCGAGTTCATCGACTACGTCCGCGCGAATCCCGGCAGGCTGTCCTACGGCTCGGTCGGCAGCGGGAGCGCTTCGCACCTGACGATGGAGCTGTTGAAGAGCGATGCCAAGCTTTTCATCGTGCACATTCCGTACCGAGGATTCCCTCCCGCGGTTACCGACATGCTGGGGGGCAACATCGACACCATGTTCGCCATCATTCCAGCGGTTCTGCCTCAGGTTCGGGCCGGACGGATGAAGGCGCTCGCCGTTACCGGGCTGCAGCGCAGCCAGCTGGCGCCGGAAGTGCCGAGCGTGGGCGAATTGGGCTATCCGCAGCTTGAATCTCTGGCGTGGATCGGGTTGCTTGCGACGGCGGGCACGCCGCCAGCAGTCATTGGCAGGCTGAGCGAGGAGACCGTGAAGTCCATGCGGACCGGAGAAGTGCGGGACTCTCTCGGTAAACAGGGTTTCGACGTGGTGGCGAGTTCGCCCGGGGAGTTTGGCAGCTGGATCCGCACCGAGCAGGCAAAGTGGTCGAAGGTGATCAAGGCGAGCGGCGCAATTGCTGATTGACACGAAATTCCGCGGGCCGCTATAATCTCGGTCTTCGTCGGGCGCGGGGTGGAGCAGTCTGGCAGCTCGTCGGGCTCATAACCCGAAGGTCAGAGGTTCAAATCCTCTCCCCGCAACCAAAGCTCTTTAAAAATTCGCAGCCGATAGGTGTGGGCGCTCGATGCGGAAGGCCATTGCATCTAGTGCTCGCAACTAGAGTAACGAAGTAACTCCGTTTACTTTTGAGCGAGAAGTTGGCGCCGCTTCACGGCGGCGCCTGCGACCGGCAGCAATGCCGGAAGCTTTAAGATTTTTAATTGAAGAGTTTGATCCTGGCTCAGATTGAACGCTGGCGGCATGCCTTACACATGCAAGTCGAACGGCAGCACGGGGGCAACCCTGGTGG
>Ga0326726_10002686_pt1 | contig 16286 bp, 13 predicted proteins | sample MHFenrmetagenome_2_FD_207603 | JGI IMG/M metagenome (GOLD analysis project Ga0326726, IMG submission 207603) | Lab enriched peat soil microbial communities from Michigan Hollow, Ithaca, NY, United States - MHF15MN | ecosystem: Environmental > Terrestrial > Soil > Wetlands > Peat | place: USA... | reverse complement strand
CGTCGCCGACGCGTTTCCGGGACTGCCTGCTGCTTACTTCTTCTTGTCGGCCTCGCCGTAGGGGATCTCGCCGGCCTTGTTGGCGGCTTTTGCGTCCTGCTTGACTTGCGCGCGGGACTTGTCGGACTTTCCGACAGGCTTCGCCTTGCAGTCCTCCGGAGCAATTTCGCCACCGGCCTGAGCGGTTCCAGGTGCCACCTTCTCGCGCTTCTTGCTCTTGTCGCCAGGACCAGCCGTCGTGCAGTCGGCGCGATTGATTTCCGCGGTCGAACTGCCCGGGGAGACCTTCTTCTTCTCTTCCGCCTGAACTCCAACAGCGAGCGAGGTGGCGCCCGCGGCCAACATCAACGCGAACAGCAATTTGGACATCGTCTTCACGTTCTTCTCCACGATCTGATTGGTAAGTGGTAACGACCCGCGCACTCTTTTCGGTCGCTGGGTAAAACGTTAGTTCACCCCACCCGGGTGGCCCTTGACGCGCGTCAAGTCGCATTCGACCTAGAACACTGCCACCAAAGAGTCATCCGCGAGGGGCGAGTCGTCTCCGTCGGACGCCGCGCGCGGCCCCGTCAAAAAAAAACGCGCCGATCAGGCGCGCTTTACGTCCCTCGTTTTGCCTCGCCCCGGTCACGCCGTCACAGATCTTGCCGGCCTTTGGACGACGGCCGTGGTTCTTCTAATCGCCTGAGCTCAGAGCTCCCCTCCCGCGTACCACACATGACCATTCAACGAGCGGACGTGATGGGGTTCAGGCGATCCGCAACACAAGGTAGTCGTTGGCGCTCCGCAAACCATTGATCGAGGTCAAAGGATCGCGAGCCCGCAACCGGCTTCAGCACAATCGCAACGGAGCCGCAGCAAACGCAATTCGGTCTGTCACGTCCAGGCCCGAGCGTGCGCCGGAAGCGGTCGAATCGCCGCCGCAGCGCCACGCGGCTTGAGCAACGTGTCGATGCGCGCGTCCTCCCCGTCCTGGCAGGGACCGCGTTCGTTCAGAGTGCGTGCGCCGCGACGCGCGCCAGCGCCGTATCGACGTCGCCCAATTCGAGTTCAATCGCGAGCAACCGCTTCACGTAGTGCGACACCGCGTATTCGTCGGTCATGCCGATGCCGCCGTGCAGTTGCACCGCCTGCTGGCCGATTGCGCGGAACGTCCGGTGCGCAATCACTTGCGCCGCATCGACCGTGCGCGCATCAAGCTTCATCGCGGCGGCCCACGCAAGCGACTGCGCCTGCTCACACTGCGTGAGAAGGTCGGCCATCCGGTGCGCAAGCGCCTGGAAGCGGCCGATCGGCTGGCCGAACTGCTTGCGCGTGCGCAGGTATTCGGCGGTGATATTGAGCACCACCCGCGACAGCCCGACCCCCTCGGCGATCCGCCCGACGCGCGCGGCAGTGCGGCCCGCTTGCCATGCTTTCTGTGCAGCGCCGCCGCCGCCGAGATCGACCGCATCGCCGGCGGCAAAGGCGACGTCCGCCGCCGCGCTGCCATCGAACTGCCGGTAGTTGCGCCGCGTGAGCGTCTTCGCCGGCGCAACCAGCACGCGCCCGTCGCGCGCCGCAAGCACCGCATCCGCATAACTCGCGTGGGCCGCAGCGCCGCTCGCGCGGCCGCCCTGTACCTGCGTATCGGGGAGCGCAACAACGATGCGCTCGCCGCTTGCGATCCCCTCGAGCCACTCGTCACGCACGGCGCCGGCAGGCAGGCCTGCCAACACGGTTGCGGCCGCAAGCGCGCTGTCGATGTACGGCTCGAGCAACCAGCCCCCGCCAAGCGTCTGCACGACGAGCGCGGCATCGATCAGCGGCCGCCCGAGTCCACCAGCATCCTCCGGAACGCAGAGTGCCGTGACGCCAAGCTGGGCGAGGGCCTTCCACAACGCCGGACGGGTCGCCGGATCGGTCTTCAATTGCGCACGCCGCGCCTCGAAGCTGCAACGCTCGCGCACGAGCCGTTCGCAACTCGATGCAAGCATCGATTGTTCCTCGCTGAAATCGAAATCCATCGTCGCCTTCCCTATCTCAACGCCAGAGCACGGTCCAAGTTCAACTTCATTTGGCTGGGGATGCACGAGGAACTCCGCCGAGGCCCCTCGTTCCTCAACCCATGTGACCGCGCAGCGGTCAACATGTGCTCGAACTACAGTTCGAGCACATGCTTGGCGATAATCCCGCGCTGGATCTCGTTGGATCCACCGTAGATCGTCACCTTGCGCAGGTTCAGATAGAACGCCGCCTCGGGCGCGAGTGCCCAGCCGTCCGGCACCGTTGAATCGGACTTGCACGCGAGCGCCGCGGCGCCGCGGCATTCGAGGATCAGCTCCGAGATGCGCTGGAAGATCTCCGAGCCCTTGATCTTGAGCATCGAGGTCATCGGTCCGAGCGTGCCTTTCGCCCTGCCTTGCGCGAGCACGCGCAGGTTGGTGATCTCGAGCGCCATCAGGTCGATCTCCACTTCAGCGAGGCGCGCGGCGAAGAGCGGATCCTCGGCAAGCGGCCGGCCGTTGCGGCGGGCATCGCGCGAGAGGCGCTTGGCGCGTGCGAGTTCGCGCTTGTTGAGCCCGATGCCGGCGATGTTCGTGCGCTCGTGCTCGAGCAGGTACTTGGCGATGGTCCAGCCCTGGTTTTCCTCGCCGACGCGCTGATCGAGCGGAATCTCCACGTCGTCGAGGAAGACCTCGTTCACTTCGTGCGCGCCGTCGAGCAGGATGATCGGCCGCACCGTAACGCCCTTGCTCTTCATATCGAGCAGCACGAAGCTGATGCCCTCCTGCTTCTTCGCCTCGGGGTCGGTGCGCACGAGGCAGAACATCCAGTCTGCATATTGCGCGAGCGTGGTCCAGGTCTTCTGGCCGCTGATCACGTAACGATCCCCCTTGCGCACCGCGCGTGTCGAAAGACCCGCGAGATCGCTGCCCGCCCCCGGCTCCGAGTAGCCCTGGCACCACCAGTCCTCGGCCGCTGGAATGCGCGGCAGGAAACGCCGCTTCTGCGCTTCGGTACCGAACTTCATGAGCACCGGCGCGACCATGCGCAGGCCGAACGGAAGCTGGCGTGGCGCGCCCGCGAGTGCCGCTTCTTCCTCGAAGATGTGCTGGCGGATCGGATCCCAACCGGGGCCGCCCCACTCCTTCGGCCAGCTCGCCGCGCCCCAGCCCTTCGCATGCAGGATCTTCTGCCAGCGCGTCATGTGATCGCGATTGGCACGCTCACCGGCCTCGATCGTTTCGCGGATATCGGGCGGCATCGCCGTGCGCATGAACTCGCGCACTTCGCTGCGGAACGTTTCTTCTTCGGGCGTGAAATTCAGATCCATCGTGGGTGGCTCCCAAACCGCTGCTTGATACTGCGATGCGTGACTCTTGCCTGTTGCGCGCGCCTAGTCGACATGGGTCAACGATAAGCCGAGCGCGGCCCGCCGCGTCAGCCAGCCGCTCGGCCGATAGCGCGGATCGCCGGTCGACTGCAGCAATCCATCGAGGATGCGCCGCACGGCCGGCGCCCCGACCGCATCGCCCCAAGCGAGCGGACCGTACGGATACCCGAGTCCAAGCTGCACCGCGCGATCGATGTCGCCCGGGGCAGCGATGCGCTGTTCCGCCATCGCACACGCGATGTTGACGATATGGGCGACGACGCGTTGCCCGATCAGGCCCGTCGAATCGCGGACCAGATGGACCGTAACGCCCGGCGCGGTGAATGCCGCACGGGCCTTCTCACGCCATTCAGGCCCGAGTGCGGGGGTAGCAAACAGGCACTGCACCTTGCGCCCCGGAAAGCGCGCGTCGTAGCCGACCGCACGCCGCGCGTCGTAGCCGCCCGCAACAACGGCACTCGTCGTATCGGCGCCCAACGGCGTCACCACGATCAGGCTCTCTGCCGAGGCTTTCGCTCCGGTTTCGATCTGCACGCCCGGACCGAGCGCTGCGCGAACGGCAGCCGCCGCGGTATCACCGTCTGCGCCGATCCACACGCGCGGCGTTGCGACCCGCGGTGCCGGCGGGTCGGGCGGACGCTGCTGCTGGCCGTCCGCGTAACGATAGAACCCCGCGCCCCGTTTGCGGCCAAGGAGTCCGCCTTCGAGCATGCGCTGCGTGAGCACCTGCGGGCGGAAGCGCGGCTCCTCGTAGTACTGGTGATAGATCGACTCCATCACCGGATGCGAAACATCGAGCCCGGTGAGGTCGAGCAGTTCGCAGGGCCCGAGCTTGAAGCTGCACGAATCGCGCAATACGGCGTCGAGCACGACCGGCTCGCAGACGCCTTCGGCCAGGATGCGCAGTCCCTCGGTGCCGTAGCCGCGCCCCGCGTGATTGACGATGAAGCCCGGCGTGTCGCGCGCCTGCACCGCCGTATGTCCAAAGCGTCCGGTGAGGGCAAGCAGCGCTTCGCACGCCCGCGGGTCGGTGCGCAAGGCGGCGATCACTTCCACGACCTTCATCACCGGCGCCGGGTTGAAGAAGTGATAGCCGATGACCCGTTCGGGCCGGGCACAGGCGGCGGCGATCGCGGTCACCGACAGCGAGCTCGTGTTCGTGGCGAGGATCGCGTCCGGCGAAACACCTTGCTCGATTTCGGCGAAGAGCTTGCGCTTGACCGCGAGGTCCTCGACGATCGCCTCGACGACGAGGCTCGCCGGTGCGAGGTCGGCCAGGGCAGCGACGGGCCGCAGACGCCGGACCAGCGCCGCCGCTCGGTCGGCGTCCAGCTTGCCGCGCGCAACGAGTTTCTCGAGATCGGCAGCAATCGTCGCACGCGCCGTAGTCGCGGCGCCCTCTTGCGCGTCGAACAGGCAGACCTCGAGTCCGGCCTGCGCCAACAATTGTGCGATGCCGCGACCCATGGCGCCGCAGCCGACGACCGCCGCAGTCGCGCCGGCCCGTACGGCTCGTTCGAAAGGTGAATCGATGGACATGGCGGACGACGCCGAAAGCGGACCGCCGATGATAGGCCGACGACACACGCTGCGCGCGGGTCAACGCGACCCACTTAGGCCCGTCCGGTCGTGCACCCGACGGCCGCACGACCGGCCGGCGCACGGAACTCTTACACTGCCGCTTGCGCGACGCGCACCGTCGCAGCCCGATTGCACGCGGCCGATCGCTCCGCGCGCCCGTTCCGAAAAGAAGAGGAGACAGTCATGTTTCGACCGTTGTTTGCGACCGCGCTCGCCGCGGGCCTGCTGCTGGCCACGGCCGGCGCGCAGGCGCAGAACAAGCTGAAAGTGGGCTTCATGCTTCCGTACACCGGCACCTACGCGGCGCTGGGTACGGCGATCGAAAACGGCTTTCGCCTCTATGTGCAGGAAGGGGGCGGCAAGATCGGCGGCCGCGAGATCGAGTACTTCAAGGTCGATGACGAATCCGATCCCTCGAAGGCGACCGACAACGTCAACCGCCTGATCAAGCGCGACCAGGTCGACGTGATCGTCGGCACCGTGCATTCCGGCGTCGCCATGGCGATGGCGAAGGCGGCGCGCGAAAGCAACACGCTGCTCATCGTGCCGAACGCAGGCGCCGACGCGGTGACCGGCGCGATGTGCGCGCCCAACATCTTCCGCACCTCGTTCTCGAACTGGCAACCGGCGTACGCGATGGGCCAGGTCGCCGCGGAGCGCAAGCACAAGACCGCAGTGACGATCACCTGGAAGTACGCGGCCGGCGAGGAGTCCGTGAACGGCTTTCGCGAGGCGTTCGAAAAAGGCGGCGGCAAGGTGCTGAAGGACCTCACCGTGCCGTTCCCCAACGTGGAGTTCCAGGCGCTGCTCACCGAGATCGCCGTAATCAAGCCGGACATCGTGTACTCGTTCTTCGCCGGTGGCGGCGCCGTCAAGTTCGTCAAGGACTATGCGGCGGCAGGCCTCAACAAGTCGATTCCGCTCTACGGCGCCGGGTTCCTCACCGACGGCACGCTCGATGCGCAGGGTGACGCGGCGCAGGGCATGCTGACCACGCTGCACTACGCCGACAGTCTCAACACCCCGCGCGACAACGCCTTCCGCCTGAGTTATGCCAAGACGTTCAAGCTGCAGCCCGACGTGTATGCCGTGCAGGGCTACGACGCCGCGCAGTTGCTCGGCGCCGGTCTGAACGCGGTCAAGGGCGACTTCACGAAACGCAACGACATGATCGCGGCGATGGAAAAAACGAAGGTCGACAGCCCGCGTGGTCCGTTCACGCTCGGCAAGTCGCACAACCCGGTGCAGGACATCTACCTGCGCAAGGTCGAAGGCAAGGAGAACAAGATGATCGGCATCGCCGTGAAGGGGCTTGCCGATCCGGGCCGCGGCTGCCGCATGTAGCCCCGCGGAGGTGATCGCAGGCAGAATCGCACCCGCCGACCCGACGAAGCGCGCCATCCGGCGCGCTTTGTTTTGGCGCCTGCTTCCGCACCAGGTGTAGCGCCCGCCAGGACCCGGATGGATGCGACGACGTTTCTCGTGCAATGCCTGAACGCAGTCCAGTACGGGCTGCTGCTGTTTCTCGTCGCAAGCGGGCTCACGCTGATCTTCGGCGCGATGAACATCATCAACCTCGCGCACGGCAGCTTCTACATGGTCGGCGCGTACATGGCCTACGCGCTTGCGCCCTGGGTCGGCCAGTATCTGGGTGGCGGTTTCTTCACGACGCTGTTCGTCGGTCTCGTGCTTTCGATCGCACTCGGCTACGTGCTCGAGTGGGGCTTCTTCAGCCTGCTCTACGAGCGCGAGCACCTGCAGCAGGTGCTGATGACCTACGGCCTCATCCTGATCTTCGAAGAGGTGCGCAGCATCCTGGTCGGCGACGACGTGCACGGTGTCGCCGCACCCGACTGGCTCAACGGCTCGATTGCGCTCGGAAGCCTGATGACCTATCCGGTGTATCGCCTGTTCATCTCGGCGGTCTGCCTGCTGGTGGCGCTTGGGATGTATCTCGTGCTCGCGCGCACGCGCCTCGGCATGGCCGTGCGCGCGGGCAGCGTCAACCGGGAGATGGCGCAGTCGCTCGGCGTCAACGTCAATCTCCTCTATCGCGTGGTGTTTGCCGCAGGCGTGGCGCTCGCGGTGCTGGCGGGCATGATCGCAGCGCCCGTTTCCTCGGTGTATCCGGGCATGGGCGGGCAGGTGCTGATCATCTGCTTCGTGGTGGTGGTGATCGGCGGCATCGGCTCGGTGCGCGGCGCGTTTGTGGCGGCGTTGCTGGTCGGCTTCGTTGACACGTTCGGCAAGGTGTTCTTCCAGGAAGCCGCAGGCGTGCTCGTCTACGTGATGATGGCGGCGATCCTGTTGTGGCGGCCGGAAGGCCTGTTCCGCCAGGGATGACGCGGCCGCCCATGCGAAACACCGCGCGCCAGACCACTCTTGCCCTGCTCGTCGTCGCGGCGCTCGCCGCTCTTCCGCTCTTCCTGGGAACGTACGAGGTTGATCTCGTCGCGAAGATCCTCGTGCTGGCGATCTTCGCACTGAGTCTCGAACTGCTTGTCGGGCAAACCGGACTGGTGAGCTTCGGCCATGCCGCCTTCTTCGGGCTCGGCGCGTACACGACGGCATTGTTGTTGCAGGATCCCGACCCGCGCTCATTCTGGCTCGTGCTCGCCGCGGCCATGGCGATGGCGGGGCTCTACGCGTTGCCGGTCGCCGCGCTATCGCTGCGCACGCGCGGCGTGTACTTCATCATGGTCACGCTCGCGTTCGCGCAGCTTGTCTACTACGTCTTTCACGACACCAAGGTCGCCAAGGGCAGCGATGGCATCTACCTCACCGGCATTCCGCAGTTCTCGCTCGCCGGCTGGGTGCCGTTCGACATCACCAAGTCGTTGCCGTTCTATTACGTCGCGCTCGTGCTGCTGTGCCTCGTCTACGCCTTCCTCGCCTCGCTGGGCGCGTCGCGCTTTGGCCGCGCCCTCGCCGGCATCCGCGCCAACGAGCAACGCATGCGCGCCGCCGGCTACGCAACGTATCCCTACAAGATTGCCGCGTTCGTGATCGCTGCGATGCTGGCCGGCCTCGCCGGCTTTCTCAAGGCGACCCGGGACGGCTACGTCAACCCGGAAATGCTGGCGTGGCACGAGTCGGGCGCGGTGCTGCTGATGATCATCCTCGGCGGCCTTGGCCGGCTGCGCGGCGCCGTGATCGGCGCGTTTGCGTTCGTGCTGCTGCAGGAGTTCTTCAAGAACGACGCGGTATTCGGCGACTTCGCCAAACGCTGGCAGCTTTTGCTCGGCATCACCGTCATCGCGTGCGTGCTGCTGTTGCCGCACGGACTGGTCGGACTCTCCGCGCAGCTGCGCCGGCGCGGGAATCGCGATGGCTGAGATTCTGCTCGCGGCGCGCGGCATCACGCGCACGTTCGGCGGATTGGTCGCCGTCAACGGCGTTTCGCTCGAACTCGAGCGCGGGGCGGTGCACGCAGTGATCGGCACCAACGGCGCGGGCAAGTCGACGCTGATCAATATCCTGTCCGGCGAGCTCCCTGCGAGCGCCGGCAGCGTCGAATTGCTCGGCCGCGATGTGACCCGGCTGTCGCAGCCGAGTCGTGCACTGCTCGGGCTGGGACGCAGCTACCAGCGCAATACGATCTTTCCGCACTTCACGGTGGCGGAGAACTGCCGGCTCGCCGCGCAGGCGAGGCGCCAGCGCCCGTGGGCAGTCTGGGAATCCGCGGCACGCTGCGCGGATGCGATGCCCCGCGCGCGCGCCGCGCTCGAGCGCGCCGGCCTGGCCGACGATGCCGAGCGACTTGCCGGCAGCCTGCCGCACGGGCGCAAGCGCCAGCTCGAGATCGCGCTCTGCCTCGCGACGCAGCCTCGCGTACTGCTGCTCGACGAACCGCTCGCCGGCATGGGCGCCGAAGAAACCGAGCGCATGCTCGCGCTGCTCGCACAGTTGAAGCCGGACCACGCGATCCTGCTCGTCGAGCACGACATGGACGCGGTGTTCCGCATCGCCGATCGCATCACGGTGATGGTGAACGGCACGGCGATCGCCAGCGACAGGCCGGACGACGTGCGCGCCAATCCCGACGTGCAGCGCGCCTATCTCGGCGCGGGACATTGAGCATGGTGAAGCTGCTCGAGGCCGAAGCGCTGCACACCTACTACGGTGAAAGCCATGTGCTGCAGGGCGTGAGCCTCGCGATCGCGGCCGGTGAGTCGGTCGGACTGCTCGGGCGCAACGGCATGGGCAAGACAACGCTGATCCGTTCGGTGCTCGGCCTGGTGCGCCCCGCGCGCGGGCGCGTCGCGGTGCGCGGCGTCGATCGCACGCGCGCACGCGCCTTCGAGATCGCGCGCCAGGGCATTGGCTACGTGCCGGAAGGGCGTGGGATCTTTCCGAACCTCTCGGTGCGCGAGAACCTGGTCATGGCCGCGCGGCCCGGCGTCAACGGCAGGCGCACGTGGACGCTCGAGCAGACGCTCGCGACCTTTCCGCGTCTTGCGGAGCGGCTGCATCACGGCGGCGCGCAGCTCTCAGGCGGCGAACAGCAGATGCTCTCGATCGGCCGGGCGCTGATGACCAATCCGGACCTGCTGATCCTCGACGAAGCGACCGAAGGTCTCGCGCCGCTCGTGGTCGCCGACATCTGGCGCATCGTCGGCGAGATCCGCAAGACGGGGATCGCGTCGCTGATCGTCGATCGCAACTACCGCCTCGTGCTCGCCCATACCGACCGCTGCGTGGTGATGGAGAAGGGCAAGCTCGTGTTCGACGGCAAGTCGGCGGACGTCGCGCAACGGCCGGAGTCGCTCGCGCGGTATCTGGGCGTCTGAGGCGATTTCGCCATGCCGTTTGACGCGGTGCCCTCCCCGTCATCGGGGAGGGCGGCCCGCACTCAGTGGCCGACGTGCGTGAGAATCGGCTCCAGCGCCTTGGTGATGCGATCGATCTGGGCTGGCGTGGTGAGGGACATCAGTACGTCCATGAAGCGCTGCTCCTGCGCGCCGCTCACGATGTACTGCCAGCGGTAGGCCTTCAGAAGCACGTCGCGGATCATGGCCTGCTCGGTGTGGTCGAACGAGCGGCCGGCGCGCTGCAGGAAGTACTTCGCGTCGGCGTCCGACTGGATCTGCACGATGCCATCGACGGCGCCCACGAGCTCGATCAGTTCGTTCACGCCGCGGTCGCGGTCGGCATCGGTCAGGCGCGCATGCTCGCGCCGCCACTCGAGCTCGTCGAGGATGGCGTGCTGCGATTCCTCCTTCCAGTGGAACAGGAACACGTCGCGCCACAAATCCGACAGCTCGGCGTCGGGTTCGATGCTCGACCGGTAGTGCGACTGCGAGAAGATCTCGATGTCGAGCGTGAGGCCCAGCACGGCCCAGGTCGACTTGCTGAGGACCGCCGACGCGACGTCGTTCGGCTGCGGCAGGAAGGTGTAACCCGCCGGCATCCCGGCCGCGGTCATCGTCTCGAGGCGGCGGAACAACTCCTGGTGCTTCAGTTCCTCGTCGGTGAGGCGCACCAGCGCTTCGAGTGCAACCTGGTCGCCGAACGCGTGGTCCTTGCTGAGCTCCAGCGTCTTCGCGCCGATGAAGCGCTCGACCAGACCGAACATGTTCGCGTACGTGCGGCCCTGGATCTGGGACAGGAACCGCGCCTCGTCGGGCCGCAGGAACGTCAGCGCACCGACCTTCGACATGCCGTCCGGCATGAACTTCTTGGTGAAATCGAACTGGCGGCCGCGAATGACGTCACGGTCGATGTCCCAACGAATCCGTTTCGATGCCTCGATGCACTTCGCATAACGCTGGCGGCTCTGCATCGGCATCGTTTGTGCAACTTCATCTACGGTAGCCATCATGGCAAGACACTCCTTCTCAAGGTAACGGATCGAACAGGTTGCGGCGACGTTTGGTCCGGGCCGCGCCCGGTGGCGCGCACGACCTTCCGTTCGCAGATCGAACCGTAGGCGGGACAGCGTTCCGCACGCGTTCCGCGCTGACGGAGTCAGTCGAGGTGCGCTTCGAGCACGCGGATCCGCGTCGCGCCGACCGCCCCGCTCAGTTCTGCGGCGATCGAACCGATCTCGCTTCGATCGAGGCCCAGATCGCGCAACGTGCGCCGATCGAGGTCGAGCAACGCGCGGTATGTCGCGCGGGCCAGGCGCTGCCGTCGCCAGGCCGCGAATGTGCTGCGGACAGTCCCGAGCGTGGCCGACCATGCCGACGCAAAGCCGTCGGCGATCGCGGCTGCGCGATGGATGCGCGCGCCGGCGTAGAGCGAAGCACTCGAGGGCCGCGCATCCGAATCGGTGCGACCGATGGCAGCATCGCCAAACCCGTTCGCCGCGCGCGCGTGGCGCGCCCAGGCATCGAGTTCGTTGGCAGACGCAGCGGGGTCTTTCCGACGACGCGCGGATGCAGCGCCGGCGTGCGCGGGGTCAAGGAGGCGGAACTGGCAGGGAGGCGGAAGGATGCGCATGGGTTCGTCCTTGAAAAGGCGCGAACCGTACGCACCGTGGCGTTCCGGGGGCGTTCCGCCTACCCGTGTGACCGAGCGAACTCAGCCGCGCAACTGCGCGATCAACGGGGCGTGCGCGACGCCGGCCTCGGCGACGATGCGGTGGACCACTTCTTCGAGTTCGAGGCCCGGCCACGGCGGCTCGGCGCCGGCCGGGGCGGGCCACTTGGCGAGCCGGGCGCGGATCTCCTCGCGTTCCGGGACACTGACAGACGGGTGCGCGACGGCAAACGTCCACACCAAACGGGCGCACTGCCTCTCGCCCTGCGCCGCAAGCACGTCGCCAAAGTACACGAGCGCGGCAAGGAACAGAGGCTGACGTTGCGTCGTGGCGGCAATGCTCAGCGCCGCGCCGAGATGACGACGGGCTTGCGCGAGGTCGTTGCGTTCGAGCGCAACGCGAACGAAGTGCAATTCAAGGTAGGAGGCCAGCGCGCGATTGCCCGCGATGCGGGCCGCCTCGAGCGCGCGTGCGCCGAACTCTTCCGCGGCCTGCAAGCCCCCCTCGGCCAGGGCGATCTCGGCCAGGTTGGCGAGAATGAGGGCGCGCGTGCCGACAATCCCGTGCCGATCGCAGATCGCAAGCCCTTCGTGCAGATTGATCTTGGCCGATGCGCGGTCGACCTTTACGAGGTAGAGCACCGCGAGGTTGTTCAGGCATAGCGCCTGCCCGGTGGCGTCACCCAGATCCCGGTGTTGCTCCAGTGACTGCAGCGACAGGCGCAGCGCTTCGTCATAGTGTCCGAGTGCCTTTTCGGCCAGCGCCTGGTTGTCGAGGAGCGCCGCGACGTGGCTGCGATTGCCGCTCGCAACGGCACGCCGCCGCGCGAACGCAAAGAACCGTTTGGCATCGGCGGGGCGTCCGCGGCGCAGGGTGGACGATCCCAGGACATTGAAGGCGAGCGCCTGCGCGTCACGGTCGCGCCCCACGCGTGCCGCGGAAAGTGCGCCCAGTGCGGTCGCTTCCGCGTCGGCGTGGCGATCGAGCCGGTACTGGATGTGCGCAATCGCGCCGGCGAATCGGGCCATGACTGCCGGGTCATCCTGCGCCGCAGGCAGCGCGGCGGCGTCGCGCAGAAGTTCCAGCGCGTCTTCCAGGCGTCCACGATGGTCGACGAATTCGGACAGCGTCGACGTACTGTTCTTCAGCGCTTCGACGGCCCCGTTTCGGACCGCCCAACGCCATGCACGACGGCAGTTGTCGAACTCGTCTTCGACCTGCTGCAGCGCCGCCCGATCGCCGTTTGCGGTCCGGTGTCTGAGTTGCGCGAGCAGGCGATGAAAGTGAAGCGCGTGGGCGCGCTCGGCCGATTCGCGCGTGGCGGTGCTATCGGAAAGACGCAGGCCGGCGAGGCGCTGCACGAGGGGATGCAGCGAAAGCCGTGCGTCGTTCTTGCGCACGAGCGACTTGTCGGCCAACGCAGCGAGTACGGGCAACGATGCGGCGGCGACGTCGCGCGCCGACTCGGCGGCAAATCCCCCGTGGAATACCGACAGGCGCGCAAGCGCGGCGCGTTCGGCGTCCGACAGCAGGCGCCACGACTGATCGAACACCGCCTCGATACTTGCGTGGCGATCTCCCTGGACCGCATCGGCGGCGCGCAACACTTCAGAGCCGAGCTGCAATTCACTGGCGATCGCCGCGCAGGACAGCACGCGCGTCCAGCCCGCTGCAAGTTCCAGCGCCAGGGGCAGTCCGTCCACCCGCCGGCAGATCTCGATGATCGAGCTCATCTCCTTTGCGGCCGACAGCGTCGGGTTGACGCGACGCGCGCTGCGCGTGAAAAGACGCACGGCGTCAAAACTCTCGGCGCGATCCTCGTCTTCGCGTTCCGGCCATGGCAGGCCGTCGAGCGGCAGCAGCCACTCCGGTGCAATCGCCAGTCGCGCGCGCGACGTCACGACGAGCTTGAGGCCCGGACAGGCTTGCAGCAGTCTCCCGATGATCGATGCGTCGCCGGTGAGGTGCTCGAAGTTGTCGAGCGCCAGCAACATACGGCGCTCGCGCAGGAACTCGATGGCGCGGTCCAGCGGTACGGCGCTTGCCGTGGGTTCGATGCCAAGGTCGCGCACCAGTGCGGCGCCGATTCCGGACGAGGTCGCAGCGGCTTCGAGCGCCACGAACACTGCACCATCGGGGAAGCGGTGTCGCAACGTCGCGAGCGCGCGGCGCGCGAGACGACTCTTGCCGACACCGCCTGGTCCCAGCAGGGTGAGAAGCCGGCAGTCGTCCTGCGCCAGCAGAGCGGCCATCTGCCGCAGCTCGAGGGCGCGTCCGACGAAACCATCATCCTGGGTCTCGTCGACAGCCGGCGCCGGCGGACGGCCGGGTTCGGTCCGTGCTCCGAATGATTCCCACAAGGCCTTCGAAGCGGCACCCGGGACGAGCCCAAGCTCTGCCGCAAGCCGCTCCGCGAAGGCGTGATAGGCCTGACGTGCGCGTGCGCCCTGGCCATCGCGTGCAAGCCAGCGCATCTGCGCCTGCACGGCGGCCTCGTCGAGCGGGTCATCGGCGAGGAGCTGCGTCGCAAGGTCGATCGCCGCCGCCGGCGCAAGATCGTCGGCGGCGAGCCGCTGGAGGGCAGCACCGCGCCATTCGACCCGCAACCGGTCGCGCTCGAAATGCAGCCAGTTCGACCACGCATCGCTCTCGCCGTCGTCGAAGCCGGCGAGCAACTCGCCGCGACGGTGCGCGAGCGCATCGTCGAGACGGTGCTCGCCGAGCGCCCGCTCGAACGCGTGAACATCGGTCTCGGCCTGGAAGCGGGCTGCACCGCCACGCAGTTCCAGCGCCGCGCTCCATGGAAAGGACTGGAATCGGAACAGGACCTTGCGCAGGTTCGTGTAGGCAAGCCGGGTTTCGAGGTCCGGCCAAAACAGGCCCGCCAGTTCCGCCCGCCCGATCCAAGCACGCTTCAGCGCGAGCAGCACGAGCAACTGGCTGCGCCGCTCGAAGGCAAGCGCCGCGACCTGGCCGTCAAACTCGACCTGCGGCTGGCCGAACAAGAGGAGGCGAATCGGCATCAGGGCGCTCCCTGCAGCGATCGGTGGATTTTCGCTCCACGCGCGCTCGCTTGCACCTGGCTCCGACGTCGTCGCAGGACGCGACGCCGATCTACTGCGCGGCGCGCTGCAATCGATCGCGCACCGCCTCCCAGCCCACGCCTCCCGGTGGCCAAGCCACAAGAATGCGCTGCGCGCCCGCCGCGTCGAGCTGATGCAGCAGCGCATAGAGGCGCCGCGCGTATTCCTCCGGCTGCGCCGGCGCGATCAGTCGCAGCACGACATCACCGGTCCAGTCGAGCAGCGCGATCGCGGGGGCGAGCACTGCGAGGCGGGTACCGCGCAGTGCGTTGACGCGTGCGCCCAGCGCGTTCGGCGCGACGAGTTCGAGCGGCGTGCGCGGTGCGTAGTGCTGCGCGAGGCGGCCCGGTGCGCGCGGGGCTGTTGCATCGGCATCAACCACCGCCTCGCCGAGTACCGCCTCGAGTTGCGCGCGCGTGATCACGCCGGGGCGCAGCAAACGCGCGGGGCCGTCGCGCGAAAGATCGACGATCGTCGACTCGATGCCGACCGGACACGCACCGCCGTCGAGGATCAGGTCAACCCGTCCGCCGGGCTTCTCGCCGAGATCGTCGCGCACATGCGCGGCCGTCGTCGGGCTGATGCGGCCGAACGAATTCGCGCTTGGCGCAGCAAGTGCCGCGGCCGGATCACCGCGATTCGCACACCATGCCTCGAGCAACGCACGCGCCCACGGATGTGCGGGGCAGCGCAGCCCGACGGTGTCCTGCCCGCCCGTCAGGCCATCGTGCGCGCGCGCAGCGCGCGCGAGCACCAACGTCAGCGGACCGGGCCAGAAGCGCCCGGCAAGAACGCGGGCGCGTCGCGTAACGGTGCCTGCCCAGGCGTCGAGCGCTTGCGCACCCAGGACGTGGACGATGACGGGATGATCGTTGGGCCGCCCCTTCGCCGCGAAAATCGCGTGCACCGCCGCCGGTGAATCGGCGTCGGCGGCGAGCCCATAGACGGTTTCGGTCGGCACCGCGACCAGGCCGCCGGCGGCGAGCACTTCGACCGCGCGCTCGATCGCAGCCCGGTCGACTGGGCGCCCGTCGCCGCTCATCGCGTTCAGCGCGCCGGCGCGATGCCGAGCGCGCGCGCCACTTCGTTGGCGCGCGCGAGCGCGGCTTCCACCGTGCCGTTGACGGCGGTGACGTGGCCCATCTTGCGGCCGGGGCGCGGATCGGCCTTGCCGTACAGGTGCAGCTTGGCGCCCGGCACGCGCAGCACGCCGGCCCAGTCAGGCGTGCGCTGTGTTCCGTGGTCGAACCAGGCATCGCCAAGAATGTTGAGCATCACCGCAGCCGCCATCTGCGCGGTCGACCCGAGCGGCAGGCCGGCAAGGATGCGCGCCTGCTGCTCGAACTGCGACGTGACACACGCATCGATCGTGTAGTGCCCGCTGTTGTGCGGGCGCGGCGCGACCTCGTTCACCACCAGGTGGCCGTCGGCGCCCTCCTCGAGCACGAAGAATTCGACGCACAGCACGCCCACGTACCCGAGCGCGTCGGCGATACGCGTCGCATAGTGGCGTGCCTGGCGCTCGAGTTCGGGCGAAATGCGCGCCGGCACGACGCTCACCGCGAGAATGCCGTTGCGATGCTCGTTCTCGGCGATCGGGAACGTGGCGCTGTCGCCGTCGGCGCCGCGCGCGACCAGGCACGACACTTCCTGCCGCAGCGGCAGCACCTTCTCCAGCACGCAGGCCACGCCATTCAAGCGGCTCCACGCCTCGCGCGCCGCTTCCAAGCTCGCGACGCGCACCTGCCCCTTGCCGTCGTAACCG
>Ga0326726_10002685_pt1 | contig 16287 bp, 12 predicted proteins | sample MHFenrmetagenome_2_FD_207603 | JGI IMG/M metagenome (GOLD analysis project Ga0326726, IMG submission 207603) | Lab enriched peat soil microbial communities from Michigan Hollow, Ithaca, NY, United States - MHF15MN | ecosystem: Environmental > Terrestrial > Soil > Wetlands > Peat | place: USA... | reverse complement strand
GCGATGGTCATCTTCCCGGGATCATCGGGTGTGGCCTGGATCAGCACCGGCACGTGCAGGTCCGCCAGGCGCAAAGCATCGGCAATCGCCCGCTCTTCCCCGAAGTTTGGCAGCGTCACAATAACGCCGTCGATGCGATCGCGATTACGTTTGAACAGGTCAGCACAGCGCCGGGATTCTTCCCGGGTTTCGACCGCGCCGTATTTGCTCTCTTCCGGAGTCAGCGCGACCACATCCATGCCGGCCGTGGTCAACACCCGCAGCATTTCCTCGCGGCCGCTTTTGGCCAGATGATCGGGGAAGAAGCCACGGTTACCCACGATCATGGCCATCGTCATCTTTTTCGTCGCCATACTTAGCCTTTATGAAACCAATTGCCTTACGCGTGCCGCCGCGGGGCGAATTTCACGCAATAGATCAGTCCTATGACTAAGAGCACCGCGCCCCACCACACATTGGCGTGCAGGTTGAACAAGACCACGCCCGGATCCGCTGGAGGATTTACGACCTGGTAAATTCCCGCGGCCGTGATCAAGGCGCCATTTACGGCCAACGAGATACCGATAAAGAACCAGATGGAAATCATGCTGCGCACCCCTTTTTTAGACCTCTACGGTCCTACCGTAGCGCCGGCATTTTGCGGCGGCGCTACCCACATCTCATCCCTGCTTACCAGAAAATAATGTTCAGTATGAAAAACACGACCACCACCACGCCAGCCCAGAAAAGTGGCTTCTGATAAAGCGGCACGTCCCCAACCGAAGGAATATCCGTCTGCCCGTACACCAGACCCCTTAATTGGCCGTCAGGCACAGGTTCCGTTACCATACTCACCGCTACGGTGACGACTACGCAAACCACAAACGACCAGAGCGCCTGGTACATATCCTGGGCGAGGGCCTTGGCGTGGGGCGAGAGCGCCACATAACGCAGGGCAGTGGGATCGAGCTTCACCCACGTCCACATACCAATCGAAGAAAGGGTTCCGCAAAGCAATCCCCAAAACCCTGCAGGGCCGGTCGCCCGCTTCCAGAGCATCCCCAGGAGGACCGTGCCAAACAGCGGGGCAATGAAGAAACTGAACAGCGCCTGCACGTAATCCATGATGCTGGCGAATTGCATCACGAGATACGCGGTGCCTACGCTGATCAGCACGCCGATCACGGTGGTCCAGCGGCCCATGTTCACGTAGTGATGGTCGGTCCCTTGGCTATTGATCAGCGGTCGGTAGATGTCATAAGTCCAGACCGTGGTGAACGCGCTGACGTTGCCGGCCATGCCCGACATGAATCCCGCAATCAGCGCCGTAATCCCCAGCCCGAGCAACCCGGGACCGCAGTAGCGGGCCAGCATGAGGGGCAGCACGTCGTTATAGCTGTGACCTCCGGTGACCGCGGCCACTGATTCCGGAACCAGCTTCACCGGCAGAACGGCCAGGCCCAGCAATCCGGGAAGGATCACGATGATCGGAACCAGCATCTTGAATCCGGCCCCGATAATCGGAGCTATTTCCGCGCTGCGAATGTCTTTCGCAGCCAGGATGCGCTGTACCACCAGGAAGTCCGTGGTCCAGTAGCCCATCGAGATCACGGAGCCAAGTCCGAACACAATACCCGTCCAGTGGATGCCCATCGGGTTGGAGGTGAATGAGCCCAAACCCGACCAGAGATGGACGTACTGTTCCGAAGCTCTCTGTGCAATCTGTACCTTGAGATTGCCCCATCCGCCGGCTTCATACAATCCCAGGATCGGAATGAGCAGCGCGCCCGCCCAGATCAGAAAGAATTGCAGCACCTCGTTGAAGATGGCTGAGCGCAGTCCACCCAGCGTGACGTAAATCGCCACCGTGAGAGACGAAACCCAGATGCTGAAATTGATGTCCCAGCCCAGCACGATCTGCATGACCTTGGCCATGGCGAACATGTTGACGCCGCTCATCAGCACGGTCATGAATGCGAAGGAAATCGCGGACAGGGCGCGGCTGGGCTCGCCAAAACGCAGCTTCAGATATCCCGGGACCGAATGGGTCTTGGAAATGTAGTAGAACGGCATCATCACCAGCGCCAGGAAAAGCATGGCGGGGATGGCGCCGATCCAGTACCAGTGGGTGGCCAGAATGCCGTACTGGTAGGCCGAGCCCGCCCAGCCCATCAACTCCAGTGCGCCGAGGTTGGCGGACAGAAAGCTGAGGCCGGCCACCCAGGCCGTCATCTCGCGTCCGGCCATGAAGAAGTCTTCGCCGGTATTCGCCCTTCCGCGCAGGTAGAATCCGATGGCCAGAACCAGGGCGAAGTAAAAAGCGATGATGACGAAATCCACCGGGGACAAATGCACAAGCTGCGTGGTGACCAACATCGCTAATGCTGGCATCATTTCTTTTCCTTTGTCTGCCCGTAATACGCGCTGGACCCGTGCTTCCTCAAGTAATGCTTGTCGTGCAAGCCGCTGCCGACCGGTTCGGCGTCCGTATTAAGAGTCACAGTAAAATACGCCATTCGTGCCACCGCTTCCAGGATCACGGCGTTATGCGCCGCTCCGGCCGGGTCCAGACCCCAGGCAAAGGGGCCATGGTTGGCCACCAGAACGGCTGGCACCGAGGCGTACCCCACCTTCTCAAAGGCACGAACGATAGCATGTCCGGTGTTTTTCTCATACTCGGAGGCGATCTCGCCGTCCGCCATCACCCCGGTGACTGGAACCGGGCCATGGAAGTAGTCGGCATGGGTGGTGCCGAAGCATGGAATCGCGCGCCGCGCCTGCGCCCACGAAGTCGCATATTCGGAATGAGTATGGGCCACGCCGCCGATTCCCGGAAAGGCCCGATAGAGGACAAGATGAGTAGGAAGGTCGGAGGAGGGCCGCAAATTGCCTTCCACTATCTTGCCCTCGAGATCGGTGACCACCAGGTGCTCTGGTTTCATGGCCTCGTAGGGAACGCCACTGGGTTTGATGACGACCAGCTTGTGGTCCCGGGAGATGCCGCTGGCGTTGCCGAAGGTGTAAAGAACTAATCCCCTTCGCACCAACTCCAGGTTCGCTTCCAGCACCTCTTCGCGCAGCCGAGGCAACAGCATAGTGAGCTTTTATCCGAAATCGTGAGCTTTTGTCCCGAGGAATGCGCCGCCTTGATAAGTAATCGTTTACTATGCGAAAAGTCAAAATAGTGTACGTAACCGCTTTTGTCAATCACCGAATGTCCACCCTCCCCGATTTCTCTCGGTCCGGCTGGCTAGTGCTGAAATTTCAGGCCGAAAGCTATATTCAGACTACCCTTCCGGGGCTATTTTCCGGGCTGAGGGAAAACGTTTTCCAGTTCTTCCCTTCGACCACTGGTTAGCATGCTCCATTATTCCGCTACATCCCGCTCTCCCACTCTCCTTCCCCAACCCTGATGGGATAACGTTTGCCGTGCTAGAATTCCGCCATCGCTCCACCTGACCCGCTGAACCTATGGACATACGGGAAATCGCGAGACGGGCCAAGGTGTCAACCGCCACGGTCTCCCGCACCATCAACCGGGTTCCCACCGTCAGTCCCGCCTTGGCCAAGCGCGTTTGGAGCGTAATCGAAGAACTAGGATATTATCCGAATACTCAGGCGCGGGCCCTGGTTTCCGGCCGCAGCAGGATTTTTGGCCTCATCATTTCCGAAATTACCAACCCCTTCTTTCCGGAAATTGTTCAAGTCTTCGAAACCATCGCGGTCCAGCACCGCTACGAGATCCTTCTCACCTCGACGGGAAATGATCCAACACGCATGGAAAGCGCGGTCCGCCGCATGATCGAGCGCCGCGTGGAGGGCGTTGCCATTCTGACCTTCGGTATGGAAGAGGTGCTGCTCGAAGACCTGAAGCTGCGGAAAGTGCCCCTGGTCTTTGTCGATGTCGGGCCCCCGCGCCCCCGGGTCAGCAACATACGAATCGATTATCTCAACGGCATCCGCCAGGCGGTGCAACATCTGGCGGCGCTACGCCACGAGAAAATCGCATTCATTACAGGCCCTTTGCGGTTGAAATCCGCGATGGCCAGAAAACAGGCGTTCCTGCGCTCCATGCAGGAAATCGGCCTCGAAGCGGATCCGCGACTGGTGGTCGAAGGCGACCACACCATGGAAGGAGGCATGACGGCCTTCACCCGACTACTTGCCGGCCCCATCCGCCCCACCGCCGTACTTTGTTCGAATGATATGACTGCGATCGGCGTGATGCGTGAGAGCCATGATGCCGGCATCTCCATTCCGCGCGACCTCTCGGTGATTGGGTTTGACGACATCCGCCTCGCTCAGTTTGTGATTCCTCCACTCACCTCGGTGCAGATGTCCCAACCCGAACTGGCGCGACTGGCTTTCAATGCGCTCCTGGCCGAAGTCGAGCGCGAAGTACCAGCACCCAACGGGACCGATTACTTGCTCAAGACAAATCTTGTGTTGCGCGAGTCGACCGCCCTCATTTCGGGAGCCTCGACGTTGGTCGAAAAACAGCGTTGAATTTGAAGTCTTTACCTGTAGTTTTTGGCCCACACTCGTTGCATTAGCCACATTTCGGCGCAGATAGCGATCACGGCCACCACGAGGCTCGCCCACTCCATGGCGAGAATGGCGCGAATGCAAAATGCGACCAGAAGGAGAACCCCCATGCCCTCCCACAAGAAGCCTGCTGCTTTGTCCTTCATCAAATCCTGGTGGCCTGCGTAGAACCACAGTGCGGAAACCACCAGGGCTGGGAGAATGGAGTGCCTCGACAGAAAGCCTGCGATCTCCTCAAAAACAAAACCGGCGAAGAAGTATTGGGCCACTTCATTCCCTGGCGAACGGAGAGCGCCCGCCGACTCGCTACTCCACTGTCATAGCCAGCCTGGTCACCGACGCCGGCGGAAAGTTGTAACTCAGAACTACTCCCTTAAGATCGAGCGTTTTGGTCTGCGGACTAATGACGTTCCGTTCAGCGAAAGTATTGTGGGCGTGAATATCTGAATTTGTCAGGGTCGTGGCTGTACCTGATTTCAGACTCGCGCCGCGAATCCCGATCTTCGTTTCACGGGTCGCGCTCACGTGGGGATTCACCACGGTCAGTACCAACTCCTTGTCATGCAGCGAAGCCGAGCCTCGCAAACCCCAGAATGACGCGGGCTTCCCATCGCGGTCATAGTTCACTGAGGGGGCGGAGAATATCGTCCGCAGGGCTTGTCCACCCTGGTGTGCGGCATACATTCCAAAAACGTGGCCGACTGGGGTGACGCAAAATTTGTCCTCATGCGCCAGGTACAAACTGTTCAGGCAATTGATCAGCTGAGCGCAATTCGCCATGGCCACCTTTTCCGGATGACGGTTAAAAGTATCGAGCGTCAGGCCGCTGAATACCGCGTCCCGCAGGGTCGGGGTTTGTTCGAGGATGTCACCCGGCGTGGCCTCGCCGCCGGGGCGGTACCACGGTCCCCATTCGTCCACCACAAGTTTGATGGAATGTTCGCGGTCGAATTCTCCCATCACCAGCCAGTGTCCGTTGATCAGGGACTCCATGACGTCGCCCTGACGCAGCAGTTCGTACCAGTCCAGTACATCGAACTTGAGCGCGTCGCCTTTGCCCTCGAACCAATTGTTGGTGCGCCCCCGGCTCAGGTTCCAGGCATAGTAGTGAAGTGCCAGGCCGAAGATGGAACGGATGTCTCCCGGAGAATGGCGCACAATCTCTTCCAGAAACCCGCGCGTCCAATCCCATTTGTCGTCGTTGGGCCCGGAAGCGACGAATGACAGCTTCTGTTCATATTGCGGCACCCATGCCGTATAGCGGCGAAATTCCACGGCATATTCCTGCGCCGTAAAGTTTCCACCGCAACCCCACGACTCGTTTCCGACACCCCAATACCGCACTCCGAAGGGCTCTGCGTATCCTGCCGACGCGCGCATGTCGGCCAGCGTGGTGCTGCCTGCGGGCGAATTGCAATATTCCACCCAGCGGTAGAATTCGGCTGCGGGAAGACTGCGCACATTGGCCGCGAGATAGGGCTGACTTCCAATCAGCTTGCAGAACTGCATGAACTCATTGGTCCCGAACTGATTGGGATCGTACTTATGGCTGGCCAGGCTGGCCGCACTCTCCACCTGTTCCCAGAAGTTAGTGCGTCGGGGACGCTTGTCAACCGGACCGATGCCATCACGCCAGTCATAGCTATCGGCAAAGCATCCGCCCGGATAGCGCACCACCGGGGCTTTGATCTTCCGCATCTCCTCGACCAGTTCTTTGCGGATGCCATTGACGTTTGGAACTTTGGACTTCTCGCCCACCCAGATGCCGTCGTAGATCACTCCTCCAAGATTTTCGGCGAAGTGACCGTAGATGTTGGGCGAAATTGTTCCCAGAGGCTCGCCCATGAGGACCTCAATTCGCGAGTCGTCACCGATGGCGTCGGCGGCGGCAAACGGCGCGACCCGGCTGAGCCAGAAGTAACCTGCGCCCGCTACGCTGTTGCGGAGAAATTCCCGGCGCCTGATCACGTCACGCTCCCCACTGAATTACTGCGTAGGAGCGGGCGGGCACTTCGAACTTCGCCCGTCCTCCCGCAATCGAGGGCTTGTCCAGGGTTTTCGGAGACACCTTTTGCGGCGCCTCGAAACTGTTGAAGGCCTTCAGGTCGTCACCGGTCAGCAGCACCGATGACAGGGTTCGCGCCGGGGTCTTGTCCTGCCAATTCACTTCGATGGCGTGGGCCTTCGACAAATCCCGATTGAGAATGAAGAGGGAAACTTTGCCGTCTTCCGGGCTGACCGTTCCAGCAACATCCAGGTAAGGAACCTGGCCCATTCCCGAAACGTCATAAGTAGGAGATTCCACCACCAGGTTGAGCACCGATCCGCGGGCAAATTGCAGCGCCCAACTGTAAGGATAGTAAATCGTCTGCCGGAACATGCCATTCGGGTTGGTCATGATGGGAGCAATGACGTTGATCAACTGGGCCAGGCAAGCCAGTTTCACCCGGTCGGCATTGCGGATCAGCGAGTTCAGAATCCCGCCCACCAGCAGGGCGTCTTCCAGGTTGTAAACCTCTTCCAGAAGATGTGGCGCCTCCTGGCCATGGCCATTCACCGCATCTCCGCTGCGTGCGCGATACCAGACATTCCACTCATCGAATGAGAGCCATAGTTTTTTGGGAGACCGCTTGTGCCCGCGCACCAGATCGCAGACCGCAAGTGTCTCCCCGATCTGCTTCTCCATGCTCAGATTCATGGCCAGATATTTCGAACTGTCGCTGCCAGTTTCCTCGGCAGTGTTTCCTACATAACGATGTAAGGAGAGAGCATCCACATAGTCGTAACACTGCTCCAGGACTTCGCGGTCCCACTCCAGGTAGGTTGGCATGAATGGCCCGCTCGAGCCGCAGGCGATAAGTTGAAGAGATGGATCGACCGCATGCATCTGCCGCGCCGCGTCCTGCGCCTTCAGGCCATACTCTGTGGCCGTCATGTGGCCGATTTGCCAGGGGCCGTCCATCTCGTTTCCCAGGCACCAGTGCTTCACGTTGTAGGGCTCCGCATAGCCGTGCTTGCGCCGCAGGTCGCTCCATCGCGTGCCCTTCTCCACATTGCAATATTCCACCAAAGCGGCGGCTTGTTCCGCCGTTCCAGTGCCCAGGTTGAGGCCCATCAGGGGCTCCGTGCCCACCGCCTTGCACCAGGCCATAAATTCGTTGGTGCCAAACTGGTTGGTGTTGAGCGCATTCCACGCCTTGTCGAGCACCTGCGGGCGGTCCTGCTTGGGACCGACGCCATCGAGCCAGTTGTATCCGGAGACAAAATTTCCTCCAGGATAGCGGATGATGGGAACTCCAAGGTGGTGTACTTCGTCCATCACATCCTTGCGGAAACCGTTGGAGTCCGCGAGCTTCGAGCCGGGATCGTAAATTCCCTCGTAGATGGCGCGGCCGAGATGCTCCAGAAACGAACCGAACAGATTGCGATCAAGAGGGGACAGGGTGCGTCGCGAATCCACGTAGACTCTCACCACGTCGCTGGAGTTTGACGTCGGAGTCTGGGCCGACAAAAAACGGCCGAAGGCAAAGTTGGCGGAACATGCGATTCCAGCAGTGGAAACTTGACGCAAGAAACGTCGTCGGTCGGCGGAGAACATGTGGATTGCCTCCTGGGATGTGTGAGCGGGGAAATAGTAAACGTTTACTCCCAACCCCGCAAATATTTTATTGGCAGACTCAATTCGATCGCCGCACTATCAGTTGGATGAAGGTGGCCCCTGCGCCGAATCCACTCCGGAAGCCGGCGTGACTGTCTCGGCGGACACCCGCGTGGACTGCGGCCGGTAGCCATTGCGGGTCCGGACGCGGCATCCTTTCGCCCGATCGCCCACCAGTTTCACCGTGATCGAACGCCATCCCCGGTTCGGATTGGCTTGCGGGTAGTAGCTCAACGAATAAAGGTGCGCCAGGTCATTGCGGATGGAAGCGAACGCTTTCTGCTGTTGTTTCCAAGTTTTGGCAAAGTACGCTTCACCACCCGTGGCCGCGCTCATGCGCTTGAATACGGTGCTGGAAACCGGCTCCAGCTTGGCTTCCCGCGTACTGATCATATAAATAGGGATGCCTTTCGATTGCGCCAGTTCGGCCACATCTTCCGGCGGCACCATGCTGGCATTGTCCGGACCGTTGGAGAAAACCACAATGACTTTCCTGCCTGTATTCTGGCCGGCATCCCTGACGGTCATCAGCAACGCGTTGTACAGTGCGGCATCATCGCCAGCCACCGTGGTGCGCACTCCATGCAGCACCTGGGAGCGGTCTGCGGTGAGGGTGGCCCCGCGCGAGAGGTCGCGGCTGTAGGAATAAAACGCCACCCGGTCGGGACCGTCGAGCGAGCGGACAAACTCAGCAATCGCGTCCTGGGCGAAAACAAACCCCCGATACATGTAATTGCTGGTGTCGAACAAGATGAAGACGTTGGCGCCTGCCATCATGGACCCAAGTTCGGATCCCAACTCCGACGAGGTATCGGAATCCGCGGAACCATGCTGTAACCGCATGCGGTCCCCGGGGTGCTCCCGGTCGGGCCCGTTGGAGGTAACTCTTCGGGTGGCTTCGTTGCCCTCTCCGAAGGTGGCAACCTTCTGCGCGATCCCATCCTCGGTCACCACAAAGTCCGAGGGGCGCAGACCGGTCACGTAGTTCCCCTTGCGGTCCATCACGGCCACATTCAACTGCACCATGTCGACTTCGACGCGAATCTTGGTTTCAGTTTCAGTCTCCTGGGCAGGGGCTCGATTGATGGAACCGCAGAGGACCACTACGACAAACAAAAGAAAGAAAAGGAATCGTTTTGCCATAAGCCTGTTCACCTGCCCCAGCCGTTTTTATCCGGCTCGGAGAATTTGATAAGTCTGGTGCCACCAGAAACAGTCATTGAACGCTCGTGGTCAGGGCCACTTTCGGCACCGTTGTAATCTTGCCGCTCCGGAATTCGTCACCGGTCTCGCGCATCGCCCGCAGCATGGCCGGCCAATCCTCGAAGTCGGTGGCAAAAATCTTTTCCACCATGTGATAGGTGAGTTCGGGGACCAGACGGTTCAGCATGGCCGGGGAATAACCCAGTTCATCTGCCAGTCGAGCCCAGTACAAATTGTTGGAGTCCCACGACTCCGCCAGCAGGCGGCTGGAATAGCCCATGAACGCCGGAAAGGGCTTCACTTTGAGCAACTCGCGCGAATAACTTTGCGCCAATGCGGGATGAGGGACGCCGAAATCGTCGGACAGCCGTTTCCAGCTGACTTCCGCGGGGTACTCCTTGGAAAGGGCATCCAGTTCTTCGCCGGCTTTTTCCCAATGGCCGTCTTGGCCAGGAAATCTCTGCCGGAATTCCGCCGCCAGGTAGAAAGTCTCGCCGGGCAACGCTCGGGAAAGCGCTTCTTGCACGGCGCCGGCCCTGAGCGCCTTTCCGACTTGCTCAGAGCGCTGCGGGGCCATGCGCTCGGAGAGAATATCGAGCACCGTCTGTCGCAGTTTCTCATCCTGCGCCGCGGCGGTCAGAAGTTCCTCCCCCGTTCGCTGATAGAGAGTGACGGCGTGCAACTCGTTTCGGGTGACCCCCCACCAGCGCGGCAGGGTCGCGCTGCTGACCAGACCGGGCACCAACTCATGCCAGATCAGGGCCTGAACATTTTCCGGCACGATAAAATCCTGCTCGGCTTCTGCCAGAACGAAGGGCAGGTCAGCCAGCGAACCAGCCAGGTGGGCGCCGCCACCCGCGGGCAAGCCGGATCCGAATACGTGCGGCACATGCCAGGACTGTCCTCCTCCCATCGCCATTTCTCCCGAAAAGTCGTGAGAGCGCACGAAAAGAGGATTGTTGAGAAGAATCTGCGCTCCCGGCGGTTCGTAGTAGGCATAGTTCAAGCCCACCAGCGTGTCTCTAAGGAAGGGGACCACCAGCCCGCGCGCTTCCACCAGCTCTTTCTTGGAGCGGGGCGACTTGATGATCTTGGCCAGATCAGTTCGCGTCTGCAAGGAACTGTGACGCGTGTTGTAGAACCCGGCTGCCCATTCACTGCGTTCGCTACTGGTGAACATCGGGCGTGGCATTTCAAATTCCTTAAGCTGGCCAGCCAGCGAAATTAAGGTGTTGCCCACGTCCTTGCCTTGCGCGAGTTCATTTAATCCGTCTCCCAGAGCCAGGAGCGTGTCCAGGGAAACCAGACGCTGGCCGTCCATCACCGAGCGAATTCTGTCGGCCAGTTCCTGCCGCACTCTTTGACCGTCGGGATTCGACTGACTCGGACCTGCCAGTAGGGCGACCACTTCGTCCTGGGAAAGATTAGGACGGCCTGCGGCGGCGCGCCACAACTCCCCCACCGAGGCTTGGGCGGAGTCGAACAGTTGCGCAGACGAGGGGCTCCCGGCCGCGAAAGGACCGATCACCGCCTGCCAGGAGGTGTTCACTTTTGCTGCGGGAATCTGGCCCTGGCGCGCCAGGACCTGCCACAGGCCCACGTTGGCCTGAAAGATACCCAGCGCATTGGCCCGCAAGGTGACATTGGAAATCCGGTCAATGACTTCGGCTACCTCCAGAAAACGAGTGATGGAATCATCGTTCAAAGCCTCGAACTCGGAAAAAGTCAGATATTGATTGCCGAACCGGGCAAACTTCTGCGCCAGCAAGCGGACGGTCTGCGGACTCAAACGCCGCTCCGGCGGCCGGGCACCGTCGATCGCACTCAGCATGAGATAGATTTGCAGAGGTCCGTCTTCGGTACTTTGGCGGGAGAAGGCGAACAATGCTTCCACCAGTTGATCGGGATTTTTCCAGTGGTTCGCGCGTTTGGCCCACTGGCGGACCACCTTGGAATCGCTTTTCTGCCGGAGAATCTGCTCCCAGACCTCCAGATTTCCGGGGACCATGGGCTGGCCCGACGAATCCAGTTCAAGACGGGTCACCAGCAGCAGCAGGTCGGGATCGGGTCGGAACACCGGACGGGCTGGGCCATCTCCGATGTCTTTACCGCGCAGGGCTTCGTAGAAACGTGGCAAACGGTGAGCCTCGGTGAAGTAAACCTGCTGGGCCGGGGTCAGGCGGGAGAGCGTGTCGAAGTACGCCGCCAGCCAGCCGTCATCCTTGGCCAGCAGACGCGCCACAAACTCTTTCGGCGATTCCGGATCCGCTTCCGCCAGAGCTTTCCAGGCAGATTCCGCCGCCGCTCCCCCCGGCACCACCATGCGTCCATTTCGAATGGAGATGTGACTGCCGTAAAAGTCGAGAACGGGTGCGAAAGGAAGCAGCCTCGGTATCCCCGCGAATTGCCGCAGGCTGGCGCTGGTTTCGGTATCCATCCGCGCCATGGCCCAGTACAGCCTCGCCAGCGCAGGGTCGTCGAGTAACGAGTCCAGTACGTCATTCCCCTTGTTCTGCGAGCCTTTCGTACCCGCATGTGTCCAATCGTCCGGTGAGAACAACAGCGGGACTGGGGTGGGGGCAAAATGACAGGCAAAAGGGTGGCCACCCTGGAGGGTTTGCTCGAGTTCGGCGAGAGGGAATCCGGAATCAATGGTTAGAAAGGCGCTTTCCGGATCGGCAGTCTCGAGGGCAGCGTCCTTTCCGCAGCCCTCGCGCAGCCGGTAGCCCAAAATGTTCAGCAATGGCCCTGCCTGGTCGCAGCTGGAGACTCGAATGACCCCTTCCGGGCCCGCCAGTGTGACCAACTCCCTGGCCTGTTGCACGTACCGTTTCAGCAAAACCAGAAATTCCGTGGGCCTGCCCGCCTTGTCCTTGCGCCCCTGATACCCTTCCACGGCTACGTTGCGCGCCAGGAGCGGTAGCACTTCCTCGGTCGAGATCTTCTGGCTGACACCCGCCATGCGCAAAAACGAACGCAGCGGCCCTGGGACAGCAACGCTTGCACCGGTTACCGGCGCCGGCTGCGGAACTTCAGGTGACTTCGCGGTGGTGGAGGTGTCCGAAGCCGAACTGGATGAAGAATCGAGCGCGGCGCTGTAAACGCTTGCACACAGGCACAAAAAGATAGAGAGAGAAGCCCTCAGCAGGAGGCAAGGAGATTTCACGGCTGGCCCTTCTTTCGAATCTTAGACTCGATACCAAAACGAGCAGGATGCCAGGGACTGAAGGGATATTCGCTAGCGAGTGACGTCAGGTTGCTGACCCGGGCCCGAGTACCGCCACCGCGCCGGATTCGAACTAAGCCCGCACTTCTTTCTTTCCGCCCCCGGAGCCTAGATTTTGTGCCTGCCAAGATAGATCATCTTGCGCGCGATGCCAACCCCTTTTTCGTGTTTTTGTGGGTGCGACTTCCCGGAAGGCACGCGGCCTCGGAAGTCGCGCAGATTGGGCAGTTTCGGAGGATGTCCTCCGGGCCCGCACTACCGGGCAAAGCCAGCGGGCCTGTGGAATTGTGGAAAGAATGAACGGAGGGCGAGCGTTCCGCCCGTCCCGGGACAACTCACGGCGTGGGCGCTAGAAAGGTCGCCACAGCTTCCCGCAATCCTTTTTCGTAGCCGTCGATCAACTTGTCCCAGGTGGCATTGGCCTGGGCATCAATTAATTTCCGGGCAGGATCGGCGTCAAACCAGGCCAGGGACTGGCGAATGCCCTGGGCGAAGCGGGTCGTAGCCACGTAGTCGGGTATCAAGCGCTTGATCTTGCTGTTGTCGAACACCACACTTACCGCTTTATCCCCAATCAGCGTGCCTTCCATATCCGGCAAACACGCCACCATGAAGTCGGACGGAATATGCACGATTTGCGGCTCCACCCCAACCGCCGCGCCCACAATGCGATAGAGCTGGTCCCAGCTCAAAACTTCGTCCGTCGTGATGTGAAACGCCTGACCGATGGCCTGCTCGTGGCCCAGCAGCCCGACGAACCCTTTGGCAAAATCGCTGTCGTGCGTGATCACCCAAAGCGATGAGCCATCTCCCGGCACAATGACTTTCTGTCCCTTCAACATCCGCTCCACCACGGTGTAGGAGCGCTCCCAGCTGTTGATCACCAGCGGAATCAGGGTCTCACCATAGGTAAGAGATGGGCGGACAATCGTGATTGGGAATCCTTCTTCGCGGTAAGCCCGGAGCAGACGCTCCTCACAGGCAATCTTGTTTCTGGAGTAGTCCCAGTGCGGGTTGGCCAGCGGCGTCGATTCCGTGATCAGGTAGTCGGTAGCGGGTTTCTGATAAGCACTGGCGGAGCTGATGAAAATGTATTGCCGGGTGCGTCCACGAAACAGTTCCAGGTTGCGCTCGATGTCGGCCGGAGTGAATGCGATCCAGTTCACGACCACATCGAAGCGCCGCCCCCGCAATGTCCGGGTAACCGCTGAAGGATCGTTAATGTCGGCGTGGACCGTCTCCGCGCCGGCAAGCCAGTCCGCCGCGTGCTGTCCGCGCGTAAGCAGCGTGAGCTTGATGCCGCGTCGTAACGCAAGTCGGGTGCAGGCGCTGCTGACAATTCCGGTGCCACCGATAAAGAGTACGTTCATGCGCCAGCCATTCTAATGGAGGACCACGTAGGCCCGGACGCCCTCGTCCGGGCAGGCGAGCAGCGCTCGCCTTGGATTTCGCAGTGCCGCGCAAACCCTGTCGAGCTGCGCTCGACAGGGCGGGTGAGGGCACCCGCCCCTACGTGGGCAGCGGTTACTTACCAGCGGTGTTGCACCAGCGACCGAATCCTCTCATCGTAGATGGTCTGCACTGCCGCCATCGCCTCCGGCGTAAGCGGGGGAAGGTCGGAAGCACCGCAGTTGTCGGCCACCTGCTCGGCTCGCTTGCCGCCGGGAATGGCGCAAGTGACCGCGTCAAACATCAGTATCCAACGCAGCGCGAACTGGCTCATCGAGACCCCCGCGGGTAGAAGTTTCCGAATCTCTTCCACCGCCGCGAGGCCAGTTTCGTAGTCCACTCCAGAAAATGTTTCGCCCACGTCGAACGCTTCACCGCGCCGGTTGAAGTTGCGGTGGTCGTCGGCCGCGAACGTCGAGTCGCGCCGAAGCTTCCCAGTGAGCAACCCGCTGGCCAGGGGCACCCGCGCCAGAATGCCCACAGGCTTTTCGTTAGCTTTCGCGAAGAACTCGTCAGCAGGACGCTGCCGGAAGCAGTTGAAAATAATCTGCACCGTCTGCACGTTGGGAAACTCTATCGCCTTCAAGGCTTCTTCCACTTTTTCTACGCTGACTCCGTAGTAACGGATCTTCCCCGCGGCGACGAGATCGTCGAGCATCCCGAAAACGTCGGGACGGGAGTAGAGTGCGGTCGGTGGGCCGTGCAACTGGACCAGGTCGAGCCTCTCGGTAGAAAGGTTGCGCAGGCTGTCTTCGATCCAGGCCGAAAGATTCTCGCGACTGTAGCCTTCAACCGTCTGCCGCGGCAGGCGCCGGCCCGTCTTGGTGGCAACGATGATTTCCTCGTTCTTGCGCTCCTTCTTAAGCCGGGCGATCAGGCGCTCGCTGCGACCGCCTCCATAAACGTCCGCGGTGTCGATAAAATTGACGCCGCAGTCGATCGCCTTATGCAGGGCGGCCATCGATTCTTCGTCAGAAACCTGGCCCCATGACCCGCCAATCGCCCAGGCGCCGAAGCTGATTTCTGAGACCTTCCATCCCGTACGACCGAGTGCTCGGTAGTGCATGCTCTTCGTCTCTCCTGAAGGCTGCCGCTGGATTGCGAAAGGGCGGCCCGGACCAAACCCAAATCATCTTAATATGTTGGCATGGGGGAGTGCTCTCGCCTCAGGTTTGGCAGGGCCGTCCGGGAACTCGTCACACGATGCGGGGAATCCAGCGCCACGGCACCCGTTCCATGTAGGCAGCGTAGCCCGGATCTTTCCGCAAGAAGTTTTCTTCCACCAGGCTCTTGACGCAGAACCAGAAAATCCCTAACGCGTATAGCAGTGTGTTTCGCGGGGAGTATCCAGACAACCAGTATCCAAAAATCCACACAAAGAGGCCTGTGTAAATCGGATGGCGCATATACCGGTAGGCGCCTCGCGTTACCACCTCGCGTTGAGCTGGGACGAATCCAATATTCCGACCCAGGCTGAACCGCCCCCACAACTCGATTACGGTGCTGAGAATCACCAGCGTGTCGGTAATCCAAAGCGGAGCCAGTGGACGCCCATTCTGTTCCACGAAGCCGATCATCAGGAACCAGTAGGTGGCCACGCAGGTGAGCAGCCACAACCACGGATTCCGCGTCACCCGCACTGCCGTTCTTCGGAACAACATCGTGCTGAGAATGATGATGATGTCCAGAATCCAGGTGACCGTGGAAATACTGAAGTCGAGATTGTGATAGTAGCGGACCACCGGATAGACGACCGGGATGCAGGCCATCACGGCCAGAACCTTGTCCACCCACGGTTTGGTAAGGAATTCCTTCTTCGACGACGCCTTGCTGATTTTCTGGTCACCTACGGCTGAGTTCAGGGCTCCCATACCGCCTCCTTTATTTTCTTCGAAGTGCCGCCCTCGATCCTGGCCCGACTGGCGCCATTGCCCGGTCCTCAACCGCGGTGGTACAGTGCCGCCAGATTGGTTCGGTGGGTCGGCTCAGTTGCCTATAGTGGGCAATCGAGCGGAAGGAATCTTCAAAGGCTCCTCAAAGCTTGCTCAAACTTCCTCAAAGGACTGATTTCAGAAGGAATCAGCTAATGTATGAGTTCGGACCGTTTCGCCTCGATCCGCAAAAAAAGTTGCTTTCGCGTGGCTCCGAACCGGTCACTCTGACCCCCAAAGTACTCGAGACCCTCCTGCTGCTGGTCGAGAACCGGGACAAAGTGCTTTCGAAAGAC
>Ga0326726_10002684_pt1 | contig 16297 bp, 17 predicted proteins | sample MHFenrmetagenome_2_FD_207603 | JGI IMG/M metagenome (GOLD analysis project Ga0326726, IMG submission 207603) | Lab enriched peat soil microbial communities from Michigan Hollow, Ithaca, NY, United States - MHF15MN | ecosystem: Environmental > Terrestrial > Soil > Wetlands > Peat | place: USA... | reverse complement strand
CAACGTGCCAATCGCTTCGTCCGCCGTCAGCGCGAAATCGGGCTCGGCAAGCAGCTCACGCAGTGTCGCCGGTCCGCGCAGCGCAGGGGTCTGCGCGCCGGGAGCCGTCGGCGACTCCGGTGCGGCGCTCGCTGCCGCGACAACGATGTCGGGCGCCGATGCGGTCACTGCGGGCGTCGCGGCGACCGGTGGTGAGCTTTCGCTGGTCGATCGCGCCGGTTCCGCCGGCGTGCGCCACAAATTCGTCGTCGCGAGTGCAAACAGCGCGACGCCGGCCGCAGCGGTGCCCACCCACCACCACGCGTGCCGCGCGCGCCGGACCCCGAACACCTCCGCGGCCGCGAGGGCGACGAGCTTGCCGTCGACGCTGTGGCGATCCTGCGTGTAGGCCGCGAGCAGGGCGCGATCGGCGATCACGTTGATGAGCCGTGGAATGCCGCGCGCGCGGCGGTACAGTGCACGCAACGCCGACTTCGAGAACACGTCGCGTAGCGAGCCGGCCACGCGCATGCGATGCCCCACGTACGTGGCCGTGTCATCGGCGTCCAGCGGCTCGAGGTGGTATCGACCGGTGATGCGCTGCGCGATCTGCCGCATGTCCGGCCGGTCGAGCAGGTCGCGCAATTCCGGCTGGCCGATCAGGATGATCTGCAGCAGCTTCTGTTTGGCCGTCTCGAGATTCGTCAGCAGGCGCACTTGCTCGAGTAGCTCGGGGGAGAGCGTTTGCGCTTCGTCGACGATCAGTACGACGCGGCGCCCTTCGCTGTGCACCCTCAACAGGTGCGCGTTCAAGGCATCGATCAATGCTTTGACGGTGCGTTCTTGCGGCAGCGAGCAGCCGAGCTCCTCCGCGATCGTTTGCAGGAACTCGAGCGTCGTGAGTTGCGGGCTCAGGATCAGGGCGATGTCGGCCTTCTCGGGCAGCTGCTCGAGGAGGCTGCGGATCAGCGTAGTCTTGCCGGTGCCGACCTCGCCCGTCAGCTGAATGAATCCGCCGCTCTCGGAGATGCCGTACACGAGGTGCGCGAGCGCGTCCGTGTGGCGCGCGCTCATGTAGAGGTAGCGCGGATCCGGTGTGATCGCGAACGGCTTTTCGTTGAGGCCGAAGAACTCGGTGTACACCTTGCGCTCCCGAGCTGCGCGCCGCGGCGGCGAACCGTGCCGCTACTGCACTTCGATCGTCACCACGCTCGACGCGATCGGCGGATCGAACGGCACGTGCAGATGGTCGCCAAGCAGCAGCTGCAGGGTGTGCTTGCCGGGTGCGAGCGTCAGCGTCGTCTCCGTTTGACCGCCGCCGAAGTGCTTATGCGTATCGTCGTTCGCAATCGGCACACTGAGATCCGCCGGCAGCCCGGCGTCGATCAGCAGATGGTGGTGGCCGGCGTCGGGACGATCGGTGCCGGCGGGCGCCACGCCGATGCCTTTGAGGCCGAACACCACGTGGACCGGATTCGCGACTGTCGCGCCATCGGCGGGCTCGATGATGTACGCCGTGGCGCCTGCGGGAGCCGCTTTGCGTGTGAACGTGGCCGGGGCGGCGGGCGGTGCGGCTGCAGGCGGGGCGGCAGCCGGTGCGGCGGGCGCTGCCGGGGGCGATTGTTGCCCGCAGGCGGCCAACACGGCACAGGCCAGGACCAAAGCGCTGCGCGTCAGCATGGGCGACGACTCCTCGCGAGGTATTGTCGCCTCACTCTAGCACGCGTCGTTCGGCGCCTCACGCGGCCGCCGACGCGGGTTCCGCCTACACGCGACGAAGGTCGCGGGGATCGAAATCGTCGACACCCGTCAGCTCGAGCACCTTGCGGTCGAAGGCGCGCACGGCGTCGGCCTCGGCTTTGGTCAGCACGCCCTTGCCCTCGGCTTCGTCGATCTGACCCGGCGTGTCGTCCGCCTTGATCTGGCCGGCGCGACGAGCGTCGAAGACGCGCCGCTCCAGGGGCTTGACCTGCTCCGCGAGCTCCATGGCCTGCTGCAACAATCCGAGTGGATTGCCAGGCTCGACGGTCTTGTAGATACCCTCGGTGAGGCGCTCGCGCGTCGGCGTGGGGTTGATCACGAGCTCCACGATCCGCTGCCCCAGCTCGTCGGACGGTGACGAGTACGTGCGGCCGCGCGGGAATATCAGGAACCGCAGCAGCGCGGCCGTCACACGGCTCGGGAAGTTGCGCAGCAGGCCGTGGAACTGCTCTTGCGCTTTGTAGAGCAGCGTGCGGCACGACCACTCGACGAGCGGCAACTCGTCGGCCGGCTCGCCTTTGTCGCGGTAGTGCTTGAGCACCATCGAGGTGAGATACATGTAACTCAGGATGTCGCCGAACCGCGCGGACAGGAGCTCACGGCGCTTCAACTCGCCGCCGAGCGTCAGCATCGCCGCGTCCGTCAGCAGCGCGAACGATGCGCTGTAGCGGTTGATCTTCTGGTAGAAGCGTCGCGTCGGCCCCGAGACTGGAACCGACGTGAATCGCGCCATCGTGAGGGCCAGCACGAACGAGCGGGCCGCGTTCGAGATGGCGTAGCCGATGTGGCCGAACAGTAGCCGGTCGAACGCCGCGAGCCCCGCGTTGCGATCGGGGTTGCGCACTGCGTCCATCTCGGCGCGTACGAACGGATGGCAGCGGATTGCGCCCTGGCCGAAGATGATCAGGTTGCGCGTCAGGATGTTCGCGCCTTCCACCGTGATCGCGATCGGCACGGACTCGTAGCCGCGCGCGAGGTAGTTCTTCGGCCCGAGCATGATCGCTTTGCCGCCGTGCACGTCCATGGCGTCGTTCGCCACCTGCCGGCCGAGCTCGGTGTTGTGGTACTTCAGAATCGCCGACGGCACTGCTGGCTTCTCGCCGTGCAGCAGCGCCGTACAGGTCACGCGCGACGCGGCCGTCATCGTGTAGACGTTGCCGGCCATGCGCGCCAGTGCTTCGCCGACGCCGTGGAATTTGCCGATCGGCAAGCCGAACTGTCTGCGCAATTTCGCATACGCGCCGGAGGCGTATAGCGCTGCCATGGCCGCGCCGAGCGCGTTGCTCGGCAGCACGATGCTGCGGCCGACGGCGAGCAGCTGCACGAGCATGCGCCAGCCCTGACCGGCCATCCTCGGGCCGCCGATGATCGCGTCGACCGGCACGAACACGTCGTGCCCGCGTGTCGGCCCGTTCTGGAACGGAATGTTCAACGGGAAGTGGCGCCGGCCGATCTCGATGCCGGGCAGGTTCGTCGGGATCAGTGCCGCGGTGATCCCGTACTCCTCGACGTCGCCGAGCAGATGCTCGGGGTCGTAGAGCTTGAAGGCGAGGCCGAGCACCGTCGCGATCGGCGCCAGCGTGATGTACCGCTTGTCCCAGTTCAGCCGGATGCCGAGCACTTCGCGGCCGTCGAACGTGCCTTTGCAGACGACACCTTTGTCGACGAGCGCGGTGGCGTCGGAACCTACGCGCGGCGAGGTCAGCGCGAAGCATGGGATCTCGGTGCCGTCCGCTAGGCCCGGCAACCAGCGTTGCTTCTGCTCGTCGGTGCCGTAATGTAGCAACAGCTCCGCGGGGCCAAGCGAGTTCGGCACGCCGATCGTGGACGCGGCCGTCGCGTTCCGCGACGCTATCTTCGCCAGCACCATCGAGCTCGCGAGTGGCGAGAAGCCGAGGCCGCCGTAGTCCTTCGGGATGATCATCGCAAAGAACTTCTGCGCCTTGATGTACTGCCAGACATTCGGCGGCATGTCGGCCAGCTCGTGCGTGATCTGCCAGTCGTCGAGCATGGCGCAGAGCTGTTCGGTCGGGCCGTCGAGAAACGCCTGCTCCTCGGCGGTGAGCTGCGGAGCCGGAAGGCGGAGTAGCTTGCGCCAGTCCGGCATGCCGGCGAACAGCTCGCCTTCCCACCAGACGTTGCCGGCTTCGAGCGCGTCCTGCTCCGTCTTCGACATGCTCGGCAGCATGCGGCGATACAGGCCGAGCAGCTGCGCGCTGACGAGCGCACGGCGCAGCGGGACGAGGTTCAGGAACAGAAGCAGAGCGAACAGAGCTCCCCACACCGCGCTCCAAGCGGGACTGCCGTGTCCCAGAAAGGCGTAGGCGGCGAGCAGTGCGCCGAGCGCGCCCGTTGCGATGAGCAGGTTCGCGCGCCAGTACGCGAGTGTGATCGGGAGTACGACCAGGAGCAGCAGCCAAACGAACGTTCCCATCGCTACTCCTTTCGGGAGTGGTGCGCAGTCATGCCGCTCGCGGCGCGGGCTTACAGCAAGTCTTTGACCCCGACGCGCTCCTCACGGAGCTCGGCTTCGGTGGCCGCCATCTTGCTACGGCCGAAGTCGTCGATAGCGAGGCCTTGTACGATCTGGTACTCGCCACGGACGCAGCGGACCGGGTACGAGTAGACCAAACCCTCGGCGATGCCGTAGCTGCCGTCGGACGCGACGGCCATACTGACCCAGTCGTCGTCCGGGGTACCGAGTGCCCAGTCGTGGACGTGATCGATGGCCGACGACGCCGCCGAGGCCGCGGACGAAGCGCCACGCGCTTTGATGATCGCTGCGCCACGCTGCTGCACGGTGGGGATGAATTCGTCGCGGTACCAGGCCTGGGACACGCGCGTCAGCGCAGCCGCGCCGTTGACCGTCGCGTGCGCGAGATCCGGGAATTGCGTCGCCGAGTGGTTGCCCCAGATGATCGCGCGCCGCACGTCGCTGACGTGTGCGCCGACCTTGCCGGCGAGCTGCGCCTTGGCGCGGTTGTGATCCAGGCGCGTCATCGCGGTGAAGTTGCGTGGATCGAGTCCTTTCGCGTTCTCGCGTGCGATGAGTGCATTCGTGTTGGCGGGGTTGCCGACGACGAGCACCTTCACGCGGCGGTCAGCGACTTTGTCGAGCGCCTTGCCCTGTGCCGAGAAAATCTGCGCGTTCGCGATCAAGAGATCCTTGCGTTCCATGCCCGGGCCGCGTGGCCGCGCGCCGACCAGCAGCGCGTAGTTCGTATCGCGGAACGCTTCCTCGGCCTTGTCGGTGACCACGACGCTGTGCAACGTGTCGAAAGCGCAATCGTCGAGCTCCATCGCGACGCCGTTCAGCGCGCCGAGCGCCGGCGTGATTTCGAGCAGCTGCAGGATGATCGGTTGGTCCTGCCCGAACAGCTGACCCGATGCGATCCGAAAGGCTAGTTGATACCCGATCTGGCCCGCGGCGCCGGTGATGGCGACCCGCACGGGCGGCTTGCTCTTCTGCTTCATGATTGACGTGTGCCTCGACGGAAAAGTGCTGAAAATGAACCCGGCATCTTAGCATCACGCACCGCGCGACCGGCAGCTCGCGACGCGAACGCGCGACGCCACCGCGGCCGTGGGTGCATCACTCGCCGCCGTCGGTGCCGGCTTTCGCGAGGCCGTATTTGCGCAGCAGGCTGCGTAGCTGGTGGTAGCTCAAGCCGAGCAATTTTGCGGCCAATGTCTGTTTGAACTGCGCACGTTGCAGCGCCCGCTGGAGCAATTGCTGCTCGAACGCGGCGACCGCGGAGCGGAAGTCGCGCGGCACGACGTCGTCGGTAGCGGGCGCGGGAACGGCAGGCGTCTCGGCCGGGGCCTGTGCTGGCGCCGGCACGGTCGGGTTGTACGGTGAGGCGAACGGATCGAACAGAATCGTATCGATCGGCTGGTCCGGGTCCTCGGCGCGATACACGCTGCGCTCGATCGCGTTCTTCAGCTCGCGGACGTTGCCGGGCCAGGCATACCCGAGCAGCGCCGCTTTCGCCGCTGCCGTGAAGCCCGGGAAGAATTGCCGTCGCAGCTCCTTGGTGACGTTGACCGCGAAGTGATATGCGAGCGCGCCGATGTCCTCGGGTCGCGCGCGCAGCGGCGGCACGTGCACCACGTCGAAGGCAAGACGGTCGAGCAGGTCGGGCCGAAAGCGCCCGAGCTCGACCAGTCGCGGCAGGTGCTCGTTCGTGGCGCCGACGATCCGGACGTCGGTCCGCAGCGTTTCGCTGCCGCCGACGCGCTGGAACTCGCCATACTCGATGACACGCAGGATCTTCTCCTGCATGCGCAGCGGAATCGTGCCGAGCTCGTCGAGCACGAGTGTGCCGCCGTCAGCCTGCTCGAATCGGCCGATGTGAGTTCGTGTGGCGCCCGTGAATGCACCGGCCTGATGGCCGAACAGTTCGGTCTCGAGCAACGATTCGGTCAGCGCGGCACAGTTGACCTTCACGAGCGGCTGCTCCCACCGCTCCGAGAGATAATGCAGGCGCGAAGCGATCATTTCCTTGCCGGTGCCCCGCTCGCCGATCACGAGCACGGGCTTCGCGAGCTTGGCAGCCCGCGACACGTGCTCCAGCATGGCCATGAACGAAGGCGCTTCGCCGAAGAGTCCGGTGCTCTCGGCGGTCGGGGCTGCAGTGGTCAAGAGCCACCAAGAATTGGTTGTTTCGACGAAATCTTAGCCGAACGGCGTCGCGATGCCCATCGCCCTGTTGTCCGGGCAAATCGCCGGATGGCAGACTATTCAGCGGCTTAGATCGTGGTAGGCCGCCTGGCATGGATCCTGCTAAACGAACACCACCTACAGACAGAGGACCCGGCCATGGGCATCTTCTCCCGCTTTACGGATATCGTGAACGCCAATATCAACTCCATCCTCGACAAGGCCGAGGACCCCGAGAAGCTCGTACGCCTGATGATTCAGGAGATGGAAGACACCCTGGTCGAGGTGCGCTCGACGGCGGCGCGCGCCATTGCCGATCGCAAAGAGATCACACGTACGCTGACGGGGCTCGAGACCGAGTCCCGCGACTGGCAGTCCAAAGCCGAGCTCGCGCTCGACAAGGAACGCGAGGATCTCGCCAAGGCGGCGTTGGCCGAGAAGGCCCGCGTCGTGAACGCGGCCGATGCTTTGCGCAGCCAACACCAGGCGCTCGGCGACGGCCTCGAGCGCCTGAATGAGGACATCGTGCGGCTCGAGGAGAAGCTCGTGGACGCCAAGACGCGCCAACAGGCCATTCTGGCTCGCCAGCAGACGGCCAGCCGCCGTCTCGAGGTCCGAAAGCGCCTGCACAGCGCGCGTATCGACGATGCATTCATCAAATTCGACCAGTTCGAGCGGCGCGTCGACGACATGGAGGCGTACGTCGAGGCTTACGACATGGGCAGCAAGAACAAGAAGGGGTTGCAGGACGAGTTCGCAGATCTCGAGGCCGAGGACGCCGTTGCGAAGGAACTGCGGGAGCTGAAGTCGAAACGCGCCGGCCAGAAGAGTGGCGGTAACACGCCAGCCTGACAGCCATGAACGATCAGCCCTGGTTCGTGCTGGTTATCGTGTTCATGACGGTGGTATTGCCGTTGTTCATGGTCATGCATTACTCGACCAAATGGAAAGCGACGAAGGGTCTCTCCGACGACGAGCACCAGATGCTCGAGGATCTGTGGAAGGAGAGCCAGGCGATGGAGAGCCGCGTGAACGCGCTCGAAACGATTCTGGACAACGAGGTTCCCGATTGGAGGAAGAAGCTATGATCGTGCACGTCACCGGGGTGACCGATGCGCGACTGCTTCCGGAGTACGGCAATGAACGCTGAGCGTGGCCCAAGACTCGTCAATCGGCTGTATCGGATTCCGAGCAGCGGCAAGGTCTTCGGCGTGTGCGCCGGGCTCGCGGACTATTTCGGCTTCGACGTCACGGTCACGAGGGTGCTCGTCGTGCTCGGCGCGGTATTCTCGGCGCCGCTCGTGATCGTCGCGTACGTCGTGCTCGGATTCCTGTTGCCTGTCAGAACTTATGAGGGTGGTGAGCGTGGCGCTCCGGATCCGGTGCAGAGGCAAGTGCGTTCGAATCCCCACAGCAGCCTGTCGGGCATGCGCTATCGGTTTCGAGATCTCGACGTGCGGTTGCAACGACTTGAGAAGTATGTAACGTCGAGCCGCTACAAGCTCGACCGCGAGTTCCAGCAGCTGAATCAATAAGGACTAATGCCCTGCGTGGCGTGGACGGGGAGGTCGGCGCCGATGAATCCTGCTTTTGAGTTCGTAATCGCGATCCTGATTGTCGTCTTCACCTACAAGCTCGTGACTCTGCGGATGCACCAGAAGAATCTGCAGAATCTGCGCGGTACGGACGATGCGGACCGACTTGCGTGGCAGCAGCGACTCGATGAATTGGAAGAGCGCGTGAAGGTGCTCGAGCGGATCGTGACCGACGACAAGTACGACTTGAAACGTCAGATCGAGGCGCTGGACAAATGAAACGCTGGCGGCGCCGGCCGGCGCCGCCAGACTCGAAGCGGATCGTTACTTGGCGGGGGCCGGATTGGCGGCCTTGTACGCCTTGATCTGGTCATTGAACGCAGCGGCCACGCCTTCCATCTCGGCGACGGCGGCATTGTGGCGGTTGACCATCAGTGCCTTGTATTCGTTCGGGGCCTTCTCGCCCTGCGTATCTGCCTCGGCGTCGATGCAGGCAAGGTACTGGTTCATCTTGGCCTGATACGTCTTGACCTGGGCTTGTGCCGCGAGCATTTGCTCGAGCGTCGACGCCTTGCCCTCGGGAATCGAGACGAGGGTGGGGTTCTCGCAGGCCGCCGCGGCAAAGGCGAAACAGCCGGCAACTGCAACCACGGACCAGCACGTCAGCGTTCTCATGACATTACCTCGTTGGAGTTCTCAAAATGCGAGCCCGCAATATACCTCAAGGCCGTGAACCGAAGCATTACCGACTCAGGCGAACAGCGCGCGGTACTTGCCGCTGCCCTCTGCCTCGGAGATCAGCAGTTCGCAGAACTGGTCCGCGTTCATGGGGTCGCCGAACAAATGCCCTTGCGCATAGTCGCAACCGTGCTTGCGGAGGAAATCCAGCTGCGCCTCGGATTCCACACCTTCCGCGACAACCTCCAGTTGCAAGCTGTGCGCCATCTGAATGATCGCGTCGACGATCGCGGCGTCGTCCCGATCGACGGCGACGTTGCGCACGAACGACTGGTCGATCTTCAGTGTGTTGATCGGGAACTGCTGCAGTGCGCTCAACGACGAGTACCCGGTGCCGAAGTCGTCGATTGCCAGGTGCAGGCCCATGCCGTACAGCGAATCGAGAATCCGGACCGTGCGCTCGGGATCTTCCATCAGCGTCGTTTCCGTGATCTCGAGCTCGAGCGAGGTCGGCGAGACGCCGTGCGCGCGAAACGTGTCGCGCACCTGATCGAGGAACCTTCGTTGTTGTAGCTGCCGCAGGGACAGGTTGACGGATACGCGGCACGGCGATGGCACCGTCCGCTGCCACGCGCGATAGTCCGCGCAAACGCGGTTCAGTACCCAGTCGCCGAGCTGCAGGATCAGGTTCGTTTCCTCGGCGAGCGGCACGAAGTCGGACGGCAGCACGATGCCGCGCTCCGGCAAGTCCCAACGCAGCAACGCCTCCGCGCCTTCGAGTCGGCCGGTCGTCAAACGGTATTTCGGTTGGTACTGGATCCGCAGCTCGTCGCGCTCGAGCGCGCGGCGCAGCTTGCTCTTCAGCATCAGCCGCTCGACCGCCGCCGTATTCATGTCCGCCGAATACCATTCGTAACAATTACCGCCGGCTTTCTTCGCCTGGTACAGCGCCGCGTCGGCGTTTCGGATCAAGTCGATGACGTTGTCGCCGTCGCGGGGATAGACCGCTATGCCCATGCTGGCTGTCAGGAAGATTTCCTCGCCGTGCACCTGGAACGGTTTCCCCGCGGCCTGTAACAGGCGCGGGGCGAGCTCCCCGAGATGCTTCTGCATCGCGTCCAGGCGCTCGAAGCCCGTGATCAGTACCGCGAACTCATCGCCTGCCAGGCGACCGGCGTGCGCGCTCTCGCCGAGCTCGGCGAGGATTCGTCGCGCGAAGATTTCGAGGCTCGTGTCGCCCGCGGAGTGACCAAACGTGTCGTTGATGTCCTTGAAGCGGTCGACGTCGAGATACAGGATCGCAACGTACTGCTGACTCCTGCGCGCACGCGCGATCGCCTGTTGCAGCATGTGCTGGAACTGCATGCGGTTCGCGATCTTCGTCAACGAATCGGTTCGCGCCAGATAGCGAATTCGCTGCTCGACGCGTTTGCGCTCGTCGATGTTGTGCGCTGCGTACACTTTGCTGACCACGTCGTTGCGATCGTTGTGTACGTTCGCGACGGTGTAGGACACGCTGACGGTCGATCCGTCGGGGCGAAGCACGGCGCCTTCGCGCGGCCGGGAGGCCACGCCTTCCGCCCGACGGCGGTCGTTCGAGAGGATCAGCTCGTCGGCGAGCCTGCCCACGAGCTCGCCTTCGGGATGGCCGAACAGCTCACCGGCCGCGGCGTTTGCGCGCTCGATGCGGCCGTTCATGTCCGTGATCAACAGCGCCTCGCCCATGCTCGATAGCAGCCTATCGAGGTAGTCACGCGAGATCGTGCTGGTGCGCAGGCTCGTGCGCATTGCGTTGACCGCCCCCGCGAGATCGCGCAGCTCGCTGGCCTCGCCGAAGTTCGCGACCGAGTCGAAATCGCCACGAGCCGCGTTCGCGAGCGCGGCGGAAACCTCGCGCAGTGGTCGCGCGAAGGCGTCGGCCAGAGAGTGAATCAACCACAACGCGATACCGGTGGCGACCAGCACACCAATGAACAGCAAGGCGCCGAACGTCAGAAGCGACACGCTGCCGGTCGCCAACAGGTAAAAAAGGATCGCGAAGACGACGCTGACACCCGCGGCGAGCGCGCCCATCGACGCGAGAGAGCGGCGTTTCAATCCGAAGTTGAGGGCGGAGCTCGGCATGCGCGCGATTTCGGGTTCATTGTTATAGTTGTTGTACGGTCCCCCGGGTCCGGGTTCGACACGGTTGCGACCGACTCCAAGTCTATAACTATGCAGCGTACGCCGCACGTCGTAAGTGCCTTCAACCCCCCTGTCGGGCTTCGTCATCGCCACGTGCAGTCATTGCTGGCGGGCTTGCCGTTTTGGCAGCCATGGCTGCGCCGCCAGGCCAGCCCAATGCTGGCGGCGACTCTGGATGAGATCGTCGACTGCGGAGGCGGCGTGCGTCTCTTGGGCCACTTCAGCCCGCAAAGGAGCACCGCACGCGGGCTCGTGATTCTGTTACATGGCTGGGAGGGCAGCGCCGCAGCGAGTTACGTCCTGTCCACCGGCGGCCGGCTCTACGAAGCAGGCTTCGATATCTTCCGGCTGAACTTCCGCGATCATGGGGATACGTTTGCGTTGAATCGCGAACTGTTCCATTCGTGCCGCATCGAGGAAGTGGTCGGAGCCGTGCAGCGTATCGTCGCCACGCATCGCGCGCCTCGTACGTTCCTCGTGGGCCATTCGCTCGGCGGCAACTTCGCGCTGCGCGTGGCGGCGCGAGCGCCGGCTGCCGAGATCGACCTCGCGAGCGTCGTGGCGATTTGTCCCGTGTTGCGCCCACACAGCACGATGCGGGCGCTCGAGGAAGGTCTCTGGGTGTATCGAAAGTACTTTCTTCGCCGCTGGCGTCGAAGCCTGCTCGCGAAGGCCGCGTGCTTTCCCGAGCTCTACGATTTCGGCGATCTGCGCAAGCTGCCGACGCTGACGGCGATGACCGAGTTCTTTGCGACGCGCTATGCAGGCTTCCCCGATCTCGACTCGTACCTGCAAGGCTACGCGGTCACCGGGGACGTGCTGGCGAATCTGGCCGTGCCGACACGCATCATCGCTGCGGCCGACGATCCGGTCATTCCGATCGAAGACCTGGCCGACGTCGCCGTTACGAGCGCGTTGTCCGTCGACGTGTTCCCGCACGGCGGGCACTGCGCGTTCATCGAAGACTATCGACTGCGCAGTTGGCTCGACCGCGCGGTGCTGGGAGAACTGGAACGCGCGCTATGAGTGCGCGTGGATCTTCGTGGGCGCCTGCGCCTGCGCTTCGGTGCCGCGCTTTTCCTGGAACGTGACCGGCGCTGTGCCGCTCTTGACCTTGATGTCGCCCTCGATGATCGCGCCTTCTGCGACGGCGATCGAGTGGCCGGCGAGACTGCCCGTCACTCGTGCGGTGCCGGAGATCTCGACGCGCTGCTCGCCGATCACGTCGCCCTCGACGGTGCCGGCGATCACGATGTCCGTGGCCTTGATCGTGCCCTTCCATCGTCCGCCTTCCGCCAGAGTCAGCGGACCGCTGATGTCGCAGTCGCCTTCGACCGTGCCGCAGAACACGTACGAGCCTTTGCCCTGGATCGTGCCGACGATCCTGGTACCAGGCGCGACGTAGGTCTTCGGGCCGTGGTTCGAGTCCTGCATCCGGCGTTTGAACTTCAGCATTCGGTATCTCCTAAAGATTCTGCGGCGACCCTAACCGAAGCCTTGCGGCGGGCGTGGGACGCGTGTCACGCGACAACGTTTCGCCGCCAAGGTGGCAAATTTTGTCGCATCGTGCTGTGACGCGAGTCACGACGTCTCCCGCTAAGTCGCTGTTTTGTCTACGGCCGTCAGCGTGGCACGGAGGTTGCTTGATTTGTGCCGTGACGCGCGTGGACAAGGGAAGCGTGGAGAGCGCCATGGACGACAGTATCGAGATCATTGCTTTGGTCCTCAGTGATACGACGGACCGCAGGTGGCATGCCGGGCAGCTCGGCAAGGGTGCGCAGCGTCTCGTGCGTTTACCCGATGGCCGCGTATCGCTCGAACCCGTTGCATCCCAGGAGGAGTTCGAGCGCACCGCGCGTACGACCGGATGTTTTCGGCGCGGCAAGCCAATCCACGATCCGCACACTCACGAAGTCATCGGTTACGAGATGGAGCAGGTGCCGCTGCTGCGAGCAGCAGGCGGCTGATTCGGTCAGTAGCCGTAGCCGAGCGGCTTGACCTCGACCACGCGACCGTTTTCGATCCGCACGAGGCGCATGAACTGGTACGGCCCCAGGTTGTACGTCCACTCCTCGATGACGACTTCCTCGACTAGCCCTCGGTACAGATAGCTCCTGCCGAACTCGTCTATGTACGGACGTTCCGCGTGTCGCGTCTGGACGGAAATCGGCGAGCCGCAGAACCGCAGGACCTTGTCCGCGGGATCGCCGGCCGTGATGATGCGCGTGCCGCAACGGAACGCGTACGCCGGTGCTGCCGCGAACAGCACGGCGCAGGCGACAACCATTCGGAAGCCGGTCGTGCGCATCGTAGGTGCGAGCCTCCTGATCGCGGCCAAGCTAGCCCGCGTTTCGTGAACCTACGCTGAACCCGCGCCGGCGGCAATTCGCGGCCTATAATGCGCGCCGACCTCGTGGAACCCGTGACCGTGTCGAGCACACAATCCGTTTCCTCTGGCGCGTACTCGTCCCTGGCCGCTCGGCTCGAGTGGCTGCGCGATCGTGCTGCGTTGGTGCGCCGCGGGTTGCGCGGCGTGGAGAAGGAGAGCCTGCGCGTAACGGCCGACGGGCATCTCTCGCAGCTGCCGCATCCTCGAAGTCTTGGCGCGGCGCTCACGCATCCGTACATCACGACCGATTACTCTGAAGCGCTGCCGGAGCTCGTAACGCCGCCGCACCACAGCACGTGGGAAACGCTGCAATTCCTCTGCGACGTGCACGCGTTCATCCATCGCAGGCTCGGCAGCGAGCTCCTGTGGCCGGCCAGCATGCCGTGCACGCTCGGCAGCAGCGACGATATTCCGATCGCGTACTACGGTCCGTCGAACGTCGGCCGCATGAAGACCGTGTATCGCCGCGGGCTCGGCCATCGCTACGGTCGCGCGATGCAGGCAATCGCAGGCGTGCACTTCAACTATTCGCTGCCGCAGGAGTTCTGGCCCGAGTACCGTGAGCGGGAGCAACGGCGTGAGCCGCTGACGGACTTCCGTTCGGCCGAGCTCATGGGGCTCGTGCGCAACTATCGGCGGTGCGCGTGGCTCGTCACCTATCTGTTCGGCGCGTCGCCCGTGCTGTCGAAGTCGTTTCGCCCAGAAGGCCACGAGCTCCTTACTGAGCTCGACCGCGACACCTGGCATGCGCCGTTCGCCACGTCGCTGCGAATGAGCGATCTCGGGTATCGCAACAAGAGCCAGGGGCGGCTCAGCATTCGCGCGAACTCGCTTTCCGAGTACGTGGCCGGCATGCGCGCGGCCGTCACCACCGAGGATCCGCGCTACGCCGCGATCGGCGTCGTCGTGGACGGCGACTATCGACAACTGAACGCGAACATCCTGCAAATCGAGAACGAGTACTACAGCACGATTCGCCCGAAGCCGAGCAAAGCGAGCTCGCATCGGCCGCTGATCGCGCTGGAGCGCACCGGCGTCGAGTACGTCGAGGTTCGGACGCTCGATCTGAACTGCGCGGATCCCGTCGGCATGAGTCAGAACGAGCTGCGGCTGCTCGAAGCGTTGTTGATCCACTGTCTGCTCACCGATAGCCCGCCGATCACCTCCGAAGAGCAGGCCGAGATCGATAGCCGCGACTTGACGGTCGCGCGTGAGGGCCGGCGGCCGGGCCTCACGATCGTGCACGGGGGCCGGCCACGGCCCCTCGCAGATTGTGGCGCGGAGCTGCTCCGCCAGGTCGCGGGCGTCGCCGAGCTACTCGACGAGGGCGGGGCCGGCTACGTGGCGGCCGTCGAGGTCGCGGCTGCCGCGCTGCGCGAGCCGGAGCGCACGCCTTCCGCGGCGTTGCTCGCGGCCCTGAAGCGCGAGCAGTCGAGCTTCTTCGAATACACGCTGGGCCTGGCCCGCAGCCACGCGGCATACTTCCGGGAGCTCACCTTGGCGCCCGAGCGGGAGGCGTCGCTGGCGGCGACCGCCGCCCGATCGCTCGAGGAGGCCGAGGCCCTGGTTCGCAAGGACCCGCGTTCGTTCGAGGCCTATCTGCAGGAGTACTTCGCGGCCGTTTGACCGTCTTTTTCTTCGCTACGCGCCGCGTTTTGTGATTTCGTTAACCGCCGAGCCACTTTGCGGCGGGGATACTGCTCCTTTCGTACACACTGGAAGCGGCATGCGAGCGTTATTCCTGTTGGGCATAGTCCTGGGCTTCGGCGGCACGCTGGCCGCGGCTCATTGGGTGCCATGGATCAGCCACCAACGACTGCCGTCGCAGACGACGGTCGTCGCCAACGGCGGCCGCGCGGAGCAGTTCCTGATTCGACTGCCGGCAGACCGCATCGCGGCCACGGACGCCAAGGCGGGCGGACTCAGGTCGGCCGGGGCCGACAGCGCCATGGTGCTGCCCGCCAAGTTTGTCGCCGAGCCGCTGCTCGTCGAGCACTACAAGGTCAGAGATTCGACGGGTCAGGTGGTCGGTATCGCCGCCCGGCACTGGGCCAGTGGCGATCACGGCATGACGGCGACGTGGTCGGTGGTGGTCCCGGCTCGCGGTTCGCTCGTGCTGCGCGCGCCAGGTGAGAAGAGCGGCGCGCTCGACACCGCGCTGCAACGCGCGGGCTACACGCCCGGCAGCGTGTGGGAAGGAACACTCGAGGTGGCGCTCGTTCCGGGCGGCACGGTGGCGGGCGGCACCGGCGACTTCGCGGGCTTGAGCGGCAGCTATACCGAGACGTGGAAAATCACGGGTGTCGATGCCAACGGCGCGATGCGCGGCACGATCGAGCTCTACACGGTCACGCGAATTCCATGAAATACTTATTCGTCGCACTGCTCGGGTTGCTGATCGGCGCGGGGCTCGCGGGCACCGCGCTCTACTTCAACCCGTTCACCGTACATACGGGTGCCGCGCCAGCCGCCGGTGATCGCGTGTTGCGGTACTCGTTGCCGGACCAGGTGCTGACCGCCGCGGTTGGCGAGGACGCAATGCTCGCGGGTCGGTCGAAGACCGTCGACGGTCTGTGGGAAGAGACGATCGATCGCACCGCGGTCCTCGGGCTCGTGCTCACGGACGAATCGGGCCAGCCGGTGGCGATCGCGAGTCGCCTGATGGCGGGCTCGCCCTCGACCGACCTGCTGCTGACCGGCGTCGTGCTCAGTGACTACTGGCTCGTTACGTTGCCGGGTCAGGGCACGCTGTTCGTGCGCTCGGACTCGAACGTGTGGCCGTTCCTGAAAGAGACGCTGTTGCCCGTGTGGCTGTTCGATCGGCCGTGGCGAGGGCCCGCCGTGTATCGCCCGACCGTGGGTCCGAACGCCGGCAATACCGCATCGGTGCTCGGCGTCGCCGGCGTGTTCGAAGGCAAGTCCGGCAGCGCCGTGGAGCGCTACGACGTGACGGCATTCAGTCCGGCGCAGAACTCCGCCGCCGCCGTCGGCGAGCTGTTCGTGCATCTGCCCGAGCAGCAGGTCGCGCAGCAGTAACGCGCCTTACCCGGCGACCGCAGTGAGGTCGACGCTCGCGTCGCGCAACACTTCCGGCGCGATCCTCGCCCGTGC
>Ga0326726_10002683_pt1 | contig 16300 bp, 16 predicted proteins | sample MHFenrmetagenome_2_FD_207603 | JGI IMG/M metagenome (GOLD analysis project Ga0326726, IMG submission 207603) | Lab enriched peat soil microbial communities from Michigan Hollow, Ithaca, NY, United States - MHF15MN | ecosystem: Environmental > Terrestrial > Soil > Wetlands > Peat | place: USA... | reverse complement strand
CAGGTGATGAGCATCCACCTCCAGCACGCCCCGCACCGCCTCCGCGAGGGGAGCTGGGACGAGCGCCGCGAGGAGCTCGGCGACCTGGCGATCCGGACGCTCGAGGCGTACGCGCCCGGGATCGGCTCACTCGTCACCGCCCGGAAGGTGCTGACCCCGCTCGACCTCGAGCGCGACTACGGCCTGACCGGCGGCCATCTCCTCCACGCCGAGCCGGCCCTCGACAGCTTCTTCGTCTGGCGGCCGCTGTTCGGCCACGCGCGCTACCGGCTCCCGGTCGACGGGCTCTACCTCGCCGGATCCGGGGCGCACCCCGGCGGTGGGATCACCGGCCAGCCCGGCCACAACGCCGCCCGCGAGATCCTCGCCGACCGGAAGCGCCGGGCGCGCTAGCAGGCTCGCGCGGCCCAGTCCCGGGCTAGGCCGGCCCGCTCTCCTCGACGTCGGCGTCGACGCCCGGGCGTGGCTCGACCGGGACCCGGATCCGGCGGCCCTCGCGGCTCTCGACCCGGCGGGCCGCTCGCGCGGTCACGGTCCGATCCTCGCCGAAGATCTCGAGGTAGTGGAAGAAGAGCGATGACAGCACCGCGGCGATCGGGATCCCGAAGATCGCCCCGGCCACCCCGGCCACCTTCGCGCCGATGATCACCGAGGCGAGGACGACGATCGGGTGGAGTCCGACGGCGTCGGCCATCAGCCGCGGCTGGAGGACGTTCATCACGAGGAACCAGCCGACCATCATGATCACGAGCGCGGGCAGGATCAGGCCCGGATCGGTGAACACGGCCACGATCACGGGCGGCGCCCACGACACGAACGGGCCGAAGAACGGGATCGCCATGAGCAGCCCCGACGCGGCCGTCGTCACCGCGATGAAGTCGAGCCCGAGCAGCGCGCTCGTTGCGAGCGCCACCGCGGCGTAGGCGAAGCCGATCGCGGCCTGCCCGCGGAGGAACCCGCCGAACGAGCGCGAGACGGACGTCTCGAGCAGCCGGGCGTCGTCGCGCTGGCCGGGGGGGATGAGCCGGTTGATGAACGCCTGGATCCGTTCCTGGTCGACCAGGATGTAGACCGACAGGATCACGACGATGAGCGTGGTGCCGATCGCGCCCAGGCTCGCCGCGGCGATCGATTGGAGCGGCCCGACAATCGTGGCCGCGGAGTCCTTGATCGTCTGGAGGACCTGCGTCGCGATCGCCTGGAGGTCGACCTGGCCGAAGCCGAGCTGGTTGAGCCACGACTGGAGCGGAGCGAGGATGCCCGGGAGGTCGTTGCTCAGCCGTGGGAGATAGTCGATGAACTCGGAGATCCCGTTGGCCAGGGTCTGGGCGATGAACACGATCAACGCGACCATCCCGGTGAACAGGACCAGGTAGACGATCACGACGGCCACCGCCCGGGGCAGGCGCGGAATGTGGGCGATCATCCAGCGGACGACCGGGCTCAGGACGAAGGCGATCAGCCAGGCCAGGAAGAACTCGAGGATGATGTCGCCGAAGTCGAAGAAGATCTTGCCGACCATCCCGATGACGACGATCGCCAGCCCGACGACGGCGAGGACGAGCAGAATCTCGAACAGCCTGGCCTGCCGCCGGGTGAGGGTGAGCGGGACCGCCGGCGGCTGGTCCGACCCGGAGCGCTCGGCTTCGTCGTCGGTCATCGCAGGCCCATTCGCTCGCGCACCTCGGCCATGGTGGCCTCAGCCCTCGGTCGGAGCCGCTCTGCGCCGTCGGCCAGGACCTCGTCGACCCGGCCGGGGTCGGCCATCAGCTCGGCGTAGCGCCGGCGGGGCTCCTCGTAGCGGGCGATGATCCGTTCGGCCAGCAGCTTCTTCGTGTCGACGCAGCCGGTTCGCGCCGTCCGCTCGCCCTCCCAGATCTCCTCGTAGTCGTCGCCGAAGAAGCGGTGGAGCTGGCAGACGTTGCAGACCTCGGGCCGGCCGGGGTCGGTCCGCAGGATCCGTTTCGTGTCAGTGACCATCGACATGACCTGGCGCCGGACGACGTCGGGCTCGGCGAAGATGTCGATCGTGTTGCCGACCGACTTGCTCATCTTCCGGACGCCGTCGGTGCCCAGCACGATCGGCGCCTCGGTGAAGACCGCCTTCGGCTCGGGAAATGTGTCGCCGTAGCGCGCGTTGAACGCCCGGACGATCTCCCGCGACAGCTCCAGGTGGGCGGCCTGGTCTCGGCCGACCGGCACGAGCGACGCCTTGTAGATCACGATGTCGGCGGCCTGGAGGACGGGATAGGTGAGCAGCCCGTGGTTGATGTCGTCGGGCTGGAGCTGCTTCTTCTCCTTGTAGGTCGGCGTCCGCTCGAGCCAGCTCACCGGGGTCACCGTGCAGAGCAGCCAGGCGAGCTCGGTGTGCTCGGGCCGGTGGCTCTGCACGAAGAGGGTGCAGTGGTCGGGGTCCAGCCCGAGGGCCAGCAGGGAGGCCGCCATCTCGCGGGTCCGCGAGCGGAGGAGCCCGGGGTCGTGGGTGCTCGTCAGCGCGTGGTAGTCGACGATGCAGTAGATCGCCTCGTACTCGAACTGGAGCTTGACGTAGTTCTGGATCGCGCCGAGGTCGTTGCCGAGATGGACGATCCCAGACGGCTGGATCCCGCTGAAGATCCGTGGCCGGACGGCGGCCGCGTCGAGCGGCGCCGGTGTGGGAGCGAGCTCGGTCGTCATCGCCCGCGAGTGTAGCCGACGTCCGCCACGCTCCGGCCGGCTCGGGGCGTGGTCCGTCGGCTACCATTCGGCCGATGTCCAGCCTCGCTCGAGGTCCTCGATGAGCCGTGCCCCGCTGCGCGTCGCCGTGCTCGGCGCCGGGACCGTCGGTCTCGAGGTCATCCGTGCGTTCGAGGCGTTCCCCGAGCGGCTCGCGCCGGCTGACGGGGCGGCGGTGACCCTCGTCGGCGTGGCCGTCCGCGACCTCGACCGGGCGCGCGCCCGGGGCGTCCCGGCCGACCTGCTGACCGACGCGCCGGCCCACCTGGTCGCCTCGCCCGAGGTCGACGCGATCGTCGAGGTCATGGGTGGCGACGAGCCCGCCCGGACGCTCACTGCGGCGGCGCTGGGAGCCGGCAAGCCGGTCGTCACCGCGAACAAGCACGTCGTCGCCCATCACGGCCCGGAGCTCGAGGCGATCGCCCGCCGGACGGGTGCGGCGCTCCGGTTCGAGGCCGCGGTCGCCGGCGGGACCCCGATCCTCGGCCCGCTCGCGGTCGAGCTGGCCGCCGACCGGATCGACGCGCTGCGCGGGATCGTCAACGGCACGTCGAACCACATCCTCACCGGGATGGCGAGCGGCGGCCGGTCGTACGCCGACGTCCTCCGCGAGGCACAGGCGGCTGGCTACGCCGAGGCCGACCCGGGCGGCGATGTCGAGGGCGACGACGCGGTCAACAAGCTCGTGATCCTCGCCCGGCTCGCGTTCGGGTCGTGGCTCGAGCCCGGCTCGATCGAGCGGCGGGCGCCGACCGTGGACGGCCCCGGCGCCCCCGGCATCACCGGGGTGACGTCGGACGAGCTGAAGGCCGCGGCTGTCCTCGGCCTGACGCTCAAGCTGCTGGCCGCGGCGCGCCGGCTCGACGACGGGTCCGTCGCCGGGACTGTCGTCCCCACCGCCGTCCGCGGCGACAGCCCGCTCGGCCGGACGGGTGGGGTCGGCAACCGGATCGAGTTGGACGGCACGCCGATCGGCCGGGTGGCGATCGAGGGTCCGGGCGCCGGCGGGCCGGCCACGAGCAGCGCCGTGCTCGGCGATCTCATCGCGATCGCGCGCGGCGGGTCGAGCAGCTGGGCCGGGCTCGCCCCGGCCGGCCCGGCGGTGCGCGCGGCGGCCGACGCCGAGCCCCGGCGACGCTTCTTCGCCACCACGCTCCCCGAGCAGCTCGTCCGCGACCAGGTCGAGATCGAGCTGGCGAAGGGCGGCGGCTTCGTCGCCGCAGCCCGCCCGCTCGATGAGCTCCGCGCCGGGCTGGCCGCCGCCGGGGTCGAGGCGACTCTCTACCCGGTCGACGCGTGACCGCGGCGATGGCCAGCCGACCGACCCTCGTCGAGCGCTACCGGCGGTTCCTCCCGGTCACCGACTCGACTCCGGCGATCACCCTCGGCGAGGGCGGTACGCCGCTCGTCCACGCCCGGCGGCTCGGCGCCGAGCTCGGGCTCGCCAGCCTCTTCCTCAAGGTCGAAGGCACGAACCCGACCGGCAGCTTCAAGGACCGCGGGATGGTCGTCGCCGTGAGCCGGGCGCTGGAGCTCGGCGCGCGCTCGATCGCCTGTGCCTCGACCGGCAACACGTCGGCCTCGGCGGCGGCCTACGGCGCATCGGCCAGGCTCGAGGTCGTCGTCGTCCTGCCGCGCGGCCAGATCGCGATGGGCAAGCTCCTCCAGGCGCTCATCGCCGGGGCCCGGGTCGTCGCGATCGACGGCAACTTCGACGCTGCGCTGCGGATCGTCCGCGAGCTGGCCGCCCGGGACGACCATCCGATCACGATCGTGAACTCGGTCAACCCGGATCGACTGGCCGGCCAGAAGACGGCCGCGTTCGAGGTCTGCGACGACCTCGGCCGGGCCCCCGACGTCCTGGCGATCCCGGTCGGGAACGCCGGCAACATCAGCGCCTACTGGGCCGGCTTCCGCGAATACCACGCTGCCGGGCTCAGTGGTGGCCTGCCCCGGATGTACGGCTTCCAGGCGGCCGGCGCGGCGCCGATCGTGCTCGGCCACCCGGTCGCCGAGCCGGAGACGGTCGCCACGGCGATCCGGATCGGCGACCCGGCCAGCTGGACGAAGGCGACCGCGGCGCGCGACGAATCCGGGGGCCGGATCGAGGCCGTGACCGACGACGAGATCCTGGCCGCCTACCGCGATCTCGCCCGGCTCGAGGGGGTCTTCTGCGAGCCGTCGTCGGCGGCCGGCGTGGCGGGGATCCGGCGGCTGGTCGGGGAGGGCCGGCTCGGCGTCGAGCCCGATGCGACGATCGTCTGCGTGCTAACCGGCAGCGGGCTCAAGGACCCCCACACGGCGGAGGCCCAGGTCGGCGCGGTGATCGAGGCGGGAGCGACGACCGAGGCGGTCATCACCGCCCTCGGCTGGTAGGGACGGCAGGAGGCAGGCGTGGTCGCGAACTGGCTGGCGGAGCTGGACGGGCGTCGGATCGCGGTCGAGGTCCCGGCGACGAGCGCGAACCTGGGCGCCGGCTACGACTGCCTCGGGCTGGCGCTCGACCTGACCGACCGGATCGAGGTCGAGGTCCGGAGCTGGAGCCGGGGCGAGATCGAGCTCGAGATCGACGGCGAGGGCGTCGGCGAGCTGACCGAGGACCGCGACAACCGGTTCGTCCAGAGCCTCGAATCGACCCTGGTGACGCTCCGCGGCGAGATCCCCGAGGGCGTCGGCTGGCGGATCGCGATGCGCAACCGGATCCCGCTCCTCCGGGGCCTCGGGTCGTCGGCCGCGGCGACGGTGGCCGGGGTCGTCGCCGGCAACGCGCTGGCCGACGGCAACCTCGCGCCGGCGGACATGCTCCGGATGGCGTCCGCGATCGAGGGCCACCCGGACAACGTCGGGGCGGCCCTGCTCGGCGGGTTCGTGGCCAGCGCGGCGATCGACGGCACGGTCGAGGCCCTCCGGTTCGACGTCCCGCGCGACCTGCGCTGCGTCCTGTTCATCCCGGAGCTGCGGTTGCCGACCGCGACGATGCGCGCGGCGCTGCCCAAGACCGTCCCGTTCGACGACGCGGCGACGAACCTGGCCCGGGTGGCGCTCGGCGTCGCGGGGATCGCCGGCCGCCGGACCGACCTCCTGCGGTACCTGACGATCGACCGCCTCCACGAGCCGTACCGGGCAAAGGTCTACCCACAGCTGCCGCAGCTCGTCGCGGCCGCCCGGGAGGCGGGTGCCCTTGGTGCCTGCCTGTCGGGATCGGGCTCGTCGGTGATCGCCTTCACGAACACCGTCGCGGCGGTGGCCCGCATCGAGGCCGCCTTCTCGGCCGTCGCGGCCGACACCGACCTGCCCGGTGAGGCGACGGTCGTGACCCCCCGAAACGCCGGCGCCCGGGTCGTCCACCGGTCCTGACCCGTCGGCATTACGCCCGCGGGCGAGATTCGGGTGCGCCCGGACACCGGATTCAGGGGCTGGACGACTGTTCAGGCCCGATCCATGGGCCGACACTTCGGCCATGGGCGACTTCGTCGGCGAGATCGGTCAGGCGATCGGCAGCGCCGTCCAGAATGCGATCAACGCGGTCGGCGCCGCCTTCTCGAACGTGGTCCACACGGCCGACCAGTGGATCCCGGGCGGCTTCCCGATCGTCGTCGTCCTCGGCGTGATCGGGATCCTCGTCGGCCTGGCCGCCTGGAAGCGCTGATCCGGGCAGTCAGCCCGGCGTCGGTCGCCGGTAGGCGATGATCCTGGCCTCGACCGGCAGGCCGAGCGCGGCATAGAGCCCGTTCGCGGCCGGGTTGGCCGCCTCGGCGGCGATGACGACCTGCTCGGCCCCGAGCGAGGCCCCGGTCCGCAGGGTCGCCCGGCAGACCGCCCGGCCGAGGCCCCGACGCTGGTGATCGGGGTGGACGCCGACCGGCTCGAGCTCGATCCCGCCGGTCAGGGGATCGAGCCAGCCGAGCGCGAAGGCCGCGACCGTCCCGTCCGGCGCTACCAGGATCGTGTCGAGGGCCGGCCGGTAGAGCGGGGTCGTCCGGCAGAACTGGTACTTCTCGACGGTCATCGTCGAGCCCGGGAACGCGGCGTGCCCGGTGGCCACCCGGCCCGCGACGTCCGCGTCGGTCCTGATCGTTCGGAGCTCGTAGCCGGGCTGCAACGCCGGCACGGTCAGGTCCAGAGCCCCGATCGGCGCACAGTGGTGGAGGTAGCCCGGCTCGGAGCCCTCCTCGAGCCCCATCGCCCGGAGCGCCCTCACGAGGCCGGCATCGGTGGCGACCGTCCAGATCCGGGCCGCGGCCGTCGTCGCGACGTCGGCGCCCGTGGACTCGACGCCGTCGACGTCGAGCCCGGCGACCCGCCCGGCCGGCGTCCCCCCGAACCGGGCGACCTGCGCGTCGACCCAGTCGACCATCGAACCGATGAGCTCTGCCGTCCGGTGGTCGGGCGCAACGATCAGGTCGGCGTCGATCGGGGGGCCGTACCAGGCGAACGCGACGAGCTCGGTGGCGTCGGGCTCGCCTTCGAACCACAGCCGGATCCGGCCGTCGAGCGCCGGAGATCTGGCGAGCGCGTGGACCGACCACCAGTCGACATCGCCCGCGTGGAGGTGCATCGCCGGCCAGTCGGCCCGCCAGCAGCGCGACACGAGCGCCTGCATCGTCCGGCTGTCCGCCGGCGTCTGCCAGGCGCGCGAGCCGTACTCCACATCCGAGCGGTCGAACCTTGCCGCACGGTCGGCCGCGTCGCGTCCGTCGGGACCGCCCGGTTCGGTCGGGCGGGTCATCCGGCGGGCGTGTTCGTCCGGATGAACTTCAGGGTCCGTCGCCAGGCGTTGGTCGAGGCCTCGGCGAAGTCGGCCGCCTTCCGGTCGAAGAAGCTGTGTGGCGCGCCGGGATAGGTGACGAGCTCGTGGGAGACTCCGGCGGCCACCAGGGCGTGCTCGAACTCGGCGACGACCTCCGGCGTGATCCCCTCGTCGGCCCCGCCGAAGATGCCCAGGATCGGGGCCCGCATCTCGGCGGCGACGTCGACCGGCGCGGGCGAGCTCGGCCGGGCGCCGGTCGGCCAGCCGTAGAAGCCGATCGCGCCGGACATCCCGAGGTCGAACGTCGGGGTGAGGAACGCCAGCCGGCCGCCCATGCAGAAGCCGACCGCGAACATGGCCACGACGCGGCCACCCTCGCGGACCGCTGCCGCACCCGCCTTGATGTCAGCCATCGTCCCGTCCCAGGTCATCTGGCCGACGTGCGGCCGGTAGTCGAAGTCGGCGTCGCGGGGTGCGGTCCCGGCCGTCCTGCCGAAGTAGTCGATCGCGACGGCGTCCACGCCGGCCTCTGCGAAGCGCAGGGCGAGCTCCTCGTAGTACGGGTGGAGCCCGCGGACGTCGGGCAGGACGACGATCCCGGCCCCGGTCGGGGTGCTCGCCCGGGCCCGGAAGGCGCTCATCTGGTGGCCGTCGGCTGTCGGCAGGGTCAACCGCTCGTGGTCGAGCGCTCCGCCGGCGATCGGGGCGATGGGCGGCCGGCTGTCCAGGTCGAAGCACATGGGACGCTGCTCCTCAGGTCGCGGACCAGAATACGACGGTAGCGCCGCGGCGGGGTGCTTCGCGGAGCGAGGAGACCCCGCTGCTACAATCCCGCCCTGATGCAGGCCCCCCTCGTCGTGCAGAAGTTCGGCGGCTCGTCGGTCGCCGGGGCGGACCGGATCAAGCGAGTCGCCCGCCGCATCGCCCGGGAGCGGGCGGCCGGTTCCGACCTCGTCGTCGTCGTGAGCGCCATGGGCGACACGACCGACGAGCTCCTCGGCCTGGCCGCGGCGATCACCGACGAGCCCGATTCGCGCGAGCTCGACATGCTCCTCGCGACCGGCGAGCACCAGAGCGCGACGCTCGTCTCGATGGCTCTCCATGCCCTCGGGGTCCCGGCGATCAGCCTGACCGGGGCCCAGGCCGGGATCAGCACCGACGGCCGCTACGGCAGGGCCCGGATCGCCAACGTCGACCCGGCCCGCGTCCGGGCCGAGCTGGCCGACGGCAAGGTCGTGATCGTGGCCGGGTTCCAGGGACTGAGCTCGACCGATGCCGAGAAGGCCGAGACGACGACGCTCGGCCGGGGCGGCTCTGACACGACCGCGGTCGCCCTCGCCGCGCGACTCGGAGCCGACCGCTGCCAGATCTTCACCGACGTCCGCGGGATCTACACGGCCGACCCGCGGATCGTGGCCGACGCCCGGCAGCTCCCGGTCATCGGCTACGAGGAGATGCTTGAGCTGGCCCACCAGGGCGCCCAGGTCATGCAGGTCCGGGCGGTCGAGCTCGGCTGGGTTAACGACGTCGTCATCGAGGTCCTCAGCTCGTTCGAGGACGCCCCCGGGACGCGCATTCAGGAGGATCGGCTCGTGGAGCAGCGCAACAAGGTCCGCGGCCTCGCCCACGACCGGAACGTCGCCAAGATCACGCTCGTCGCCGTTCCCGATCGGCCCGGCGTGGCGCACGCCATCTTCGCCCCGCTCGCCGACGCCGGGATCAACGTCGACATGATCGTCCAGAACGTCGGCCACGGCGGCACGACCGACATGAGCTTCACCGTGGCCCGCTCCGAGCTGGCCCGCGGCAAGCGGATCCTCGAGCCGATCGTTCGCGACCTCGGCTTCCGCGAGATGACGACCGACTCGGCGGTGGCCAAGGTGTCGATCGTCGGGGCCGGGATCCACAACGCCCCGGGGTATGCCGCCCGGATGTTCGGCTCGCTGGCCGACGCCGGGGTGAACATCGAGATGATCTCGACGTCGGAGGTCCGGATCACCTGCATCATCGCCGAGGACGACGTCGAGACCGCCGTCCGGGCGCTCCACGCCGCGTTCGAGCTGGAGCAGCCCGACGCGATCGACGGGGCCGGGCCGGGGCAGGCCCACGCCGCGAGGGCGGGTTGACCGGAACGGTGGTTGCGTCGTCATTCCTCGCCCGCCGAGAGCGGTTCGCCAGCGTCGGCTCGACGAACGACGTCGTCCGCTCGTGGCTCGACGAGGGCGTGCCCGAGGTGTGCCTCGCGGTGACGGACGAGCAGACCGCCGGCCGCGGCCGCGACGGACGAACCTGGACCGCGCCTCCCGGCGCCGGCCTCCTCCTGTCGGTCGGGTTCCGGCCGGGCTGGCTCGAGCCGGAGCGGACGTGGAGGCTCGCGGCGATCGTCGCCCTCGCGATGGCCGACGCCGCGGAGGCGTGCGCCGGGCTGGTGGCCCGCACGATCCGCCTGAAGTGGCCCAACGACCTCGTCCTCGAGGATCGCGACGGGACCGTCCGCAAGCTCGCGGGACTGCTGGGTGAGACGGTCGGGCTGGGCGGGGACGACCCGCGCGCGATCGTCGGGCTCGGTCTCAACGCGGACTGGGCCCGGGCCGGCTTCCCGCCGGAGATCGCCGCGCAGATGACGAGCCTGCGCGAGGCCGCCGGCCGGCCGGTCGACACGCGGGCCCTGCTCGAGGCGTTCGTAGCCGGGCTCGACACCCGGACGATTGACCTGCGGGCGGGCCGGTTCGACGTCGCCGGCTGGGTCGCCCGCCAGCTCACGAACGGCCGGGCGGTCCGGCTCGAGACGCCCGACGGGAGATCGAGCGTCGTGCGGGCGCTCGGCGTCGACGATCTCACCGGTGGCCTCGTCGTCGATGACCCGACCGCCGCCGACGGGCAGCGGACCGTCATGAGCGGCGAGATCGTCCACCTGCGGATCGCCGACGAGGCCGTAGACGCCCCGTCGGTCGGCGTGTAACGCGATGGCCCGGGCGGTGTTCAGGAAGGTGTCGGCGGATGGGGAGCGCCGACTCGTCCATCTCGACCGCGACCGACCGCTCGTCGAGGCCGCCCTGCGCGAACCGGCCCGGTTCGACGCCCTGTATCGGAAGTACCTCGCCCAGGTGTACAGCTACGCCTTCTACGAGCTCGGCGACCATCACGACGCCGAGGACGCCACCGAGCGGACGTTCCTGCTCGCGCTCGGCGCGCTGCCACGCTTCGAGGAGCGGGCACGGCCCGCCGACGGGGAGGGCGCCTCGACGTTCCGGGTCTGGCTGTTCCAGATCGCCCGGAACGTGGTCGCCAACGTCCGCCGCTCGCGCCGCCGCCGGCCGGAGGCGCCGCTCGAGGCCGCCGCGCTCGTCGCGTCACCGCTCGACGTCGAGTCGCGAGCCACCCACCGGCTCGAGGCCGCCGAGGCCTGGGCCGCCGTCGGCCGGCTGCCCGACGACCGGCGCCGGGCGCTCGTCCTGCGCTTCGTCGAGGAGATGTCGACCGCCGAGATCGCGGGCATCCTCGGCCGCTCCGAGGGAGCCGTCCGGGTCCTCATCCACCGCGGCCTGCGCGCCGTCGCGCGCGACCTGGACCGGCGCCCGTGACATTCCAGCCGCCCGAGACTGGCGAGATCGACGCGCTCGTCACCGACGGCTACCTCGATTCGCTCCTCGCGGCCCGTGAGCGGCGGGCGCTCGACAGCCCGAGCGTCGTGGAGCTCGATCCCGACGTCCGGCTGGCCGCCGCCCGGCTGGCCGAGACGGCGGCCCGGGTCCACCCGTCGTTCCGCTTCGAGGAGCGACTCGCGGTCCGGCTGGCCGATGCCGCCAGGCGGATGACCCTCGCGCCGGCCGTCGGCCTGGAGGACCTGCCCGGCGGGTCGATCTCGACGATCGAGCCCGACCCCGCGGGCTCGGCCCTCGGCCCGGTCGGCCCGCTCGATCTCCTCGATCCGGCCCGCCCCGAGGAGATCGCCGGGATCCCGCGGCCCCTGATCATCGGCGGGACCCTGGCGTCGGCGGCGCTGTCAATCGCCGGGGCCGCCCTCGTCGCCTGGCGGCTCAACCGGCCCGGCCGGGGCGGCACGGAACGGGTGAGGCTGGCCTGATGCCGATCAAGCTGCCGTCGTTCCGCGCCCGCCGCGACGTCTATCCGGCCGACCTGTGGACGAAGTGCCCGTCGTGCGAGGAGCAGCTGTTCAACAAGCAGCTCGACAAGACGATGCGGGTCTGCCCGAACTGCGGCCATCACTTCCGGCTGTCGGCCAAGGCCCGCCTCGACAGCCTCCTCGACGAGAGCTCGTTCGAGGAGCGCGACCCCGGGCTCCAGTCGGTCGACCCGCTCGGCTTCGTCGACCAGAAGACATACCCCGACCGGGTCGCGGCGGCGCAGGTCGCGACGGGCATGCGCGACGCGGCCGTCTGGGGAACCGGCACGGTGGTCGGCTACCCGGTCGTGATCTGCGTCATGGACTTCGGGTTCATGGGCGGCTCGATGGGCGCGGTCGTCGGCGAGAAGGTCGCCCGGGCCGCGGAGGCCGCGCTCGAGACGCGGACCCCGCTCGTGGTCGTGTCGGCCAGCGGCGGGGCGCGGATGCAGGAGGGGACGCTCGCCCTGATGCAGCTGGCCAAGACGGTCGCGGCCACCGAGCGGCTCCGGATGGCCGGCGTGCCGTTCGTGTCGGTGATGAGCGACCCGACCACCGGCGGCGTGTTCGCCTCGTTCGCCGCGCTCGGCGACGTCAACCTGGCCGAGCCGAACGCGCTCATCGGCTTCGCGGGGGCGCGGGTCAACGCCGGGACGATCGGCGGTGAGCTGCCCGACGGGTTCCAGCGCGCGGAGTTCCTGTTCCGCCACGGGTTCGTCGATCGGGTCGTCCACCGGAGCGAGCTGCGGACGGAGCTGGCCGCGCTGCTCGCCTTCCTCGAGCCGGCCGAGCTGCAGGCGACCGACGAGGAGCACGCCGGCAACGGCACGCTGCCGACCTTCCGGCCGCTGTCGTTCCTGACCGCGCTCGCCGACAAGGTGATCCCGGAGGGTGACACCGGCGTGGCCCAGCCGGCCGGCCCGGCCCCGACGGGCGAGGAGCGCGACCGTGGTTGACCGGATCCTCGGCCGGGCCGGCCGTGACGGCAGCGGACCTGACGCGCCCGAGCCGCGCTCCGGCGGTGGCTCGACCGTGAGCACAGCGCCGCCAACGACCGACGCCACGGCCGCTCCAGACCCGACGGCCGCCGTCTGGGCGACCGTCCAGCTTGCCCGGAACCTGCGCCGGCCGCGGACCCTCGAGCTCCTGAAGCACATCGCCGACGAGTTCATCGAGCTGCACGGGGACCGCCTGTTCGGCGACGACCCCGCGATGGTCGGTGGCCTCGCCCGGATCGACGGCCGCCGGGTGGTCGTCATCGGACAGCAGAAGGGCGCCGAGACCGAGGAGAACATCCGGCGCAACTTCGGGATGCCCCACCCGGAGGGCTATCGCAAGTCGATGCGGCTCATGGAGCTGGCCGAGCGGCTGCGGATCCCGGTCGTCACGTTCATCGACGTCCCCGGCGCCCATCCGGGTCCCGAATCGGAGGAGCGTGGGATCGCCGAGGCGATCGCGAAGTCGATTGCCCTGATGAGCCGGCTGCGGACACCGATCGTGGCGGTGATCACCGGCGAGGGCGGGTCCGGGGGCGCGCTCGCGATCGCGGTCGGGGACGTGGTGATCGCGCTCGAGCACGCGGTCTACTCGGTCATCTCGCCCGAGGGGTGCGCCTCGATCCTGTGGCGGACGCCGGACCAGGCGGCGACCGCGGCGGTTGCGATGAAGATGACGGCCGCGGACCAGGCAGCGCTCGGGGTCATCGACCTGATCGTCGAGGAGCCGGAGGGCGGGGCCCAGACCGACCCGGCCGCGACCGCTGCCCGGCTCAAGGCGGCAATCCTCGCCCAGCTCGAGCTGCTCGAGAGCCAGCCCATCGACGACCTCCTCGAGGCCCGCTACCGGCGCTATCGTTCGCTCGGGCCGTTCACGACGATCACGCCTGCGGAAGCCCCGCCGCCGGAGCGGCCCGGGCTGACCGATCGCCTCCGGAACCTCATCGGCGGACCTCGTTCGGCCGGCGTCACCGCGCCGGTCCGACCGCGCGATGTGACGACCGCCCTGGGCGACGACGACCCGACGGTCCGCGAGGAGGGCTGACCGATGGGCAAGCACGAGCGAGACCCCGCCGATCGGCTGGCCGATCACGCCGCGATCGACGCGCTCGCGAACGAGCTGATCCCGGCGCTCATCGCCAAGCTCGGGGCGAGCGGTCTCGGCGAGATCGAGGTTCGCGAGGGGGACTGGAAGGTCCGCCTTCGCCGGCCGGCCGACGGGGTCGCCCCGGCAGGTGGCCGTCGAACGGGCCGCCCGGCGGCGTCGCCGGCCCCGGTCCGACCATCGCTCACGCCGGTCGGTCCGGGTCGTGGTGGAGGCGAGGAGGCCGAAGCACGGATCCCGGGCGTGGGTGCCGACATCGATGGCGTCGGCCCCGCCGAGCCCGGCGGACGCGGCCGGGACCCGTTCCGGGCAATGGCGACCTCGCCGGCCGTCGGGTTCTTCCAGCCACGATCAGGGATCGTCCCAGGGTCGCGGGTCCGTTCCGGCGACCCGATCGGCTCGATCGACGTCCTCGGTGTCCCGACCGAGGTCGTCGCGGCGGCCGACGGGATCGTCGGAGCGAGCCTGGTCGAGACCGGCGAGGCCGTGGAGTACGGCCAGGAGCTCGTCTGGATCGAGCTCCTGTCCGCGCCGTCGGGTGGCCCGGACGCGCTCGCGGCGCTCGACCCATCGGCCGCGGGCGAGCTCGTCGCCCGGTCCGAGCTCGGGACCGGCGATCCGGCCCCCGGCGAGCCCTGAGCCGCGGTCGGGCGCCGATGTTCCAGAAGATCCTGATCGCCAACCGGGGCGAGATCGCCGTCCGGATCCTGCGCGCGTGCCGGACCCTCGGGGTCGAGGCGGCCGTCGTGTACAGCGAGGCCGACCGGGATTCGCTGGCGGTTCGGCTGGCCGACGAGGCCATCTGCATCGGGCCGGCCGACGCCAAGCGGAGCTACCTGTCAGCATCAGCGGTGATCAGTGCGGCCGTCGTGACCGGCTGCGACGCGGTCCACCCCGGGTACGGCTTCCTGTCCGAGGATGAGACCTTCGCCGAGGTCGTCGGCGCCCACGGCCTGACGTTCATCGGGCCGCCGCCGGACGTGCTCGACCGGTTCGCCAGCAAGGAGGCGACCCGGCGCCTGCTCGGCGGCTACGGCCTGCCGACGATCCCGGGCTCCGACGGGATGCTCCGCGACGACGCCCACTCGCTCGAGGAGGCCGACCGGATCGGCTACCCGGTGCTGATCAAGCCGAGCGCGGGCGGCGGCGGCAAGGGGATGCGGATGGTCCGCTCGGCTCGCGAGCTCGAGCAGGCGATCAAGGTCTGCCGATCCGAGGCGAAGGCCGCCTTCGGGGACGATTCGCTCTACCTCGAGAAATGGCTCGAGGACACTCGCCACGTCGAGGTCCAGGTCGCCGTCGACCGGTTCGGCAACGGGGTCCACCTGGGCGAGCGCGACTGCTCCGTCCAGCGCCGTCACCAGAAGATCCTCGAGGAGGCGCCGACGCCCGCCCTCTCGCCGGCGGTCCGGGTGGAGCTCGCCGAGCGGGCGATCCGGGCTGTCGTCGCGGCCGGCTACGAGAACGTCGGGACGCTCGAGTTCCTCGTCGACGGCAACGGCGACTACTACTTCATCGAGATCAACTGCCGGATCCAGGTCGAGCACCCGGTGACCGAGATGCTGACCGGGATCGACCTCGTCGCGACCCAGATCCGGATCGCCGCCGGCGAGCCGCTCGGGTTCAGCCAGGCGGACGTCGACCTGCGTGGCCATGCGATCGAGCTGCGGATCAACGCCGAGGACGTCGACCACGACTTCCGGCCGAGCGCCGGCGTCGTCGAGCGCTACCTCGCGCCGGGCGGCCCCGGGGTCCGGATGGACTCGCACATGTATGCGGGCTACGAGGTCCCGCCCTACTACGACTCGCTCCTTGGCAAGCTGATCGTCTGGGGTCGCGACCGGGGCGCGGCGATCGACCGGGCCCGGGCGGCCCTCGACGAGCTCATCGTCGACGGGCTCGTCACGAACGTGCCGATCCACCGGGCGATCCTGCGCAACGAGGTCTTCCTCGACGGACGGATGACGACGAACCTCCTCGACCGGGTCGGCAGCGCCGCCTTCGTGGCCGCTGCGGAGCGGCGGTGAGGCCGGACGACCCGTCGTAAGCGTGCTCAACTGGGTGCATACCTGCACGGACCACTCGCGTGGCCGGGGGCCGAGGCGTCAGACTTGGCTTGACTGCGACGACCCGTCCCTGCCCACCGACGCCCGCCCCAGCTGGAGCCGCCCGTGACCGACGAGACCCTCACCGCAAGCCCGGCCGCCGCTCCAACCGGCATCCTCCATTCGACCCGCGAGATCGAGGCGCTCATCCCGCATCGCTGGCCCTTCCTGCTCGTCGACCGGATCGTGGAGTACGAGCCCGAGGCGAACCGGATCGTCGCCCTCAAGGGCGTCACCGCGACGGAGTGGTTCTTCCAGGGTCACTTCCCGGGCCTGCCGGTCATGCCCGGCGTCCTCCAGGTCGAGGCGCTCGCCCAGACGATGGCGGTCTACGTCGCCAAGCAGCCCGGGTTCGGGGACCGGATCGGGCTCTTCGGTGGGATCGACGAGTGCCGGTTCAAGCGGGTGGTCGTTCCCGGCGACACGCTCCGGCTCGAGGTGACGATGGACAAGCTCGGACGCCGGTTCGGACGGGGACGGGGGATCGCCTCGGTCGACGGCGAG
>Ga0326726_10002682_pt1 | contig 16302 bp, 13 predicted proteins | sample MHFenrmetagenome_2_FD_207603 | JGI IMG/M metagenome (GOLD analysis project Ga0326726, IMG submission 207603) | Lab enriched peat soil microbial communities from Michigan Hollow, Ithaca, NY, United States - MHF15MN | ecosystem: Environmental > Terrestrial > Soil > Wetlands > Peat | place: USA... | reverse complement strand
GTCCCTGCCGATCATTGGCTGAACGATCCCGAACAGGGTGGAGGCCGCATCATCGGGGAAGTCTGCCATTTTGTGGACTTCCTGACTTTCCTGGTGGGCACTGCGCCGATTGAAGTGCAAGCCCACAGTGTCGCCAACCCCGGGCAATACAGCAACGACAACGTGGTTAGTTCGATTCGCTTCGCGGACGGGTCGCAAGGCACGATCAGCTATCTGGCCAACGGGGACAGGTCCTATTCGAAAGAACGAGTCGAGGTCTTCGGCGGCGCCGCGGTGGCGGTGCTGGAAGATTTTCGCCGTTTGGAACTCGTGGGCCGGGGTCGGAAGCAAGTGTTCCGATCGTGGTTGCGTCAGGATAAGGGCCACCGGGGTGAATGGGAAGCTTTTGTGACCGCCCTCCACGCCGGAACCGAGTCTCCGATCCCTCTATCAGAGATTGTGACCACCATGATGGCCACGTTTGCCTCGGAGGAGTCGCGTTCTTCAGGCCAGCCGGTTTCTGTTAGAGGACTTTAAAACCATCGTTTCGAGTAACCGGGACCTTGGTCCCTGCGCTTGTCAAGGATTTCTGTCCAGAGCCTCGTGAAGATTCTCTACGTTTCGCAATACTTCCCACCGGAAATGGGAGCGCCCGCGGCGCGCGCTGCCGAGTTGGCGCGGCACTGGGCCCGCATGGGGCACGACGTCACCGTTCTTACCGGCTTCCCGAACCATCCCACGGGCGTCGTACCGGAGGAATGGCGTTCGCGTTGGCGCCGACTTCTCTACAAGGAAACTGTCGACGGAGTGCGCGTGGTGCGGACCTGGCTCTGGCCATTGCCCAATCGCAAAGCGCACGAGCGGATCCGCAACTACGCTTCGTTCTGCGCGTCCGCGTCGATCAGCGGGTTAGGCCTGCAGAAGCAGGACGTTGTCATCGGTACCTCGCCCCAGTTGCTGGTCGCGCTCGCGGGATGGTGGCTGGCCCGCTGGAAGCGCGTGCCCTTTGTCTTCGAAGTGCGCGACCTGTGGCCCGAGTCGCTGGCCGCGGTCGGCGCCGGCGGCGAAGGTGGTGCGTTGTATCGCGCCCTGGGCGCCATCGCGGGATTTCTATACCGCCGCTCCGACCACATCGTGGTCGTGACGCCGGCATTCAAAGACCATCTCATCCAGCAATGGAGTGTTCCCGCACCGAAGATCTCCATCGTCGAGAATGGTGTGGAAACTGATCTTTTTCGTCCGTGCCTGGCGGAGAGAGCGCCCGGCACCGAAGGCCGCTTTGTAATCTGTTACATCGGCACCATGGGCATGGCGCATGGTCTCGAGACACTGATTGCCGCTGCGGAGCAACTGCAGCACACGCTGCCCGAAGCCACGTTTCTGCTGATCGGCGAAGGAGCGGAGAAGGAACGCATCGTGGCGCTGGCCGCGGCTCGCGCACTGACCAACATCTGCTTCCTCGGACAGCAGCCGCGCGAGAAGATTCCAGCATACATCGCCGGGGCCGACGTCTGCCTGGTCATGCTGAAGAAGACAGAACTCTTCAAGACGGTGATTCCGACCAAGCTCCTGGAATACATGGCTTGCGCGAAGCCGACGATGGTGGCCGTGGATGGGGAGGCTCGCCGGATCGTCGAAGAAGCAGACGCCGGCGTATTCGTCGAGCCTGAGGACAGCAACGCGCTGGCGGAGACGGTTCGTGTCCTCGCTGCCCACCCGGAGCGAAGACGTCGCATGGGCGCCTCTGCCCGCCAATATATCGTTGACCGGCTTTCGCGTGAACAAACGGCGCGCGACTACGTCGCTGTATTAGAAGCTCTCGGAATTCATTGATTGAACGGAGCTAAGGACCCGTGACCTCACGGGTGAACCGCGATCACCGCCAGCGCGGTCGTCATGGAGAAGGCGGCCTCCGCGCTCCGGTAGGCCGCAGACTTGGCTGCGCTGCCGGGCACGAACAGAACATCCCCCTTGACCATGGGCATGTCCGCCGCTTTAGCCTGAAGCACCTTCTTGAGGTGGACCGGAATCTGCTGAACACCGTTGGGCGTCTCGCGCAGGATCTTAGCGCGATTGAGAGAAGCTGTGCGCGTTCCGCCTCCCGCCAGCGCCAGGGCTTTCAGCACGGTAAGAGTGCTGTCCTGAATCATGAATCCGCTGGGACGCGCCACGTCGCCCACCACGTAAATAATCCCCGCGCGCGACACAATGATCGTGTCCCCGGGGGCAATTTCGACATTGTCCTTGGTGTCGTCCGCCAGATTCGACGCCAGCTGAAGCTCGACTTTCTGATCGGGATTCTGCCGGTGCATGATGGTGACATTGCGGCCAGCCCTTTCGCTCAGGCCCCCAGCCGCTGAGATCAGGTCGAACAGGCGCCGCTCTCCGATGGCGGGGTAGGGCCCGGGGTGGTTCACTTCACCGATCACGGTAATCGCTTGCGAAGCCGACTCATGCACGAAAATTGATACGTGCGGGTTGCGGACAAAGCCGCCGTCCGCCAGCCGTTTCTGGATCAAGTCCTGCGCTTCATCCACCGTCAGGTCAACAATATGCACGTAATCGATCAAGGGCAGGTAGACGTCCCCGCTGTTGCCGATGCGCGCCTTCGTGTTGAGATCCGGTACACCGTAAACGCTGAGTTCGATCAGATCGCCGACCGCCAACTTGACCATGGAATCGACCGGCTGGCTGGCAGGCCCGGGCGCGGCTGCGTCCTTCGAGATCTGCGGCGGCGGAGTATCTCCCGGGACCGGCGTTTGCGCCAGCAGAGGCAGGCTAAGCAAACTGAAGACAAACAAGTGCAAGCTCCGCAAAAGCAAAGGGCGGGTCCGCCGAAACATTTCTGGCTCCATGGAGTTGGTAGCGTTCAGTCGAGTCTAGCACAGGCCTACGCGGCCACCATCGGCTCCAACACACTGTTTACTAGCTGGGTACAAGTGACCGAGTTTTTCCACAGACATCTTGTCCGCGAACATTGCCCGCGCTGAGCAACGAGATGTATAGTTCGAAGCATCGAAGAGAGAAAAATTCCCGTCTGGCATCAAGTTAGACTTGCGCGACACCGTGCTTGGGCTGAAACACGAAAAATTCTGGCTGGAAGGATTGTCGGAATTTGAGTCTTCTATTCTTAGGGATCTTTGCGGTTTCCCTGGTGGTGTCCTTCGCTGTGACCCGCCAGGTGCGAGACGTGGCTTCGCGACGAGGCTGGGTTTCGCTGCCCAGGGATGGCCGCCATGTCCACGCAGCGCCTCTCCCTCGGCTGGGCGGGGTCGCTATTTTTCTGGCGTTCTCCCTCAGTCTGATCCTGTGGCTCGGGCTGGCTCTTTGGTATCCGCGCCTGCTCCAGGGGTTGGCTCCCGCGACTCTTCTCCGCATCTATGTTCCGGCTTGCCTGATCTTTTGTCTCGGCATCTACGATGACCTGCACGGTGCTGGCCCATACCTGAAATTCTCCGTGCAGGCGATCGCCGCCACCATGCTCTTTCTCGGCGGCATGCGCATCCTCGATCTCCCGGTGCTGTTCGGAGCCCACACCCTTCCCTGGTTCATCGGCTTGCCCCTCACCGTCCTGTGGGTGGTGGCCATCACCAACGCCTTCAACTTGATTGACGGCTTGGATGGGTTAGCCGCGGGATCGGCCCTGTTTTCCACGCTCGTGTTCTTTATTGTCGCGCTCGTCAGCCAATCCTGGCTGGGCGCGCTCATGAGCGTAGCGCTGGCCGGCGCGATCCTGGGGTTTCTGCGCTTCAACTTCAATCCGGCTACGATTTTCCTCGGCGACTCCGGCAGCCTGTTTATCGGTTTCCTGTTGAGCGCCCTAGCGCTGGCCGGCGCGCAAAAAGCCCCAACCCTGGTGGCGGTCGCCATTCCCGTCGTGTCCTTCGGCTTGCCGATTCTGGAGACCACGCTCTCCATCCTGCGGCGGTTGATCAGCGGACGCCCCATCTTCACAGCCGATCGTGAACACATTCACCACAAGTTGCTGGATCTTGGTTTGTCGCACCGGCAGGTGGTGATCGTGCTGTACGCCGTTTCCGCGCTTTTTGCCATGCTCAGCCTGTTCCTGTTGTGGCCGACCGGCAGCACCCTCGGCCTGGTGCTGGCGGTGGTCGGCACCGGCATCTGGCTGGGAGTGCAGCACCTGAATTACCTGGAGTTTGGCGAACTGCGCCGGGTGGCGCAACGCACCATCGAGCAGCGCCAGATCGTCATCAACAATCTCGCCGTGCGCCGCGCCGTCGAGGAGCTCAAAGCAGCCGCCGATTACGACCAGGTGAGGAGCATCCTGCTGGCCGCTTTCGACAGCAACGATTTCGACGCCTTCGAACTGCAACTGAAGTCCCTGCCCGGCGACCCGCACGGCTTCAACGATCTATACAAGCCTTTCCAGTGGACGAAGTTTCCACACATTCTCTCGATCTCGACCATGCCGTCGTGGAAACTTACTCTCGACCTGGTCACAACTTCAAACCGGCGGCTCGGCTCCCTGGTGGTTTATCGTGTGTACAGCCAGCGCGGTCTTCTGCTGGACGTCAACCTGGTCACGTCGGTCTTTCCAGTTGCTCTCGCCGACGCGCTGGACCGGGTACTGAGCACCCCCGAAGTGCTTGAAACCGAAGCCCAGAGCGACGTTCAGTACCTCGCCGCCAATCTCTAAACCCGGCTTCCGGCGGCCACTCTATTCTCCCCTTCCATTGACGGCTGAGTTAAGATGGATGCTTCTTTTGCCATGGATCGAACCCCATGGAAGTGAGCATTATCAGGTTGCAGAATCCAGCCCCGGGAGGCCCCGACGGTGACCGCCGGCGCCTCATTCGCCACAAACTCCACAGTCCCGTTTACGCCAGCTTCAACCGCTCGAATACCGGCTTGGTGCTCGATCTGAGCGAACTGCTGGACCTCCATGAGGAAGGGTTCGCCGTGCACACTACCGAGCGGCTGGAAGTCGGCCGGCCGCTGACAGTTTTCCTGGATCTGCCCGAAACCAAGGCCTACATTCAAGGCACCGGTCAGGTGGTGTGGAGCGATGGGGCCGGAAAAGGCGGCATACGATTCTCGGGACTTTCCGAGCACTCGCGGCGCCTGCTGAAGGAGTGGCTCTTCGTCAACCTGCTGGTCGCCTGCACCGCCCACGCAGCTCGAAACCGGCAGGCTGCCCAGCGGGTGGAAGAGACGCCGCCCGCATTGCCGCCAGTTCCTGCGGTCCCAATTTCCAGTGCGGTTCCGGACCTGAGCGGAATGTTGTCCGCGGTGGAAGCGGTGCGCCGCGAAGTTCGTGCTGCCGGCGACGATCTCGAGGTTGTGCTTCCTCTCATCACCGAGCGCGCCCTCAGCCTGACTGGGGCCAGTGGCGCTGCGCTGGCGCTTCTTACCGGCGACAAGATGATCTGCCGGGCCTCCGCCGGGGAGCCCGCTCTGCCCCTGGGCACCGCCGTGGACGCGAAGCAAGGCCTGTCTGGCGAATGTGTCCGGAGCGGCCGCATGGTGGCGTGTGAGGATACGAAAGCCGATTCGCGGGTCGATGGCGAAATTTGCCGGATGCTGGACATCGGCTCGATCCTCGCCGCCCCTATCGTTTCCGATTTCCGGGTGATCGGACTGCTGGAAGTTTTCTCGCCTCGTCCCCAAGCCTTTACCGAAGTCCACGAGACCGCTTTGGAACGGCTGGGAGAGATCGTTCCGAAAGCAAAACCGGAAATACTCAACCCACCGGAGCCAGACACTCCCACTAAAAAGCCGCCATCGGCGGTCGCCCACGCCGATCCCACCGTGCACGCGGTTCGCGAGGCGCTCTGGGAGCCGGAGAGAGTGGCGCAGGAGCCCCTCAAGGGAGTGCCGGTTCGCCTCGTGCATCTCATATTGCTGGCGCTGACCGCAGCGGTAGTGGCGCTCGTCGCGGGATATCTGCTGGCTCCCAAGATTGAGAAACTCTGGTTGAACGCACCCACGGCCACCAGCCCTCCGACGGTAGCCTCGGCAGCTTCTACACCCAGCGCGGCCATTGCGAGCGGCAAGCCGAATACGCTCGAGCAATTGCGCACGCTCGCCGAGCGCGGAGACGCCGATGCGCAGTGGAACCTGGGCGTCCGCTACCACACGGGAGACGGCCTGCCGCAGGATGACGCGCAAGCCGTACAGTGGTTCGTGCGCGCGGCCGAGCAGGGAAATCTTTCCGCCCAGGCCACTCTGGGCGCCTACTACTGGGCCGGACGCGGCGTTCCGCAGGACCTCTCCAAAGCCTACTTCTGGTCAGTGTTGGCGCTGGCTCGCGGCGACGACGGCAGCAAGTCCCGTCTGGAAGGACTGGCATCGCAGATGACTCGCTCACAAATCGCTGTTGCCCGGCAGCAAGCCGAGGAGTGGCTGCGGCAACACCGCGCCGTAACGAAGACGGAAACAAAGTAAGCCGGACACGCGTTACAGACACAGCAGGTCCTCCGCCGTAGAATAGATTTGTGGCCACCTTACGCGACATCCTGAATGAGCGCGTTCGAGAGGCCGACTCCCACCTCGTCGAGACGCTCGATCGAAACCGGGTGCGCTGTTACTCCTGCGGACACTGTTGCCCGATCCCTGAAGGACAGCCCGGCGTCTGCAAAGTTCGCTTCAATCGCGGCGGGACGCTCTACGTCCCCTGGGGATACGTGGGCGGAGTACAGTGCGATCCCATAGAGAAGAAGCCGTTCTTTCATGCCTATCCCGGAGCGCTGGCCTACAGCTTCGGAATGCTGGGCTGCGACTTGCACTGTTCGTATTGCCAGAACTGGGTGACCTCGCAGGCGATCCGCGACCCCAACGCTGTGTCGCCGCCGCTCGAGGCCACTCCGGAGTTACTCGTCCAGGACGCTCTGGCGCAAGGCGCGAAAGTCCTCGTGAGCACTTACAACGAGCCCCTGATCACGAGCGAGTGGGCGGTCGCAGTGTTTCGCGCGGCGCGTGAAGCCGGCTTGCTTACCGGATTCGTCTCCAACGGCAACGGCACTCCACAGGTGCTGGAGTATTTGCGGCCCTGGGTTGACCTCTACAAAGTCGATTTGAAAAGCTTCGACGACCGCCACTATCGCCAGCTCGGCGGACGCATTCAGCCGATCCTCGACACCATCCGCCGCCTGCACGATATGGGAATCTGGCTGGAGATCGTTACTCTGCTCATCCCGGGCTTCAATGACACCGACGAAGAATTGCAGCGGTTGAGTGAATTCCTGAGCAGCATTTCCCCTGACATTCCGTGGCACGTCACCGCGTTTCACAAGGACTACAAGATGACTTCGCCCGATGACACGCGCGCCGAAGATCTGCTGCGCGCGGTCGCCATCGGACGCGCCGCCGGATTGCGCTACGTCTATGCCGGGAATCTTCCCGGACAGGTGGGCAATCTCGAAGACACCCGTTGCCATCAGTGCGGCGAAACGCTCATCCGCCGCGATGGCTACCTGATCGAGGAATATCGTCTGACTCCCGAAGGCACCTGCCCCGCGTGCCAGGCGGCGATGCCGGGCCGCTGGTCCCTCCAATTCGACGGACAGATTGCCGACCGCCCTTTTCTGCCGCGCCAGCGCGCGCGATTGGTTAAAATCCTCACGCGGCACTGATCGGCATTCATGCGGACCCTGAAAACACTTTTCCTGGCGCTGGTGTTGTGCTCTTTGCTGGCCTGTTCTCCACGCGACTTTCTCACCCGGCGCCTGGCCGCGGACCTCATCTCCGCATCCGACGCTTTCAAAGCGCCGCAGATTTTCTGGCTCAAAACCGGCATCGTCTCTACCAAAGATTTCAATTCTCCCGATTCGCTCGTACTGCAGCGCCGGGGATGGATCGTCGGAACGCAGCAGAAGTGTCCAGCGGGAGTCGAGCCGCCTCCATGTTGGGAGATAGTGCTGTCGCCGGCCGGCGTGGACGTTTTCCGCGCGCTGATCTCGGAGTCCAGCCGCGGCGGTAGCGTGATGCCGATCCATGTGGCGCGCCGCGAATTAGTGGACGTTACCGGGATCAGCAAAGCGGGCAACTTTGCGGACGTCGAATTTGTCTGGCACTGGGTTGCCCTGAACGATGTCGGCAGCGCGTTGTACGACAGCGGCGTGCGCTACCGCTCCACCGTCGGATTTCGCAGCTATGACGATGGCTGGCGCGTGCAGACCGAGCCCATGCGGAACAATCAGCCGCTCGATGATGCGTTGCGCACGGCACAACCTGCGCCGTGATTGGGTGAACCGTCGCTGGTCGTTAGTCGTTGGTCGCTCGCAAACGTACCGAGCATACAAGTGGCCGCGGCCCGCCGAACGACTAACGACCAGCCACGGTTCTCCCGGTTTGCACCGCGAGCGCGCCCGGTGTATATCTCTCTATTCCAAATTTTATGCGCACACCAATTCTTGTCCTCGGGTCACTTCTGGCGTCAGTCCTGCTCTTTGCGCAAGACGCAAAGCCCAAAATCGGATTCGACGAATTCTTCAATTCCGTCAGCTTCAGCAGCGTTAAGCTGTCACCGGACGGCAACTCGGTCGTGTTCGACATCGAGAAAGCCGACTGGGATCAGCAGATTTTTCGCTCAGAGCTGTGGCTCTACCGCATCAACGGCAGCAGCGGCAGCCTCATCCAGTTGACGCAGTCCGGCCACGACAGCGGCCCGCAATGGTCGCCCGACGGTACCTGGATCGCATTTCTTTCCGAGCGCAAAGTAGCAGGCGGGAAAGAGGGAGATGCAGGCGACAAGGAAAAAGAAATCTCGCAGCTGTTTCTGATTTCCCCGAACGGCGGGGAAGCCTTTGCCGTGACCTCCGGCGAGGAGGAAGTGCATGCTTTTGCCTGGTCTCCGGACTCGAAGGCCATCTACTTCGCCACCCGTCAGCCTTGGACGAAAGACCAGAACGATGCCCACAAGAAAGACTGGAAAGACGTGATTCGCTTCCGCAGCGACGAGCGCGGCGACATGATTTTCCGCATCGGGCTTGACGACGCCCTGGCTCGCCACGTCACGCTGGGCGTGAAAGAAACTCCCGAAGGCGAGAAGGATTCAGGAGCCACGCCCGGGTCGGCGGTCGTCGCAAGGACTCCGCTGCGCGCCGACCAGATTGTGATTGCCCGCGACGGTAGCCGACTGGCCTTCGTGAGCACATCCGTTTCGCAACGCAATGAAAGAATCGAGGACTACGAGCTCTACGTGGTCAACCTGGCGAGCGGCGCCGCGGAAGCGTCCGCCAGCCGGCTTACTCACAATGAAGCGGAGGAAGGGCACCTGGCATGGGCTCCCGACAATCGTCACGTCTTTTTCCGCGTCGAGCTGGGGTCGGCGGAAGGCAAGTACGAAGACAACCAGCCGCGTCTGTACTGGGTTGACGCCGTCAGCGGCGAACTCCAGCGCTGGTTTGCCGGTTACCCGGGCGAAGTGGTGAGCTATAGCCCGATGCCCGATGGTTCGGTGGTTTGTGCCTGCCGCGAAGGAACCGAAGTGCAGATGTACTCGCAGGCTAATCCGAAAGCGGCCCTCAACAAGCGCCCAGGATGGGCCGGGCACTACGAGAACCCCGCTTCGGCAGTCCAGTCAGCACGTCTGGCGTTCTTGTATTCGGCGATCGAGCGCCCCACCGAGGTCTATATCGCTGACGGCCCCGACAAGCTGATGCAGGCGCGGCCCATCACGTCCTTCAACAAATTCTTCACCGAGCGCGATCTGCCGAAAGCCAAGCCTTATCGCTGGACATCCGACGACGGCACGCCGGTGGAAGGCATGCTGATGTATCCGCCGGGAAAATATGAAGCGAAGAATCTGCCGATGTTTGTGCTCATTCATGGTGGCCCGCAGGGCGCGGACGGCAACATTTTCGAAGCCGACTGGTATCAGTGGGACCGTCTCGCCGCTACTCAAGGCTGGCTGGTATTCGAGCCGAACTACCGCGGCTCCACTGGCTACGGCGACAAATTCGCGCTGCAGATTGTGCCCGAAATCGTCTCCAAGCCGGGCCGGGACATTCTCACCGGCGTGGATGCCCTGGTCAAAGACGGCATCGCCGACCCCAACCGCCTCGCCGTCGGCGGCTACAGCTACGGCGGCTACATGACGAATTGGCTAATCACCCAGACCACTCGCTTCAAAGCGGCCGTAACCGGGGCGGGCGCCGTCGAGCACATCGCCGACTGGGGCAACGACGACACCGGCTTCGACGACGTCTATTTCCTGGGCGGGCACGCCTGGGAAGTCCCCGACCGCTATCGCAGTGAGGCAGCGATTTATCAGATCGACAAAGTTCGCACGCCCACCCACATGGTCGGCGGCGCGGACGACGTCCGAGTAGCGGTACTGGAGAACTACCTGCTCGACCGCGCCCTGCACGAACTGAATATTCCAAGCGAGCTGCTGATCTTCCCGGGCGAAGGCCATGGACTGGGCAAGAATCCCTGGCATGGAAAAATCAAAGTGCGGGAAGAATTGAAGTGGCTTACCAAGTACGGCGGAGTGGGTGGGACGAACTAGGGAATTCGCCTGCTATTGCCGCGCCGCGTTCGGTTGCACTGCGGCCATCTTGACGTGATGCGACGCTGCTTCGTAGCGCGCAATGCCTTTGTAGAGGGCTTCCGCAATCTGCTGGCGATAGGCTTCGCTTTGCAGGTTGCGTTCATCGGCGGGGCTGCTGACAAAAGAAATTTCGGTGAGAATCGCCGGCATGGTCGTCCCGGTCAGGACCAGGAATTGCGAGTCCTTGACCCCGCGGTCGCGAATCCCCGGACTGCTCGCCGCCAGCGTCGCGTAGAGAGACCGCTGGATGCTGGCTGCCAGATGGCGTGATTCTTCGACCTTCTCGTGCAATTCTCCCGCCGACAAAGAGACTGGAAGCGGCTGCGCCGAGGTCCCATTCTCGCGTTTTTCGATTTCCCGCGATCCGGGCGGCGAAAAGAAATTCGTGTAATAGGTTTCCACTCCACGCGCCGACGCTGAACTGCTGTAGTTCGCGTGCACCGAAACGAACAGGTCGGCCAGCGCCTGATTGGCGAAATCCGCGCGCTGATCGAGCGACAGGTAGTCGTCCCCGGTGCGCGTGAAGATGACTTCCGAACCCAGCCGCGCCTGTAGCAGCTTGCCCAGGCGACGGGTCACGTCGAGCACCAGGTCTTTTTCCAGCAATCCCTTGCGTCCGACCGTGCCCATGTCCCAGCCGCCGTGCCCGGCGTCGAGCGCGATGCGGAATCTGCCCGCTTTGGCCCGCAGTTGCTCGTCCTCCGGCTTGACGGTGACTGACGACAATGCCTTGGCCGCGGTCCCGGTAGCCGGCACGTCGACCCGTTTAGCGACGGCCCGGTCGCTCGCCCGCAGCTCCACCACCATCCGGTTCGGATTCGACTCCATGCTCACCGAAAAATTCGAGCCGTCGCGGGTATCGAGCACGACCCGGGTTACGCCTGTGACCGGTTGCGCTACGCGCACGCGCGACAGTGAAACGTCGCCGATGTCGATCGTCTTTCCTTCCAGTTCCGCCGCCAGCGCCGTGTCATGCAGGTCGAAGTAGATGCGCTCCGGGGACATCAAACGGTGCACTTCGTAAGGCGCCTGGTCTTGCATGTCAATGACTACTGTGCTTCCCATCGGCGTCGACCAATGGCGAATGCCGGTGACCTTCGGCAGGACTGCCAGCTTGCTCGGCGTCATGGAGGAGGCGAGCGACGCGCCGGATTCCAGCTTTCCCGGATCCATGAGATGGTCCGAGGCCACCAGAGAACTCGCGACGGGAGTTGGCGCGCCGACCGCGGGTTGAGGAGCCACCGCCACCTTCGCCGTTCCTGTGTCACGATGCCGCATGCCAAACCACACTCCGGCCGAAAACAGCGCCGCTACCGCGACCAGCACCAGCACCACACTCAGCCCGGGATGCGGCGTTCGTGCAGCCGCCAGGCTGGGCAGGAAGGAAGGTGCGGAGAAATTTTCGGCAGCAGCGGCCGGCTCTGCAGGCACGAAATCCGCTGTTCGGACGGGAGCGTCGGAAAAATCCTTCGTCCATGCAGTCCGCGAAGCGGAGCCGGTCGCAAACGATGGCTCGGGAGCCGGAGCTTCGGTCGCGGGGCCGATCTCGCTGGCCGCCACGGCGGGATTCGGGTACAAAACTTCGCCGACCACATCCGACAGCCAGTTCAGCCGACGGTCTTGATCCTCGGGCTTAAGGGCGGAAAGAACCAACTCGGCGAAGAGGTCGAAGCAGCGGACATCGTCATCGTTGAAAGCATAAGGGACGTTGGAGAACGCCTGCAGCACGCCCAAGCGAGCGCGCTGTCCGCGCAAAGGAACCACCACGGTGGCGCGGGCCCCGATCTGGCGGGAGAAGTCGAGGTCAACCCGGGCATCGACGTCGCAATCATCGCAACGCAGGATTCGTCCGGAATCCAGGCAGTCCTGAAGAAACTCTGACTCGTGCAGCAGGTGCGCGCCGCGTGCGGGTGCGAGCGGCCCAGCCGCCGCGCGGCAAATCAGCTCGGACCCTTCCCCCAGCGCAACCAGAACGCCATCGGCGTGGGTGATTGCCAGGGCGCGATCGCAGATCAGTTGCAATACTTCGTCGAGGACGAAGCGTTCCGTCTGAAATAAATCCAGATCGGAGGCCGAGGCTGTTCCTTCCGCACGCCGATTCCGGATGCGCTCGTGCAGATCGGAGAAGGCGAGCAGGGCCTGCAAGGCCTCCTGCCGGGCGAGCGACTCGAGTACTAAATTTCCTTCCTGCAACGGGAAGGAGGGGTCGGCAGCGCGCGGCGCTCCGTCCCAGTCAACACGGGTTGGATTGGCACTCATGCCGGGAGTACAAGGAGAGCGTGAACCTGTCAATTCTCATTCGCGGCCCCGCCGGCTGCCAATCGAATTCATTGTCGCCCTTGGTTCGTCCCGGCGGCCCCACGCACTCTAGTTCTAAGGGTAATAGTCCGAAGGCGTGTCCTGCAATGTCCAATGGTACAGAGGCGGCGGATTGAACCTCCGGGTAGCTGGTAGCCGGAGCCAGACGGCTGGCTCCCGACTCCTGACTCTCAATTTGCCCTGGCGCCCAATTCAGCCTATGCTTGGCTGAGGAAGCAGGACTTCTGTGGCCGACCCTAAAGAGCAGGAAAAACCCGAAAGACCTAGAAAATCCAGATGGTTATGGCCGATCGGCGCGATGGCCACCGGCTTGGCCGGGGCTGCCGTGCTGTTGCTGCGCGGCTGCTGGCACGGCAAGATGAGCTGGCCGGTCCGCGCCCAGGGCCACGCCTACCAGGTTTGCCTGGGCTGCGGTGTAAAGAGGCTGTTCGACGAGAGGGCCTTTCGCGCCTATGGCCCGTTCCGCTACGACTTGAACGAACTGATTGCCTGGGAAAGCTCCCGCAAGGCGGAACCTCCGGCAATGCCGGAAGAGCAGCGACCCGCTTCCTAGCGCTCAGGCGCCCGCTGCCTTAGCCTCGCTGCGATACCACTCCACGGTCCGGCGCAGCCCTTCTTCGAAGTTCACCAGTGGTTTGTAACCAAGATGTTTTTGTGCCAGCGTGATGTCGGCCAGAGAATGCTTGATGTCCCCGCCGCGTTCCGGCCCGTGCTTAACGGTTCCCCTGTAGCCGGTCAGCGGTTTCATCAATTCAAAAGTCTCGTTCAGGGACGCGCGCCGTCCGGTGGCGATATTGAATACGCGTCCGGCGCATTCCGCTGCCGGGGCTGAGCAAGCCAGCAGGTTGGCGGAGACGGCATTGTCGATGTAGTTGAAGTCGCGGCTCTGCTCGCCGTCACCGAAAATCGTCGGTTGTTCGCCGCGCAACATCTGCAGGCTGAACTTGGCCAGCACTCCGGAATAAGGGGAAGAAGGGTCCTGCCGTGGTCCAAAGATATTGAAATAGCGCAAGCTGACCGTCTCCAGCGCGTAGCAGCGGTAAAACGAAATCATGTAGTACTCGCCCGTCAGCTTGGCCACGGCATACGGGGAGATCGGGTTGGGAATCATGGCTTCGTGTTTCGGAAGGGTCGGCGTATCGCCATAAGCCGAGGATGATGCCGCATACACGACCCGCTTTACCTTGGCATCGCGCGCCGCTACCAGCACGCTGAGAGTGCCGTCTGCGTTGGCGCGGTTGCTGCCCAACGGGTCGAGCACCGACTTCGGGACCGAGGGAATGGCGGCCTGGTGCAGGACATAGTCCATTCCTTGGCAGGCCTGCCGCATGGCATCGAGGTCCAGGATGTCCACCTGCCGGAAGTCCATCCGTTTCAAAACGTCGCTCAGGTTCTCGCGACGTCCGGTAGCAAAATTATCGACGCCCCGCACGTCCTCGCCGCGGTCCAGGAGCGCGCGGACGAGGGAGGATCCGATGAATCCGGCCGCGCCGGTCACGAGGTATTTGGCCATATCCTTTTATGATAGCGGATGAAAAGCCGGGGTCGGAGACGCGCTGGCCCGACGGTCGTCACCGGAGTAACGGTCGGGCTCAGATTTTGATCACGACTTCGAGCAGGGTGGAGCAAGGTTGGCCTGGGGCGAAGGTTGCCTGGGCAAACTGGTCCATAGGGAAGCGACTGTGTTGGTCTCCGCAGAAGGTGAAATTCGACGCGCCCAGATTATCCAGTAGCGTAACGATCGTGACTTGGGTCGAAACATTGTTTTCGACGACCACGGTCAACTGCACGACGGAAACGACGCCACTCACGGTTTGGTTGCCACCGCCCCAGTTGGCGCGCACAAAAACATTGCCGCATCCGGGAAGCAAGAGAACCAAGGAAAGCAGGCAGGCCAGGCCGAAGGTACGCATAACGGCCTCCTGGCCTAATTTTACCCCTGAAAGGCGCTCAGTCGCGCCGGCACCGCTTGGCGATCTGGAAGAATTCTTCGCGGGAGAGAATCAGGCTGCTCTCGAAGAACCGCCTGATTTCCGCGAGGAGGAGGTCTGGATCAGCCGCCACCGCGGCCGCCGCCGCGGCACTGCCCGGGGCCGCGCTCGGTTCATTCGAGCCGGCCAGCACCGCGAGGAGTTGTTCGAGTTGCAACTGCTGTCCGGGTTCGATTTCCGTCAGTCGAATCCCCATGCCTAGAAACGGGTACGAAACGCGCACCGTGCCCTTGGCGTGCACCCGTATTCCCAGAGCGTCGAGGATGAGGTCAACCTTGGTATCGACCGGAAAGGTCGTGCTGATCTCGACATAGCAGCCGTGCAGGCTGACGTCGCTCATGGTCCCCCACATCCGAACATCGCTGCCCTCAGCTTTGAACTCCACGCTGCCGGCACACCGGAAGCGTGGGTTGCGCCGCCGTTCCGGGCCGGAGTACAAAGCGTGCAGCGGGGCCGCCGATGCCCCGCTGGAAACCGGGCTGGGCGTCTCCTCTCCGCCGGCTTGGGTTTTCAACTTTCGCAGGTAGTTGACGCCGTCATCGCTTTTCTTGGAATCTGGCGTTAAGCCCGGCTGTTCGGAAAAGACGTGGGGGTCCACCTGTAGCCTGCCTCCGAGAAGATTCTCATTGTCTTGATCGGAAGGTTTCGGGAGGAACTTTAGACCGCGTGGGTGTTCGATAAGGACCGCTTAATCATTCCCCATAGGTCGTCTTTCCCCGCCCCGGTCTTCGCCGAAAAGGGAATGATGGCAGCCCCGGGGTACTGCTGGCCGAGCGTCTTGAGGGCCCGCTGCAGTTCGTTATTGGAGAGCTTGTCGCACTTGGTGGCGACGATCACATGCGGCCGCCCGGTTGCCCCCAGGAACTCCAGCAGTTGGCGGTCGCTTTCCTGCGGCGGGATATTCGCATCCACCAGCGCCAGACAGAGGGCAAGCGTAGGCCGTTCGCGCAGATAGGGATCCACGAACCGGGCCCAGTCTTGCGACACTTCCCGCGACACCTTGGCGTAACCGTACCCGGGCAGGTCCGTGAACAGCAACTCTGGCTTCGGTTGACCGGCGCGGCGGATCTCAAAAAAATTGATACTGCGGGTGCGTCCAGGAGTGTTACTGGTGCGCGCCAGCTTGGCTCCCACCAGCGCATTGATGACGCTCGACTTGCCAACGTTCGACCGGCCCAGGAAGGCAATCTCCGGCAGCGACGGAGCAGGGAAGTGCAGCTCGTCAGAAGCCGCAAGAAGGAATCGGGAGAGCACGCGCATCAGAAGAGTTCTCAGTTCTCGGTTCACAGTTCTCAGAACTGCCTCTGCCCGGACGACTCAACTGAGAACCGGGAACTGAGAACTGGGAACTGGTTCTTACAGGCCGAGCGGACGCTTGTTTTCCCCTTCCACATCTTTGATCGGATGCAGCCGGTACCAGAGCGTGAGCCCGCCCGCGATGACCAGTCCGATCAGAACGCTGATTCCAAAAAACAGGCGGTAGGCCGGAAACTCGAT
>Ga0326726_10002681_pt1 | contig 16305 bp, 11 predicted proteins | sample MHFenrmetagenome_2_FD_207603 | JGI IMG/M metagenome (GOLD analysis project Ga0326726, IMG submission 207603) | Lab enriched peat soil microbial communities from Michigan Hollow, Ithaca, NY, United States - MHF15MN | ecosystem: Environmental > Terrestrial > Soil > Wetlands > Peat | place: USA... | reverse complement strand
CTTGCTTTAAGGTTTTCGGGGGTTGGAGTGTAGGGTACCTGACTAATGGCAATGACTGAAATCATTAAAAAGAATGGAAAAATAATTTTGCGGATCATAATTGAAGGGTTAATTATTAAAATATTATTTTTTTATTGGCTTAAATTTTTCAGTTACCAGTGCAGGCCATTTAAGATCGAGCTCCTCCAGAGCCTTGAGCACCACATCTGAAATATAATAGAGCTTTTGCCAGTTTTTATCGGATGGTACTATATGCCAGGGTACTGTATCGCAGGTATTTATGATCTTCTCGTAAACAGCAAGATATTCATCAAATTTCTCCCGTGTATCCCAGTCACCATCCTTGTGTTTCCAGTGCTTCTCTTTCAGATCAATCCTCTCCATAAGCCTCCCCTTCTGGGCTTCCTTTGAAACATTCATAAAGAACTTAAGGATAGTTGTGGCATTATCCTCAAGCAGTTTTTCGAAGTCATTGATGATCTTGTAGCGTTTTTCGATGATCTCCGCAGGGATGAATTTTTCAACAGCAGGGACAAGTATATCTTCATAGTGGGATCTTATAAATACCTCCAGTTCGCCCTTCCTGGGAACCACCTGGTGGACCCTCCAAAGAAAATCGTGTGCATATTCATTTTCTGTCGGCTTCTTAAAACTGAAAATTTTCACACCGAGCGGATTGCAATATTTAAGGAGTCCTTTTGTCACTCCATCCTTGCCTGAGGCATCAATCCCCTGCAGTACAAGCAGCAGGCTGAATTTATTCTGGGCGTACATTTTATTCTGCAGTTTCCCGATCTTTTTAAGGATCTTAACTGTCTTCCCTTCAGTTTTTTCCCGGTTCCATTCCTTGTTAAATGTCGGGTAATCAGCGATCTTGATTTTCATATTCAGAAATTTATTTTAAAATCTTATTAAGTGAATTAAGAATTGGCTGTGTGGAGATCTTAGACCCGACGGCACCCATCATCCATTGTTGCGGAGTCAGGCGACCTTGCCTGTAAATGCGGTCAATCTCATCAGAGAGCTTCTTCCCCTTAAAATATTCTTCCAGCTGAAACTGAACGATATGTCCGTATGAATAGTTTGCGAGGTAAAGAGGAGAATCGACCATGTGCGAATATATTGCCAGGATTGGCGAGTCTTTAACTCCTATTACCGGTGCAAAGTATTTATTCCAGGTATCGACAGCAATTTTTTTGATAGCTTCTTTGAGCTGTGCCGGGGTAGCTTCAGGATTTGCATAGAGCCATTTCCATGCTTTCATGTCGACCATTCCGACTCCCATTATCTCCATGAGCGACCATGCCGCTTCAAGCGTTTCCATCTTTTCAGCTTCGGGATTTGTGTCTTTTATACCCAGCAGAAAAAGATTCCGGTTTTGAAATACAAAAGCGAGGGCTTCAGTTATTGCGGTGTTTGGGACGCCATTCATCATATAATTATCGACATCATACATTGAAATGGTCTGTTCGACTGTATGTCCGAACTCATGAACAGCGATATTATATCCTTTATAATCCATCCCCTTGTCTGATACACGGGTCCGGAGGTGTGCGGATGATCCTTTCATTGCAGCTCCCCATGCATGCCCTGAGCCACGGGCAGGATCTACAACGATCTTTTCAGCAATGTATTTTGCTCTGTCCGGCTTCCAGCCCAACTTTTCAAGCATGGCAGGCATCCCAGATCTGAATGCCACAGGATTGGGGTAAAGAGCCCTGGTTTTGGAGGTAAGCTGATCCTCGGGAATAGTGCTTTGTGTTTTGAATCCGTTATACCAGATATCATACGGTTTGAGATCACGGCCGAGCCTCTCCCTGATCAAGGATCCCAGTTTTATCAATTGTGGTGAACTCATAAATGAATCAAAAAGCGCTTCAACCTCGTCCTGTGAGATCTCCATCTCAACTGAGAATTTACGAAGGATAGCTGTATTCATTGCCGAGCTGTAGGGATCTATTTTATTCATCGCCCTGAAAATATTCACTATCTGTTCGTAGCGGGTATCCGGTTCGGCGGCAGCCTCGACCGGGTTACCGCCTTTGGTGACCTTGTTTGAAAAGGGAGCCCATTCATATTCAGGATTGTTTATAACAATTTTTGGTATATCCTGGTTTATGATGTGCTCCATGACCCTGTAGATCATTTCCTGTTTATTCTGGCCTTTGTCATTATCGGCATAGTCAGCCTTCAGCTCATCCCGGAGGTTCCAGTGTGAAAGGAGTACCATATCGTCAGGAAAAAGCTGATTGCCGTTGTCATCACGCAGATGTCCCATGCATATATTGTACTCTGCAATATACATTTCAGCGTTACCGATGGCCGTATTTAAAGCCTGGTTCAGGTCGGCCGGAACCCTTGAAAAAAAATAATCCCCCAGGCGGGCCATAGCCCATTCCTCCCGACTCCATCCTGGTCCCAGCTTTTCTTTTTCTTCAAGAGTGAAATAAGGAAAGTTGAGAGCAACGACAAAAGCAATCTTATTTGCATAGAAATCATCGGACAGATGGGAGCTTACCGAATAATTGCCGAACATACGGTCAATCTCATCTATTTCACCGGCATCCTCATCAAGGACCTTTTTCAGATCTACTGTGATTTCGTTGAAATTTCCATTCAACGATTCTAAATACCTGCTGATTTTTATGAAAACTTCTCTGCGTTTTTCCTGATCTGTTATGTAATTACTTTTTACAAATCCTGAAAATTCAGCAGGAGTTCCATCTTCAGCTCTCCAGAGGGAAGCAGCATGCCGAACCCCTTTCTCAAGCAATGTCAGGTTGACTGAAGGTGATGATGTCTTCATGCTGTCGATTGCAGCTGAAATACCTGACTCATTAATAAATGCAGAACCGGCAGGGGTCGGTGTTTGTTTGGTTTGAGGTGATGAACAGGCAGCCAGTGCAGCCAAAAATAGTAATAGTAGTTTTTTCATATGTTAGGTTTTTGTTTCTTATTTTTACCCAACCCTGACCCCTCCGGAGAAGGGATCTTTAAAATAGCTAACGTCATTGCGAGTTCCACCATGGTGGGACGAAGCAATCCCATTATGCCAGATTCTGAATATTCACTGAACAAATTGTTTCGCGTAGTATTTTGCTGTCAGCTTCTCGCCTGTTGATCTTTCGATCATCTCATTCCAATAGTATCTGGCACCTGGCATAAATACCTTTGCCTTTAAATAATCCCCGACAGCCTTTTCACCAACAAAAGACTGATCTTTGGTAATATTCGTTGTCAGGTAATTATACCATTGGGATGCCAGGATCTCACCCAGCAGATAATTATGATAATAGCATGGGTATAAAGCAACATGGATCTTTGTTGCCCAGTCCGGCATATTGCGGCCTTCAGGTTTTGCCAGCAGCTGGTATTTTTCAACCATATCCCACCATAGCTGGTTCAGATCCTGTTCGGGATCTTCGTACATCGATTTTTCAAACCTGTACATAACCTGCGCCCAGCGGCTGAAAACAAGCTGCTGGAGCCTTAATGCCTTATGACTTACATCAGTGATTTTATTACATTCAATGGAGTCGATTATTCCCATGTTCTTCATCCAGACAGGGTCGGTTGCAAGACGTCCGAACATATTTGCTATAGCCTCAGTGGTAAAGGTATGTGCTGCATCCCTGAGGGTGAAAGGGAGGTTCCGGTCGTTATAATATGAGTACACTCCGTGACCAAGCTCATGAAGCAAGGTGTTCATCCAGTATGAGTCGGGCTTTACATTGTCAAGTGTCCTGACATCCCCTTCGCGGTCGATATCAGTGCTGAAGGCATGCTGATTTTTCCCTGGTTTCTCATAAAGGTCGCTTTTTGCAAGGATAGCATCAACATTAAGTCCTATACCATCGTAAAAGGAAGCAACAAGCTTAACCGGATCTTGTTTTTCATAGAATTTATCAAAATCAACAGTATATATTTCGGGTGCTTCCTGGAAATACCTGTTCTGATAATGCCATGGTTTCAGATCTGATATTTTGAGATGATAGTAGTTTGCAAAATAGGTATCAATATCATTCTTAAGCTGGGCAAAGTTGCCTCTGGTAAGATTATCAAGCTCGTCAAAGATAGCCGTGACCTCGGCTGGATCCTGACCCGAAAGCTTCAGGCTCATTTCGTGATAGTTGGTGAAGCCTATCTTCTGGGCAATCATATTGCGGTGCTTTACCAGCTTTATGATATCTTCAGCCACGAGAGGACCTATCATTTTATGACCTTCCCACGCAGCCTGCAGCTCTTTACTGTTTTTTGAAGAATGAAGTATTTCTTCTACCTGGTTATCGGTGAGTTCTTTGCCGTTAACATTTGCCCTGAAATTCGAGTACTTCTTACTTATTTCAGTTTCCATTTTAATCTGTTTGGCAAGAAGGGCTGTATCCACCTGCGCTCCCAGGTACGAATTGTAAAGAAGTTCAACCTGACGTGCAAGAAGAGAATCTTTCACAAGACCCGATTCTTTTAGTTCTTTAAGTTTAGCAAAGTCTGCACTATCAGAGAAAATCTTTGCCAACTCAAAAGAGGCTTTTTCGCTTTTGGTCCAATCTTCATTTGTTCCCGTAATATTGGCATTCCATGATGCAAGACTGGCTTCTTTAAAAAGCGGAATGGCCTTAGCTTCGTATGCTGAAATAAATTCTTTCATCCGGTTTTCTGTTTTTTCCTGATTTGAAATGCATGCGATTAACATTGTTGTTGCACCAACAACCAAAAAGATATGTTTTTTCATAGAATTTAATTGATTTATACAAAGATAGTCAGTTTTTTCATTCAAGACTTCCTGCAACTTTCTCAACTTCATACAGAATTTCGCATGACCTGACAAGTTCCTTCATTGTTGTATGATCAGGGTAAAGCGGCCTGTCAATATCGAGGAAATCAACATGCTTTCTGATGACATCCTTTGCCATCTGGACACCTTTCCCGAACTTGTATTCGTCCTTCCTGAAATCAAGTGCCTGTGCTGCAGCCATAAACTCGATACCGAGTATCCCGAAGGCACAATCAAGGATCTGGTTATTCTTTATTGATGTATTCATTCCCATTGAAACAAAGTCTTCCTGGTCGGCTGCTGCAGGTATGGATTGAATTGAAGCCGGAGCAGAAAGTATTCTTTGTTCAACAATCAGGGTATCAGCAGTATACTGACTCAGCATCATCCCGGAAAACATCCCGGCACCCTTTGTCAGGAAATCAGGTAAACCTACGCTGAGGGCCTGGTTGTTCAGCCTGTTCATTCTTCTTTCCGACATTACGCTTACCATTGTGATGCATGCTCCGGCCATATCCATGGGAACGCTCACAGGTGAACCCTGGAAATTGGCTCCAGACAACTGAAGGTTTTTTTCGGGAAAAAAGATAGGATTGTCACCTACACCGTTGAGCTCGATCTCTACCTGTGACTTTGCATAGTCAAGCATATCGTGTGCGGCGCCGATAACCTGTGGAGTGGATCTCATCGAATATGCATCCTGAACCTTCGACTTCACCTTTCCTTCTTTCAGATCGCCGCCTGAGACGCATTTGTTGATTGCATTTGCACTCCTCACGGCACCTTTGAATCCCCTTACTTCATGAAGAAGCGGTGTATAAGGTTTCATGTTGGCTTTCAGCGCTTCAAGCGACATTGAAGCAGCAATCTCAGCCTGCTTGAGCCAGTTATTTGCGTCGACCAGCCAGATGGCGCTCATTGCTGTAAGCATATTCGAACCGTTTATCGTTGCAAGTCCGTCACGAGCCTGCAGACCCGGAACAGCAATACCAGCCTTTTTCATAGCCTCAGCTCCGTTGAGGAGCTCACCATTGTAATAGGCTTTTCCTTCCCCCATGAGAAGCAGGGCAATTTGTGACATCGGAGCAAGGTCGCCAGAGGCACCAACTGAACCCTTCTGACACACATAAGGTGTAACACCCTTGTTTAGCATCTCTGCGAGAGTTTCCGTTATTTCAAGGCGGTTGCCTGAATTCCCATGTGCGTGGACATTGATCCTGCCCAGCATCGCGCCCCTTACAATTTCCAGGGATGCAGGTTCACCAATACCGGCAGCATGGTTGTAAACAAGATATTTCTGGAAATCCTTTATCTGGTCATCGTCCAGGATAATTTCCGAAAATTCCCCAATCCCCGTGTTAACACCATACATGATCTCATGCGCGGCGATTTTCTTTTCAAGCATTGCCCGGCATACCAGAATTCTTTTCCTTGCATCAGGGTGAAGCTCAACCTTTTGTCCATGGCGGGCGACGTTTACAACATTGTTTATTTTAAGGTCCGAACCGGTAATTATTAGTTTTTCCATTGTTTGTTTTTTTAGAATATTGTTATCAGATTGTGATTGCAGAACTCAATTTGAGAACCTCAAAGAGAGTTAATAGGAAATAAGGAATGGCAGAATAACCGGAAGGAATTAACAGAGTCCGGAGCGGTTGACCTTGATCTTATATTCAAGCACCCAGCTGTATAGCATATCTTTGAATCAATACTCCAAAATTATAGGAATTATTTTGATCGGCAATTTACAATACCAATAAATATCATCTGATTTTCCGGAATTCATAAATTTATAAAAAATTACCTCATGGAAAAGAAATCAAGAACCGCATGCGGGGCAGCAACCATTATCTTTCCTGTGATGGTGCTTTGCCTGGCAGTTATCCCCGGATGTCAGGGCAGACTAAAAGGTCATGGTAACGGTAAGATCGAAATATCACACCCCGGGGACCGCAGTTACCTTTTTGATGGTAAAACGCTTGATGGCTGGGAAATCACAAATTTTGGTCCGCAGGGACCAGTTTATGTTACCGGCGACAAGATTACCCTTGGGATGGGCGACGGCTGCACAGGAATTACGTGGAAAAAGGATTTTCCTCTCACAGATTATGAAGTTACACTCGAAGCAATGAGGGTAGAGGGTAATGATTTTTTCTGCGGAATAACCTTCCCAGTCGGCAAGGATCCATGTACCCTTATTGTCGGCGGCTGGGGAGGGACCATTGTCGGACTGAGCAGTATAAACGGCATGGATGCGTCGGAGAATGAAACAACGACCATGAGGCAGTTTGAAAAAAACCGTTGGTACAGGATAAGGTTAAAGGTAACAGAACAAACTATTCAGGCCTGGATTGATGATGAGATCGTGGTTGATATCAACCTCGATGACAAAACCCTTTCAATTCGTCCAGAGGTTGAATTGTCAAAACCTTTCGGGATTGCATCATGGAGGACAACTGCAGAGTTAAGGAATATCAGGTTGATTAGAATGTAAAAGTCAAAAGTCAAAAGTTAAAAAGACAGAATTTCCTCAATTACAGGAGTGTATGGATACTTTAGAAAGTAAAAGGCACGTTTATATGTAAACAACTGGCCTGATGAAAAAATATGCGGTATTTATCTTAATGGTTTCAATATTTGCCTCCTGTAAAACCAATGAATTATATATTAACGTTTTACAACCTGCCCCTGTGACGATGCCACCGAATATAAAAAAAGTTGGAATTATAAACCGAAGCATCCCTACCGATGAGACCAAGCTGGTGGATTTACTTGATAAAGTGTTTTCGCTTGAAGGAGCCGATCTTGACAGGGACGGAGCCTGGGAAAGCATCGGCGGACTTTCTGAAGAGCTTAGGACCAACAACAGGTTTACGGAAGTTAAGTTATTGAATGACATTGATTTCAGAGCTTCGAGGATTGGTATTTTACCACCCCCTCTGTCGGCAAGGCTCGTCGATAGTTTATGCAAAGTTACCGGGTCGGATGCCCTGTTCGCGCTTGAGAGATTTGACACTGATACCAAAGTTAGCTATTCAACGCCATCGGGTAAGATTGAAACGCCTCTTGGTAATATCCCTATGATCGGGCTCCAGGTTTCGATGGAGACAATTATTAAGACAGGGTGGAGGATATATGCCCCTGCCGGAATGGATATTCTTGACGAATTCAATTTTGCAGAATCACTTGTATTTTCAGGAAAGGGAATAAATCCGGCCGCCGCTGCCGCTGCAATCACAGGAAGGAAGGAAGCAGTTAAGGAAGTGAGCCGGAATGCCGGTCATACCTATGCGATGAGGATTCTTCCTTACAGATTAAGGGTCTATCGTGATTATTTCGTCAAAGGAACAAATAACTTTAAGATCGCAAAGCGCAAAGCTCAAACCGGGAAATGGGATGAGGCAGGAAACCTGTGGGATTCGGAAACCGGCAATCCAAAGATGAAAGTAGCCGGAAGGGCATGTTATAACATGGCCATTATCAATGAAATAAATGGTCAGCTGGATGATGCTCTCGGATGGGCTCAGAAATCCTGGGAGGATTATAAAATAAGAATTGGACTCAGATACGTCAGGATACTTGAAAACAGGATATACGACAGGGATAAGCTGAAGATACAGGAAGAAGGGCTTGAATGATGTATTATGTATTACGTATTAGAGGCAATGTGCAGGTCGGGGCGTGGAGCAAGGAGGATGGGGCGATGGGGAGAATTCCCGCTGGGGATAGTGCCGGGGGATAGGTATTATTTATATATTATAGAATCATTCATATTAAATAAACTTAAATATTGTATTAACTTAAATATTATATTAACTTGAATATATATTTAAATTATATAATACCCAACGAGATATATTAGATTTACGCATATTTTGATTATTTAACAATTCAGGGAATAATCATATACTTAAATTCATAAATTTACAAACCTGAAAATCACTAAATCAATAGCCATTATACTATAAAAGTTAAAAACCTTAGTATGAAAACAACTTTACTTATCTATTCCCTGGCACTGGGAACACTCCTCGTTCCATCCTGCAACAATATCACAAAGGACAATTCAGGTAACCCTTCCCAAAAAACAGACATTTCCGGATTTATCGGACAATGGACTATCGATATTGAGGGAGGGTCGGTAGGCTGGCTCGAGGTATGGCAGGAAGATAACTATCTCGATGGTGATATCCTGTGGGGCGGAGGCAGCGTGTTACCTGCTTCAAATATATTTCTCGAAAAAAACAATATACTTGTTGTTCAGCGTTCAAACGAGGTCGTCAGACAACGAGATGAAAATAAAAATCCGGTTAAGAACACGGTGGTCACTGATTGGATGGAAATTACTCAAAATGGCGATAAGATAAATGGAATTCTATTATCACCCCGCAGAAACGGACTAGGCGTGGATACAACAACTTTTGCCGGGACAAAGCTTCCACCTGTACCTCCTGCACCTGATATGGACAGCATTAAGTATGGATCCCCCATTGTCCTTTTTAACGGGAAGGACCTTAGCGGATGGCGGCTGATTAATGAGAAGCAGACCAACGGATTTAAAGTAGTTGACGGGGTTCTGGTGAATGATCCTGTACAGACTGAGGGCGCTCCCCATATCAGTTACGGGAACCTCCGTACAGATCAGGAATTTGAAGATTTCAACCTGAAGCTGGAAGTAAATGTCCCTGAAGGGAATAACAGCGGCGTGTATCTCCGCGGAATGTACGAGATCCAGGTTGTGGATTCATACAAAAAGGAGCTTGATCCGCATAACATGGGAGCTGTTTACAGCAGGATAACGCCTTCTGAAGCAGCTGAAAAGCCGGCAGGCGAATGGCAGACCCTCGACATAACTCTTTGTCAAAGACATGCAACAGTATTATTGAACGGCATTAAAATAATCGACAATCAGCCAATATATGGTCCAACCGGCGGCGCAATCAAATCGGACGTCTTTGCTCCGGGCCCGATCTACCTGCAGGGCGATCATGGGAAAGTATCATATCGAAATATTGTCCTTGCTCCGATTGTCTATTAAACTGTTAACCTTACAGGATTAAGGTTGTTTTTCTTCATTTAACCCTTTTGAAAAATTATGTATGATTAACCTCAGGGGGAAAAGGATATTTTTATTCATTATTGATGTAACACTAATATACTGTTTATCAGATATTACTTCCACGGCCATGGGATTAGTTGCTCCCAATCCTGAAAACCATGATTCAATTGAAAAGCAGATCCTTTATAACGGCAGGGCATGGCGTAATCTTTATACCAAAATTAAGGGTGATCAATTCCTGTTTACTGCCGATTTATTGCCCGGAAGCGTTACCATTGGAAAAAGAACATTTGAGAATCTGATCCTCAAATACGATATCTATAATGATGAACTGCTTACTACTACTGACCATGGAATAATTCTTCAGCTCAATAAAGAAATGGTGGATTATTTCAACATGAAATATATCGACAAAACATACTTTTTCAAAAAGCTTGACGCCGATTCCCTTAACACTCTTTCAGGCTATGTAAATATTTTATATGAAGGTCATGTCTCTCTTTTGGTAAAATACAGGAAAGAGATACTACTGCTGGCCGTAGAAAATAAGTACGACCTGTTCAATCAGCTGCATAAGATTTATCTAAAGAAGGACGGGGAAATAATCCTGATAAACAGTAAAAGGGATTTTCTCAAACAGCTTGAAGATCGCAAGCAACAGGTAAGAACATATATAAAAAGCAATAGACTAAAGATCACAAAAAAGAACCCTGAGAGCTTTCAGCCGGTAATTGAATATTATGACAGACTCCGATATCCGAACCAATAAGATGAAATTAAAAATACTGTTCCCGATCCTTGCTCTTTTTTTCTTTTTCAAACTGGATGCCCAGGAGGAAATAAAAATCGCGTGGGACTATAAAGATCTTACATTCAACGATTTTGTTTCCAGGGTTGAAAGTACTTACAACATGAGATTCTTCTACAAGGACGAGTGGGTAAAAGATCTTAAACCAGGCGATTATCCGGGAATCACATCATTGACTCAGCTGATGGACAATCTTTTCAGGGACAAATCGCTTTTCTATTTTATTGATGAATCGAAGAATATAATAATTACAAAGAATTTTGCAGTCAAAGTCTCCGAAACTCATCAGATCGATGAAAAGGACCTCATTGCGCCTACCGAATATTATGATTCACAGGATAAGCAAAAGGTTTCCGGGAATTTATATGTTGATATTGGCAATCCCGCCGACAGGTACAAACCAGGAAACGTAACTATCTCAGGGTATGTAACAAACAGGGATACGAAGGAGCCGGTTGCAGGGGTTACAGTGTTCATTCAGAAGCTTTCAACCGGAACAATTTCAAATGGATATGGCTTTTACACATTGAATCTTCCAAGGGGAGTTCACCTGCTTCAGTTTTCATTCATTGGGATGAAAGAAAAGCAGATTAATGTAAACCTTTATGGCACTGGTGAAATGGATATTGAAATGAACAGTATGCTGATACCATTGAAGGAAACAACAGTCTCGGCCCAGAAGAATGTCATTTTCCAACGATATGAAGTTGGCGTTGAGAAGGTAAATATAACATCATTCAAGCTGTTGCCAACGACAATGGGAGAATCGGATATAATCAAGAGCGTGCTGATGATACCCGGTGTCCAGACTGTAGGAGAAGGATCAGCCGGATTCAATGTAAGAGGAGGATCATCCGACCAGAATCTGATATTGCTTTATGGTGCGCCGATTTATAATTCATCGCACTTTTTCGGGTTCTTCTCAGCAGTAAATCCGGATATTATTCGCGATGTTACATTATATAAAGGAGGGATTCCTGGCCGTTACGGAGGAAGGATTTCTTCCGTCCTTGACATAACCTCAAAAGATGGTAACAGGAAGGAGTTTGCAGGAAACGCGGGTATAAGCCCAATAACAACTCATGTGATGGTTGAGGGCCCGATAAAGAAAGATACCTGTACCTATATCGTTACCGGAAGAACCACATACTCGAACTGGGTTTTTAGCCTGATCGACAACGCTGCACTGAAAAAGAGCAAAGCTTCATTTTATGACCTGAATGCGAGGGTAACTTATGATTTCAACAAGAATAATAAAATCGATTTATCATCATATCTGAGCCACGACTCTTTCAGATTCAATACCGATACAGTTTACAGCTATGATAATAATATTGTGGCTCTCAGATGGCGACATTTCTTTAGCAGCAGATTTTTTTCGATGTTATCCGCAAACAACAGCAATTACAGGTATAATGTCACAAGCAGCAGCACTCCTACAGAAGGTTTCGATCTGTCACATCAGATCAACAGTACAGGTTTTAAAGCCGACTTCAACTGGTTCCTGGGCAGGAATGAAATAAATTACGGACTTGACCTGAACCGTCTTTTTGTTTCGCCCGGAATTTACAAACCAGCAGGCGATTCTTCACTTGTAATCCCAAAGACCATACAAAAGGAAAGAGCGCTGGAAACGGGTATTTACATCGATGATAAATTTATTGTAACTGACTACATGTCAATTAATGCCGGGGTGCGATTTTCTTCCTATTTTGCCTTCGGTCCCAGGACTTTCTCACTTTATGATCCGGATTATTCACGGACCAGGTCAACTGTAATTGACTCAGTCAAATATAATGCGAATAAGATGTACAAGAGCTACGCAGGGCCGGAGCTTAGGGTTTCACTTAACTTCAGAACTTCGACAAGGAGCTCTTTCAAAATCAATTATAACAGGACAAGACAATACCTCCACCTGTTGTCGAATACCACATCAATTTCACCCACAGACACGTGGAAATTAAGCGACTATTACGTTAAGCCGCAGATTGGTGACCAGTTTGCTGTAGGCTTTTACCAGATGTTTTTCAACAACAGTATTGAAACTTCGGTGGAATTGTATTATAAGCAGATTAAGAATATGGTTGACTTCAAAGGTGGTACTAACCTGATTATGGATGAGAATATAGAAAAGGATCTGGTTAATGTTAAAGGTAAAGCTTACGGACTTGAATTATCATTAAAGAAAGACGAGGGAAGGGTACGGTGGAGCTTAGGATATACATATTCAAGAACCTTCCTTAAGAGTATCGGCAGATTCAGCGATGAAATTATTAATAACGGCGAATGGTTCCCTGCTAATTTTGACAAGCCAAATGACCTGGTTGCTACATTCAATTTCCTTTTTTCACGAAGGTTCAGCTTCTCATCCAATTACACATGGAGCACCGGCCGGCCGATAACATTTCCAGTTGCAACATATTACCTGGGTGATGTGCTCCTGGTTCATTATTCCGACAGGAACAAATACAGAATACCTGATTATATGAGACTCGATATTTCATTTACCCTAAACGGGAACCTCCGGTCGCATAAGATTGCCAATCCTCACTGGATCTTTTCGGTTTATAACCTCCTGGGAAGGCAGAATGTCTATTCAATCTATTTCAAAAATGAACGTAAGGTCATAACAGGATATAAACTGTCGGTTTTTGGAAGGGCAATTCCTTCACTTAGCTTCAACTTTGATTTTTAGTTTTATGAAAATAAGGAATTATATAGTTATTTCAGTTTTAATGCTTTTCATAGGGAGCTGCATAACTCAATTCATTCCTGAAACTGATGAGGACCAGAACCTGCTTGTTGTGGAAGGTCTGGTTACAAACGAAATTAATGGAAATACCATCAGGTTGTCATTATCAATGCCACTGGGAAAGAAGGCAGTTGTGAAACCGCTGAGAGGATGCAATGTTACAGTCACTGACGATATGGGCAGTACAATGTATTTTCCTGAATCATCTACTCCAGGGATATATAGATCAGCTTCCCAGGGGATTATCGGTCGTAAGTACACATTGCATGTAAGAACAAATACCCTGACAAATAATTATTCTTACGAGTCGCTTCCGATGGAAATGAAGGCTGTGCCTCCCATCGACAGCATCTTTTATGAAAAAATCAAGATTGCTGATAAAACAGCCTGGAGTCCCCTCAAACAGGGTGCTCAGATTTACCTGAATACCTATGATCCTACCGGAACATGCAAATTTTACAGATGGGATTACAATGAAACCTGGGAATTCCGGCTTCCTTATTCTGTACCGGTAAATAACACATGCTGGATTTCAAATAATGCCAGCGTGATCAATATAAAAAACACCAGCGTCATGTCGGAAGACAAGATAAACCGTTATCCGATAAATTTTATTTCGAACGAAACCGACAGGTTGAAAGTGAGATACAGTATACTGGTAAACCAATACTCGCTTAGTGAAGATGAATTTGATTACTGGGAAAAGCTTCAGAATGTCATACAGGAAGTTGGAAGCCTTTATGATATAATTCCTTCCTCTGTTCCCGGCAACGTATTCTGTGTTGAGAATCCCAGCGTAAAAGTCCTTGGGTATTTCAGTGTTTCAGCCAAAACTTCACAAAGATTTTTCATTAAAGATTATTTTTCAGGGATAATCAACCTCTATTCCGAGTGTATCGCTGACACAATTTATGGCTCTGCACCTGAAATCTCAGGTCTGAACATAACCGCCTGGATACTTGAACAAAACCTGTACGCACAGCCTCCATATACAGTAATAACAAATATCAGGGGTTGTGCCGACTGCACTGTCAGGGGAACAATTGTAGAACCTTATTTCTGGAATGATGACAACCGATAAAATTGACAAAAATATATCTCTCCTTGTGGAGCTGATCTGGCTGTCATTATTAATGATATTGTGTGTTCCGGCTGCCTACAGCCAGGATAAGAATAGTTTCCTGGAGTCAGTCACGGATAAATTCAACAGGTATTGCAGTGCGATCCCCAGGGAAGAGGTTTATATTCATACTGACAGGGATGTCTATATTTCAGGTGAAGAACTCTGGTTCGAAGCATATTTGAATGACAGGAAAAATCCCGGATCTTCACAACGAAGCAATATTTTGTATTTTGAAATATTGAATTCCGAAAACAGACCGGTTGTTCAGAAGCATATCAGGCTCGAAAATGGCTTTGGCCCGGGTCAGGTATCTCTGCCTGATACTCTAAGCACTGGCATTTATAGCCTTAGAGCTTATACCAACTGGATGAAAAACTTTCTTCCTTACAACTGTTTCATAAAGAAACTGAACATCTATAATGCTCTCAAAACGCAGGGCGCAAGGGCATTTTTGAATCAGAAGACTATTCCTGCCAGGGCTCTCAACTCGGGAACTGCAGGAAACCTTTCCGGAACAGGATTTAATGTTGAAGTAAAAAAACTTAATTCGGGAAATGCAAGTATAACGATCAGTTCCACAAGGGATTTTCGTTCAGGTTCTAAAAGTACGTGCTACCTGTTTGTTCAGACACACGGCATAATTAACTTTAAGCAGGCCGTAGACCTTGCGGGCGACACAATCCGGATAGATGTTCCAGGCTCAAGGCTAATTCCCGGAATAAATCATTTTACAGTATTTAATGCCGCAGGGAATCCTATTGCCGAAAGATATATTTACACACCTTATTATAAAACACAAACCCTTGCTGTCAGTTCACCCGACAGCTGCAAGACAAGGGGAAAAATAGCACTTGTCATTGAGAGCATAAAGGAACAGGGCCGGGAGGTCGTTCCCTCCAAATTAAGCATCTCTGTTGCACCTGCAACTGAGAAAACATTCCCTGATCTGGCTGATTATATGATCTTTGGATCGGAATTTGGAACTTTGCCTGATGAAATATTGAAATCTGATCTCGATAATCTTCCTAATAATATACTCGACCATTTCCTTTCAGGGGTAAAGAGCAACTGGATCGACTGGAATACAATACTATCCGGAAGATTTCCGGAATTAAATTATAATAAGGAAACAGAAAATCATTATCTCTACGGCCGGCTGATCAACAAGAGCACTACTGAACCTGAAAAGGATAGGTACCTGTTTCTGTCAACGCCCTCTAAACATGCATCATTTCAATATGCAAAAACAGATGCAAAGGGAAATTTTACATTTACGATTCCGATCGATGACAGGCCAATGGACCTTATCATTCAACCTGAAGATATCAACAGGAACAACAACATAAAACTGGAGACATCATTTTCTATTACTTATCCTGAACTTATACCATTCAGGGATACTTCAGTTTTTGAACTGCCACGGCAGATTTCAAAACTTGGCACAAACTATCAGGTTAAAAAGATATATGGATCTGATGAACCATTGGATAATTCAAAACCACTTCTGTTAGCAGGCGGAACAAAAAGATTCTATGGCAAGCCTGATATTGAACTTGTGATGAGTGACTATATTAAGTTGCCGGTGATGCAGGAAGTCTTTTTTGAATTAATTCCGGGTGTTTTTCTTAAAAAGAAAAAATCGGATTATGAAATTTCAATTTCTGACCCGGTTGAAAACAAAATTTATGATAGACCTCCGGTACTTTTTGTTGATGGGGTAGTTATTAATGATCCTGCCGTGATTGCAAACCTCGATCCGGAACTCGTGGAAAAAATTGATGTCATCAAA
>Ga0326726_10002680_pt1 | contig 16313 bp, 14 predicted proteins | sample MHFenrmetagenome_2_FD_207603 | JGI IMG/M metagenome (GOLD analysis project Ga0326726, IMG submission 207603) | Lab enriched peat soil microbial communities from Michigan Hollow, Ithaca, NY, United States - MHF15MN | ecosystem: Environmental > Terrestrial > Soil > Wetlands > Peat | place: USA... | reverse complement strand
CGCGCCCGACGGCTCGCCGAGGCGCATTTGGGCTTCGCGAGAGGACCTGGTGTACGCCCTCGCCTTCGATTCCGGGGGACGCCTCCTGGCCGGGACGGGAAACCGCGGCCATGTTTTCGCCGTAACCAGCGAAGATCGCTTCGTCGATCTGCTGAAGGCCAGCGCCACCCAGGTGACGGCTCTTGCCAAAGCTCCGGCGGGTGGACTCTATGTTTCAACCAGCAATCTGGGCAAGGTATTCCTGCTGGGCGGGTCCGCTGAATCCGAGGGCAGCTACGAGAGCGATGTGTTCGACGCTAAAGTTTTCTCCCGCTGGGGCCGCGCCGAATTGCGCGGCACCGGGCAGGTCCAACTCTTCGCCCGCAGCGGCAACGTGGACAACCCCGACCGCAACTGGAGCCCGTGGCAGCCGGTCGATCTGCTGAAGGATCCAGTATTAAGTGTCCCTCCGGCACGGTTTATCCAGTGGAAGGCCGTGCTGCATGCCGGGAACACCACACCCAGCGTCGACAGTGTGTTGCTGAACTACCTGCCCAAGAACGTCGCACCCGACTTCGACGAGGTGACGGTGCAGGTGGGCGTGCGTTACCAGCCCCTGCCCAAGCTCGCGGTAGTGCCCGATACCAGCGGGACTGCGGCCGCAAATCCGCAGCCGCGATTCGACGCGCCCCCTCCCACCACTCGCGACTCCGATTCCATCGGCGTGAAGTGGACCGTCCATGACGACAACGACGACCAGATGGTGTACTCGGTTTACTACCGCGGCGACGGCGAAACTCGCTGGCTGCTGCTGAAGGATGGGCTGACCGACAAGTTTTATTCATTCGACGCGTCGCTGCTGCCGGATGGCGGCTATACGGTCGAGGTCATGGCTTCGGATGCGCCCTCGCATTCTCCCGGCCAGTCGCTTATTTCAACCCGGGACAGCGCCCGCTTCGAGGTAGACACCACGCCGCCCCGAATCGACGGGCTCAAAGCGGCCGTAGAAGGCACGCAAATCCATGTCAGCTTCCATGCTATTGATGGATTTTCCAACATCAAGCGCGCCGAGTATTCCGTGGACGCAGCCGACTGGCAATATGTGGAACCGGTCGGACAGCTCGCAGATTCAAAATCGGCGAATTATGATTTCCAGGGTGCAGTGCCTTCGCTCGGGAACCCGGCGTTAGCGGATCCGGGGAGACTCTCTGCCGAGCACGTGGTGGTGGTGCGGGTGTACGACCGCTTCGACAACATGAGTTCGGCCAAGACGGTGATCCGCAAGTAAGTGTGGGGTGGACACTCTGGCGGTTCAACCCGTGATCTGGTCGGCTTGGCGCAGTTCGGGGAAAACCCATGCCCAAATCCCAATCACCATCAGCGTTCCTACTCCACCCAAGACGACTGCCGGCACCGTCCCAAACCAGTGTGCCGTCAGCCCGGACTCAAATTGTCCCAGTTCGTTCGAAACTCCGATGAAGATCATGTCCACGGCATTCACCCGTCCGCGCATTTCATCCGGAGTTGCCAGCTGTACCAGGATGGAGCGGATGATCACGCTGACCATGTCAGAGGCGCCCAGCAACAGCAGCGACACCAGAGAGAGCGCCAGGCTGCGCGAGAGCCCGAAAATAATTGTGCACACGCCAAATCCGGCCACGCAGAACAACATGGTGAGTCCGGCGCGGCGCCGCAGGGGACGGTGCGCCAGCAGAATCGCCATCGCGATCGCGCCCACGCCGGGAGCGCTACGCAGCAGTCCTAGTCCCCAGGGTCCGGTCTTGAGAATTTCGCTGGCATACACCGGCAGCAGCGCCACTGCGCCTCCCAGCAAGACCGCAAACATGTCCAGCGAGATCGAGCCCAGTACCAGCTTATGGTTCCAGATGTAGTGGAAGCCCGCCAGCACGGTGTTCCAGGTGACGGGTTCGCGCACCCGGGCCTGGGTCTGCAGGTTGATTCGAAGCGTGGAAAGAACGGCTGCCAGGCCGGTGACTACCGCGGTCGCGTACACCACTGTGGGCCCGCGCGAGAGTGCGTACAGAAACCCGCCGATTGATGGTCCGAGGATGGTGGCCGCTTGAAAGATGCTCGCGTTCCAGGCTACCGCGTTGGGAAAATGTTCTTCCGGAACCAGTTGCGGGAGCAGCGCCCGGCTCACCGGAGCATTGAAGGCGCGCACCACGCCGACCAGCACCACCACGGCGTAAATCAGACGAACGGAATGGCTGCCGCGCCAGGCGATCGTCCAGAGCAGTCCCGAGGACACAGCGAAGCCGCAGTAGCATAAGGTGACCACTCTGCGCCGGTCGAAGCGGTCGGCGACATGCCCCGAGACCAGAAACAGAAGCATGCCGGGCAGGAACTGCGCCAGACCGATCAATCCGAGATCGAGCGGCCGCCGGGTGATCTCGTACACCTGCCATCCCACCGCGACCGACTGCATTTCCAGCGCCGCCACGATAAAAAATCGCGCAGCCTGGTAAATGGTGAAGTCAGGATAAGTGAATGCAATGCGGCCAGCGGGAAGACTGGGTCCGGGAAACTTCGGTTCCGGAAGCCTGGGTTCGATCGATTCTGCCATCCTCTACTGTGCCACAAAACCAGTCGCGGGTGGAGCAGGCCTTCAGGCCTGCGATGAGTCACGGTCCCTGACGGGTTTCAGCCCCCCGAGGCGTACCTCAGGCGCTAAAGCGACACATTTTCCAGGGCTGGGCGGCACGACCAAGGTCGTGCCCTTCCCAAAACCCGCTAAAATGCTGCCCTATTGCAGCGCTAAAGCGCTGCTCCACCCTGAACCGCCGCCACGCCTTATTGCAGCGCTAAGCGCTGCCCCAGCCTGAATTCATCGGTCCGCCCCCGGCCGCTATAATCCGCAGCGTGCTGATCTTTCTCCGCACCATCGGTTGGCTGGCGTGCGTCGTCTATGCCACCATCCCGTCATTCTGGCTGGTCATCCATCCCCGGGTGGAGTTCTGGCGGTCGCGGCGACGTTCGCCATATCGCATCCTGATACCGGTCTGGATGGCAATGTGGGTGGGGGTGGGGGCAAGCACCGCCGCCTGGCGAGAGTTGCGGCTTTACACGACAGCGTGGAGCTGGCTGCCCGCAGCCTTGATCCTGGGCGCTGGATTGTGGATTTACAGGCAGTCCCGGGCCGGCTTCAGCGTCGCCCAACTGGGAGGACTTCCCGAACTCATCCCCGGACACCGCGAACAGCGCCTGATCACATCGGGGATACGCGCCCGAGTCCGGCATCCGGTCTATTTGGGGCACTTGTGCGAGATGCTGGCCTGGAGCGTTGGAACCGGACTGGTCGTGTGCTACGGACTGACTCTGTTCGCGGTGGTTACAGGCACCATCATGATCGGGCTGGAAGATAAAGAACTTGAACAGCGCTTCGGAGAAGAGTATCGCGCGTACCGGCGACGGGTGCCAGCCGTCGTGCCCGGAGAAACTTTATTCAGGAACGGTCGATAGCGGGTCTTCCCGTTCGACTCACAGATGTACAGGCAGGGAGGCCTGGCAAGAATGCAATATCTGCTATTGATCTACGGCCACGAAGGCCGGTGGAACAAGATCGACGCGCCCGAACGCGAACAGGCGCTTCTGGAATACGGAGCTTTTACCCAGAGCATTCACCAGAGCGGGCACCTCAGGGGAGGTAACGAATTGGACCTTGTCTCGAAGGCCGCAACCGTGCGGGTGCGCGACGGCAAGCGCCTGGTCACCGACGGTCCTTTCGCCGAAACCAAGGAACAGCTGGGCGGCTATTATTTGATTGAGGCCAAGGACCAGGAGGAAGCCATCGCCATCGCGGCCCGGATTCCGTCCGCATGCTGGGGCTCGATTGAAGTGCGGCCAATTATTCCGCACCCTATGCCCTGATTCATGAGAGATCATCCTGCTTGCGAGGGATTCAGCGCGAAGCGAATGGGGGTGTTGCCTCGCCGTTGCGCCGATGCGCGCCAGATCCCTTCGACTTCGCTCAGGGCAGGCTCTTCACGGCCTGAAGGCCGATCAGGATGAACGCCAAGGTAGGGATATCAAGTTCCGAAGCGTACGACAGCTATAATCCGATTTAGCTGAAGGCTGATCGCTGACGGCTAACAGCTTCCTTCATGCGCTTTGAATTCTTCATCGCCACTCGCTATCTTCGCGCCAAACGCCGACAGGCCGTCATTGGCGTGATTACCGGCATCTCGATTGCCGGGGTCGCTGCCGGAGTGGCGTCGCTGGTAGTGGCTCTCGCCATCAATAACGGATTCCGTCAGGACCTGCAGGACCGGTTGCTGGGCTCAACCTCGCACATCAATCTCCTGCGCGTTGAGAGCGACGGTATTAAAGACTGGCGTCCGCTGATGGAGCGATTGTCAAAGCAGCCGCATGTGGTCGGCACTGCGCCTGCAATTTACGAACAAGTGTTGATCTCGCGCGGCCCGCGTGCCCGCGGGGCCGTGTTGAAGGGGATGATTCCTGCTTATGAGCGCAAGGTAAGCGATCTGCTGAACACGGTGAAGATTGGATCGATGGATCCGCTGGACACAGACCGTGTGGAGCGGGGTCTTCGACCCGGCCCGGGCGGGCCTGAAACCCGCCTCCACACAGCCGCACAAGCCCCGAGCGCACCTGACGATCTGAACTCGGTGCAGGAGCGTATTGCCGCGATGCCGCCCATCGTTCTCGGCAAGGACATTGCCGAAGACCTGGACGCAACGCTGAACTCGGTTGTGCTGGTCACCAGTCCGCAGGGAGAACTGACACCGTTCGGACTGGTTCCGAAGTACAGCCGCTTTCGCGTGGTGGGAATTTTCAATTCAGGTTTTTTCGACTACGACAGTTCCTGGGCATTCACTCGTCTTGCCGACACGCAAAATCTGGAAGGCCTCGGCGACCAGATCACCGTCCTCGAGTTCAAGGTGGATGATATTTACCAGGCGGGAAGAATTTCGCAGCAACTAGAACAGGAGGCGGGCAAGGGTTTCATGGCCACCAACTGGATGGAGCAGAACAAGGCGCTGTTCCGCGCCTTGAGGCTGGAGCGGCTGGTGACGTTCATCACTATCGGCCTGATCGTTTTCGTCGCTGCCCTGAATATTCTGATCTCGCTCACCATGATGGTCATGGAGAAGACCCGCGATATCGCGGTGCTCATGTCGATGGGTACGCGGAAATCGCAAGTGCGCCGGTTGTTTATCACTCAAGGATTGTTGATTGGCGTTATCGGTACGGCGATCGGGCTGGTACTCGGCTACGCGCTGTCCTGGGCGGGAGGCCACTATCATCTGTTGTCGCTGGCTCCCGAAGTTTATTCCATCGACTACGTGCCCTTCGCTCCGCGCGCCATCGATGGCGCCCTGGTCGCGCTGGTGGCCATCGGGATTTCCCTGGTGGCGACCTTGTATCCCTCCTGGTCGGCAGCGCGTATTCTCCCCGCGGAAGCTCTCCGCTACGAGTGACCCTGGGCCAGCATTGTGACCATGGTCATGTCGTATTTGGCGAAAATTGGGCTTAAGGTTTCCTTCATAGAGGCTCCCCAAAAGGGGTGCAGAAGGTTTACGCCCGGCGTTCGTGCTTTAATGAGGGGTTGCACCCCGAAAATTGTCCGCATCAGCGCCGGGACATCGGGGTTGGCTAAGAGCCAAAGGCTGAGAGCCCAGAAGCCGCTCTCCTGAGCCGAGGAGCCGACCTCTTGCATCTAAATGAGCAGGGAAAGATTTTGCGTGTGGAAGGTTTGAAAAAGGTCTTTCGCTCCGGCGAGTCCGACCTTGTGCTCTTTGACAATTTGTCGTTCCAGGTAGCCAGGGGGGAAATGCTGGCGATCGTGGGCGAGTCGGGATCGGGCAAGAGTACCTTGTTGCACATCCTCGGCGCTCTTGATCGTGCTTCCGCAGGTGACGTATACTGCGCCCACTTGCGGTTGAGTTCGCTTTCAGAAGATGATGCGGCCGGGTTCCGAAATCATGAACTCGGTTTCGTCTGGCAGTTCCACTACCTGCTGCCGGAATTTACGGCACTGGAAAACGTGGCCATGCCGCTTCTGCTGAGGGGCCTTCCCCAGCGGAAGGCAGAGGGAGAAGCTTCGCGATGGCTGCACGAGGTAGGTCTGGAGCAGCGTTCGCATCACCGGGCGGGAGAGCTTTCCGGCGGTGAGCAGCAACGCGTGGCTCTAGCCCGGGCGCTCATCACCCAGCCCAAGCTATTGCTGGCGGACGAGCCCACCGGGGATCTCGACAGCCGCACAGCGGACTCGGTTTTTGAATTGATTGCCCGGCTCCATCGCGACTACCAGCTAACCTCTCTGATTGCCACCCACAACTTCGCTTTTGCGCGCCGCTGCCACCGGGTGCTGCGCTTGCAGCGCGGGCAAATGGAAGAGGTCGCGCCAGAGACACTTTCTGGTTAGGGATGACGGGAATTGACAAACTCTTGGCAACCGCGGCGAAGTGGAAAATGGAAGAAGTCGCGCCAGAATTTGTAAAGTGCTGCAAACGTTCGTTGCCAAGCTGAACGCAGGTTTCTTTGGTAACGGGACTCTGGTTCATGACCGGCGCTTACGGGCCATAGACGTGACGGCAGCTTGATTGCATAATGATCTAGGGGCCGATGGTTTCCGGGGACTTCGGTCCTTGGGAAGCCAGGGGGGTAGGGTTTTATGTTTGAACGTTATACGGAAAAAGCAAGGCGCGTCATCTTCTTTGCACGCTATGAGGCCAGCCAGTTCGGGTCTCCTTATATTGAGACGGAGCACTTGCTGCTAGGACTTTTGCGCGAAGACAAAGCCCTGACCAATCGCTTTCTGCGTTCGCACGCTTCGGTCGAATCCATTCGCAAGCAGATCGAGGGACACACCACGATCCGGGAAAAGGTCTCGACCTCGGTTGATCTGCCCTTAAGTAATGAATGCAAGCGGGTCCTGGCCTATGCCGCGGAAGAGGCAGAACGGCTTTCGCACAAGCACATCGGCACCGAACATTTGTTGTTGGGTTTACTCAGAGAAGAAAAGTGCTTTGCGGCTGAAATTCTGCATGAGCGTGGCCTGAGGCTTTCCACCATCCGCGAAGAGCTGGCGCGCAGCAGTCAGGAGAAGTCGCAGCCGCAGCGGCAGCGCGAATCTTCACTGCTCAGCGAATTTTCCCGCGACCTGACCCAGGCCGCCATGGACAACCAACTCGATCCGCTGGTGGGACGGGATGGCGAGTTGGAGCGCGTCATCCAGATTCTCTGCCGCCGCACCAAGAACAATCCGGTCCTGATCGGTGAGCCCGGGGTAGGTAAGACGGCCATCGTGGAAGGCCTGGCGCAGCGCATCGCGGACGGTGAAGTCCCGTCGTTCCTGGCCGATAAGCGCATTCTAGGACTCGACCTTTCGCTGATCGTGGCGGGCACCAAATATCGCGGCCAGTTTGAAGAGCGCCTGAAGACCATCATGAAGGAGTTGATGGAATCGCAGAACTCCATCATCTTCATCGACGAGTTGCATACCCTGGTGGGCGCAGGCTCGGCGGAAGGCTCGCTCGATGCGGCCAACATCCTGAAGCCGGCGTTGTCGCGCGGTGAAATTCAGTGCATTGGCGCCACCACTCCGGGCGAGTACCGCAAGTCGATCGAAAAAGATCGTTCGCTGGAGCGCCGCTTCCAGGCGGTAAAAGTTCCGCCGCCGGATGAAGCCAACGCTACCAAGATTCTGTTCGGGATCAAAGATCGGTACGAGAAGTTCCATGCCGTCACTTACACCGACGACTCCATCAACTTCGCCGTATCGCATTCGAACCGCTACATCCCGGACCGTTTCCTGCCGGACAAGGCCATTGATCTGATCGACGAAGCGGGGGCGCGAGTGAAGCTGCGCCAGACTTCGCTACCGGAAGAGATTACTGAAGTCCAGAAGCGCATCAAGTTCATCGTCCACCGTATGGAGAACGCTATCGCGAACCATGAGTTCGAGAAGGCGCGCTTCTACTCGGATGAGGAACGCAAGGAGCGCGAGAACCTGCGCGCTCTTCGCGAAAAATACCACCTCGATGAATCCTCCACCGGCGTTGTCGGTCGGGAGGACATCGAGGATGTGGTATCGCGCTGGACCGGCGTGCCCATTACCTCGATTAAAGAAGAGGAATCGCAGAAGCTGCTGCGCATCGAAGAAGAGCTGCACAAGCGGATCATCTCGCAGGACAAAGCCATCATCGCGTTGGCCCGCGCCATACGCCGCAGTCGTGCCGGCCTGAAGAGCCCGAACCGGCCCATCGGCTCGTTCCTGTTCCTTGGCCCCACAGGCGTCGGCAAAACCGAAGTCGCGCGCACCCTGGCCCAGTTCATGTTCGGCAGCGAGAAGTCGCTGGTTCGCTTCGATATGTCCGAGTTCATGGAAAAGCACTCGGTCTCGAAGCTGATCGGCTCGCCTCCGGGATACGTGGGTTACGAAGAAGGTGGACAGCTCACCGAGCGCGTGAAGCGCGCCCCTTATTCCGTCGTGCTGCTGGACGAAGTCGAGAAAGCCCACCCGGACGTCTTCAACATCCTGTTGCAGGTATTTGAAGACGGGCAGCTTACCGACGGACTGGGCAACACAGTGGATTTCAAGAACACCATCATCATCATGACCTCGAACATCGGCGCCCGGCACCTGCAGAAGCGCGAGGGCTTGGGCTTCCAGTCGAGCAATGAAGACATGATTTCGGGCAAGATCGAGGACCTGGTCAAGGGCGAGGTCAAACGTACCTTCAATCCGGAATTCCTCAACCGCCTGGATGAAATTATTCTGTTCACGGCGCTCAGCGAGCAGGACCTGATCCAGATTCTGGAACTCATGGTCAGCTTGTTGAACCAGAACCTGGCCCAGAAGTCGATCACGGTGACGGTAACCGACGAGGCCAAGAAGTGGATCCTGAGCCAGACCGTGGGCGATCGCAGCTACGGCGCGCGTCCGCTGCGGCGGGCGTTGCAGAAGTACATCGAAGACCCGCTGTCGGAAGCGCTGATCCAGGGCACGATCACGACCCGCCCGGCGTTTATCGAAGTTTTTCTGGATGGACAGAAGCTGTACTACCGTCCGGTGGACTCGGAGAAGGCCGAAGGCGTGCTGTTGTACGAGAATTAGCTTTCAGCCGTCAGCTTTCAGCCGTCAGCTTGTGCTGGCGGCTTTGTTTTCTTTGCGAACTTTGCGGAGTCCTTTGCGGCCTTTGCGGTCAAAGGCTTTACCGCAAAGGACGCAAAGAAGATCACGCAAAGGACCAAGAAACTCCATATGGAACTTGTGGTCTATTCATCTCTCTGGTGTCCCGACTGCCGGGTAGCCAAGCGCTTCCTGCAGGGGCATGACATTCCATTCAAAGAGGTTGACATCGAAACCACACCCGGCGCGGCAGAAGAAGTCGTGGCCCGCACCGGAAAGCGCGCCATTCCGCAATTTGTCATCGATGGTGAATGGGTCCAACCGTACCGCACGGGGGAGGGGTTTCTGTATGAGGAAATGGCGGAACGGCTAGGTATTAAAGAGCCATAGGTCCACCCGTACATCACCTTCCGTACCCTAGAAGACCCCGCCTCCAAGCCCCAAGATAGTAGGTCACAGGCATGCCGGCGGACAGGCATTCCCCTCCCCCAATTTGCCCGCGGCAGCCGGTTCGTGCTCATGGTCGAGAACCATCATTCGTCGGAAGAAGAGCCGGTCTGTACCACCTGGGCACGGCTGGTGGAAGTTGTGCTGGGCCTGTTCCTGATCATAGGGACCGGCTTCATGGCCCATTACTACGCCCCGCCCACCCCACTGCCAATACCGGCACCAGCGCCTGCGCGTCCGGTGCCGACAAGCGACCACCAGGACGAGCTTCGACAGCTTACCCGCGATGTGGATGAACTGAAGCAGGAACAAGCCATGCCGGCCCTGGTCCTGAACCGCTATCGCAATTCAATCTGTTATATCTACGGCATTTATCAGGTCGCTGTGCCGGGACATCGGCCCGCTCTGCGCGCCCGGATTTCCGGGACCGGCTTCGTGGTGGCGGAAGGGTTACTGGCCACCAATCGTCACGTGGCCGAACCCTGGTACGGAGACTCCGAGGCCGACGCCCTGATCAGCAAGGGCGCCAAGCCCCAGCTGGAAAAGCTTGTGGCCTTCTTCCCGGGATTCCCGCTGCCGGTAGATATCACGCCTCTCGTGCTGTCAGCGAGCGGCGACCTGGCTGTGCTCCACGTGGAAAATTCGCAAGCCATCAGCCGGCTCCGTCCTCTGCCCCTGGCAGAGAGGGCCTCGAATCCAGGGGAATTGGTCGCGGTAGTCGGATACCCCATGGGGGTGCTGGGCATGGTGGCGAAATCGCCGCCAGCGGTTTACGAGCGCCTGGCTTACCGCCGCGATGATATCGGAGCGGCCAATGAGCTGGCAGCACTATCGCTGATCCGTCCGTCGGCCACTTGCGGGCACCTGGGCGACGTAGTCGGCGACAAGTTGATCTACGATGCTCCTACCGCCCACGGCGGTAGTGGCGGCCCCGTCTTCAACTCGCAAGGCCAGGTGATCGGCATCAATGAAGCCTACATCGACGGCTTCTCCGGCGGCACGCTGGGCGTCTCTGTGCAAGCGCTTCGACCCTTGATTGCGGCGGCGCAAAAGAGGGTTGGCAGCCCGCCTCAATCCAAACCGTAGATAAGAAAACTCCAGCGTCATCCTGAACCCCGGCTTCAGCAGGTTGAAGGAACTGGCGTGCAGGCTCGCAGCCCTGTGAGTGGCCTGTGATGTTCGCCACAGACTTCCTTTCACAACGAGAGCTCGCCGCCGACCCACGCCAGATCCTTCACGGCCTGAAGGCCGTTCAGGATGACGCCGTTGAAGCAGGGGGTTCAGGGTGACGCTCATACGGACTAAGGGTGCTTACCGGAGCTTCTTCACCCACCCTGGTTCGCGCACGTGTTCCTCATCCAGCCGATGCAGCCGCGCCGCCATGATTCCCGGCCTTCCCAGATAGCCAACCACGTGCTGCGGATCTTTACGGTCCACCACTGGCAAACGGCCGATATTGTTGCGCAGCATCTTGGCGGCGGCCTCATGCAATGTTTCGTCAGGATAGGTCACAATCAATTTGCAGCTTCCTGCTTCGAGCAAACGCATGGTTCCGGAGGGATCCTCGTCCAGCGCCCGCAGGACATCTCCACGGGTAATGATTCCGACCAGCTTGCTTTCCAAATCCATAAGCAACATACCTTGATGGCGACTTACTTCCGGTTCGTGACGTGCGATGCGTTCGGCCAATTCGCGAACCAGCATCCCGGCGGGAAGAACGGGCGCTTCGCGGTCCATCGTTTCCGACACCACCATCTGCTGCAGTACGTCGGCTTCGTAGTCCTGATGGATACGCAGCCCACGCCGGATGAGTTTCTCGGTCATGATGGAAGCCTTGGGCATCAGCAGGATGGCCACTCCGTCGGCAATTACCGTGACCAGCATTAGAGGCAATACCGAGTTGTAGTCGCGGGTAATTTCGAAAGCGAAGACGATGAAGGAAAACGCGGCGCGGGAGGCCGCTCCAAAGACCGCGCCCATGGCCACCAGGGCAAATGCCCCGGCTGAGAGGTGGGCGGCGGGGAAAACCTCATTCATTCCCATCGCAAATATCCCGCCCAGGGCAGCACTGGACATGAACATGGGTGCGAGCAACCCGCCCGACGTTCCCGAACCCAGCGAAATTACCAGGGCCACTGCCTTGGCCAGCATCACCACGATCAGCAGTTTCAAGGCAAGATTCGCATTCAGAATATCGCTGATGGTGTCGTAGCCGACGCCCAGAACGCGGGGTACGAAGTACCCGATAATGCCCAGCCCGAGGGCCCCGATCGCAGGCCACCAGAGTTCGTCAATGGGCAGCTTCTCGAACAGGTCCTCGATCCAGTAAAGCAATTTGCTGAAGCCGACGGCCGCCAAACCGCAAATCACTCCCAGCAACAGGTAAAACGGCAAGGCGTTCGGGACGCCGAAATCCATGGCCGTAACCGTAAACATCGGGCCAGCGCCCAGCAGTTGCATGTGGACTGCGGCTGCCAGGGTGCTAGCCACGACCAGTGGAATGAACGACCGCGCCTTGAACTCAAAGAGCAGCAGCTCAATGGCAAGAATCACCCCGGCAATCGGCGTGTTGAACGTCGCTGACATGCCGGCTGCCGCGCCGCAGGCCAGCAATACCTTGCGCTCCGACGCCGTGGTGTGAAAGATCTGCCCCACCAGCGATCCCACGGCGCCGCCGGTTTGAATAATGGGACCTTCTGCGCCGAACGGGCCGCCGGTTCCAATTGCGATGGCCGCCGAGATGGGCTTCAGAATCGCCACCCGCGGCTGAATGCGGCTGCGATTGAAAAGTACCGCCTCCATGGCCTCGGGAATGCCATGGCCTTTGATCTTTGAAGACCCGTACTTGGCCATGATTCCGACGATGATGCCGCCAATGATGGGGATCGGAATGACCCACAGCCCTAGATGATTGTGGCGCGCGCTGGTAAAGTCGGCCACAAAGCGGCCGTAGAAAGAAATGTTGGTCAGTAGCCCGATGAGTCTGTACAGGAGAAATGCGATAGCGCCAGCAACCAGGCCAATCGCCGCCGCCAGGAACGAGATCAGCACCATGCGAAATTGGGCGGGCTCGGCAAGAGTTGTGTCGCCAACCTGGGCGCCCGTGGCTGCGATGGTTGGACGGGCGTTGTGGCCATCGCCATCTCCGATTTCCTGGCCGTTCGTTTTCATCAGGTCTAGCCCGCTTCCCCGAACCGTCTTGATGGAGTTTTGGGCGGGGAGGGCTGGGCACCCTTAGTCGGTCGCATGGCCCGTTCCAAGGCGGAAACCAGGGCCGGACCCTGGGTGCGCAATTCTGCTTTATGGCCCATCGATAGTTCTCGAAGCAGCTTCTCGCCCTTCGGAGTGAGAGCCAGTAGAACCTGACGCCGATCCTCACCCGCGCGGCTTCGTCGCACCAAGCCCACCGCGGAGAGCCGGTTCACCAGTTCGACCGTGCTGTGGTGCTGAATCTGCATCCGCTCTGCCAATTTTCCGATGGTTGGGCGCATCTCCGCCGGCAATCCCTTGAGCGCGAGCATTAGCTGGTGTTGTTGCGGTTCGAGCGACACTTTCCGCGCTGCCTGTTCGCTGAAGTGAAGGAAGCGGCGAATCTGATAGCGCAACTCGGCCAGCGCCTGGTAGTCGGAAAGGGCGAGAGTGTTTTCCACATCCACCATAGCTCGATATATCGTATCACGATGTATTAGAGATTAGAACAGCGAGGCGCGCAGAAGCTAACCGGGTCTCAGCGGTCCCCACGCCGAATCTTTCACGGCCTGAACGCCGTTCAGGATGACGCCAATGAAAGAGTAGGGATTTCGAAACGATGCAAGCTGTCACAAAACCGGCGTCATCCTAAACCCGGCTTCAGCCGGTGAGGGATCTGGCGTGCATCTTGTGGACGGTCGCGCGAACGCGCTCTTAGGCTTTGACGACTTTGCCGCTGCGCAGGCAGGAGGTGCAGACGCGGATGCGCTTGGTCGCGGCACCCACCTTGGCGTGTACCGGCCGCAGGTTTACATTCCAGCGCCGCTTGGTAACGTTATGGGCGTGGCTGATATTGTTTCCGAATTGCGGTCCCTTGCCGCAGATTTCACATACTTGTGCCATTGACTACTCCAGGTAAGTCCAGAACTTGATGTGTAAAACATAGATTTTACCGGATTTCCCACCCCTTCGACAACCTCATCACCCGGGCCAGCCTGTTGCGTGCTTCCCCGGCCGACGCTATAAAGGCACGGAGGTGAACTTGCCATGAAACTCGCCATCGCTTTCCTCTTGCTTGCGGTTTCTATGGGATACGCCCAGCTTCCGGAATCCAGCAACATCGACATCACCGGAGATGCGGCCATCAACGTCGCGCCGGACCGGGTCCGAACCGATTTCGGGGTGGAGACGAGAAACAAGGTGCTCGACACCGCCATCGCCCAGAACGACGCCATCGTCCGCCGGGTGATCGCGGCAGTTCGTGATTTCCATATCGACGAAGGCGACATTCAGACCGACAGCATTCACGTCGAGATGGCTTACGACAGCCACGACGGTACAGTCGTCGATTACTACCAGGTCACCAAAAGTGTGCAGGTATTCCTGCGTGACGTTTCCAAATTCGAGCCGCTGCTGACCGCCGTACTCCGCGCCGGCGCTAACCATATTTACGACATTCAGTTCAGCACCTCGGAATTGCGCAAGTATCGCGACCAGGCGCGCGCATTGGCGGTCAAGGCTGCCATCGAAAAGGCCAACGACCTGGCCACTGCAGCCGGGCTCAAAGTCGCCGGCAAGCCAGTGGGGCTTTCCTCTTACAGCTACGGAGGCGGCTCCTGGTACAGCGCCTGCTGTGGCAATCGCTACGGTTCGCAGTGGTCCCAGAACGTCGTCCAGAATATGGGCGGTGGCGGGGGAATCGGCCCGGAAGGAACAGTCGCCCTGGGAAAGATTGCGGTCACGGCCAACGTGACGATGCGGTTCAGAGTCGAATAGCGCGCTGTGTGTGGGTCGGACACTCCTGTCCGACGCCTTTGACTTTGATTCTGGGTTGGATTTTGGGTTGGATGATGCTTGCGGTTTGATATTGCTCCATAGAAAATCAAAAGGCGTCGGACAGGAGTGTCCGACCCACACTGGGGATTCGGTCATCCGTCACACCGAATTCGCGTTGCCTTCCAAAACGGGAACGCCGGGATTTTTCCTGTGCGATACTGACATCATGCCACCGCCGCCCGATCCCAAGTCGGTAAAAGTGAACCTGACCACCGGGACCGGCGTGGACATCGAGTGGAAAGACGGCCACCGCTCGCACTATTCCTTCCCCTTTCTGCGCGATGCCTGTCCCTGCGCCCTTTGTGACGACGAGCGGGGTAAGGCCGGGCGCAAGCCTGGAGAGGCGCCTAAACTTGCTCCTGGCGCCCTGCCCATGTTCAAGGCGGCGGCCAAGCCGTCGTCGGCCGAACCGGTGGGCAAGTACGCGATCAAATTTCACTGGAATGACGGGCACGAGCTGGGCATTTATTCGTGGCAGTTTCTGCGGGATGTCTGTCCGTGCGAAGAATGCGACGAGGCACGGGCGACGACCTCAGGAAAGGCGAACTGATTTGGCTCCGGCGCGCCGGGAATTGGCACAATCGCTCGCCAGGATGAAAACCGCCTCGTTTCTCATCGCCGTTTGCTGCGCAATCAGCGGCCTTGCCCAACCGGGGCCTATTAATCGGGCTGAGATGTCCATTCCCGGAGTTCCAGGGATTCTGCAGCTGGACGTGGGGGCGACGACGTTCCAGACTGCGCTCACGCCCGACGGCAAGGAAGTACAGCTGCGCGCCTTTGACCGGCGAGATCATCTTGGCATCTCCGCCTTTCTGCGACGAGTTACATTTGCGGCGAGCCCAGAAAAATGCCGGGACGAGTGGTGGCCGGCAACTAAAAAATCTGCTCCTATGAAGCGTGACGACCTCGACGAATCGCAGGTAAAGGATGGAATCGCCAGAGTTGAATACATCGTGCCGGAATTTCGGGGAAACAAGATTCACCAGAAGACTATCCATGCATACCTGGGCAGCGGAAATCTCTGTGCCGAGGTTCACTTGTCTAAGGCGGGCTTCGAGGCTGACGAGCAGAAGCTGTTTGAACAGGTTCTGAGCACGGTAAAACTGCTGCCGGATCAATCGCCTTCAAGTGCTCCAGGTCAATCCGCTCCGGCTCTACCGGCCGATGACACTATGCGCTACCTGGGCGAGGGCAGTAGGTCTTATCTACAGCGGAACTACTCCGCTGCGGCACGCTCTTACCAGAAAGCGCTCGACCTTGAAAGACAGAAGCGCACTTTGCCGCGAGACACGTTCCGTGTGTTGGTGGATAACCTGGGGATGTCCTATGGGATCAGTGGCAATTTGAAGAAGGCGAAGGAGACCTTCGAGTACGGATTGACTCAGGAGCCCGAGTACCCCATGTTCTATTACAACCTGGCCTGCACGTATGGCGAAATGAAGAAGATGCAGGAAGCGATCGAACAACTCCGACTCGCGTACAGGTACAAGGCCAATATGATCGCGGGAGAGACCATGCCCGATCCCATCAAGGACGACTCTTTCAGGTATTTCGTCGGCGACGACAGTTTTGTGAAGGCAGTGACCGACATGCAGAAGTAGCCGGCGGCTCAGCACGGATCGAAGACGCTCGGCTGGGCAATGTGACCTCAGGGTTCCATGTAAAATTGAAAGTACGTCATGGAGCCGGCCCCGGTCTTGTCTTTTCTCGACCAACTCAACCCGCAGCAGCGCGCCGCCGTTGAAAC
>Ga0326726_10002679_pt1 | contig 16321 bp, 17 predicted proteins | sample MHFenrmetagenome_2_FD_207603 | JGI IMG/M metagenome (GOLD analysis project Ga0326726, IMG submission 207603) | Lab enriched peat soil microbial communities from Michigan Hollow, Ithaca, NY, United States - MHF15MN | ecosystem: Environmental > Terrestrial > Soil > Wetlands > Peat | place: USA... | reverse complement strand
GGTGTGGATGCGCTTTTTCACCGGCATGACGGCGGGAGCGGTCATTCCCCTGTCTTTTGCATTTGTTGGCGACAACGTGCCCTACGAGCGGCGGCAGATGGTGTTGGGGCAGTTCATTTCCGGCACGTTGCTTGGGCAGACGTTCGGCCCGTTGCTCGGCGGTGTCTTCAGCGACACCGTCGGCTGGCGCGCCACCTTCGTGGTTCTGGCGGTGGCGTTTGCGCTCATCGGCGCCGTACTCATCCCGCAGGCCAGGTCGGCACCCCATACGCCTCGCGCCCCAGGACCGCGCAATCCGCTGTCGCAGTACGCGAGTCTGCTCAAGCGGCGCCGCGTGCGAACGATCTTGTTGGCCGTGGGCGTCGAAGGGTTCCTGTTCCTCGGAGCATTTCCCTATCTCGGTGCCTATCTGAGGCACGAGTTCGCGCTCAGCTATACCGCAATCGGGTTGATCGTGGCCGGTTTTGGCTTAGGGGGAGTCGGCTACAGCCTGCTGGTGCGCGTGCTGGTGCGGCGTCTGGGAGAGCGCGGGCTGGTGGGAGTTGGCGGCGTCCTGTTGCTGCTGGGCTTCGGTGCCATTGCTCTGGCACCCAGTTGGGTGCTCGTCGCGCCTTTGGTCGTCTCGCTCGGGCTGAGCTTCTATATGGTGCACAACACGTTACAGACACGCGCGACCGAGATGGCGCCCGAGGCCCGCGGATCCGCGGTATCGCTATTTGCGTTCTGCCTGTTCCTGGGTCAGGCCGCCGGTGTTACGGCCGTAGGGGGCGCGATCGAGGCGCTTGGCTATCGCCCGATATTCGGGCTGGCCGGCGTTGCTCTGGCTGTGCTGGCCTTCTGGTTGAGGGCGCAGCTCGTGCGTCATTAGAAGTGGGAAAACAAATGCCCGCGCGCAGGCGGGCATCTTTCGAATGGCGCTGCGTGATTTACTGGAACCGGTACAGCACGCTGGCTGTAAAGGTGTTGGTATTCAGATTGCCGCCCATGCCGTCAGCGGTGTGGTAGTGCTCCCACTCCGCGCGAAAGCCGACCCCGGAATCGAACTCGTATCCGACGCCCGCTCCGTACTTGTAGCCGAATTGGGTTTCGCCAGGCTGACTGTCGGGAATGGTCACCGCACCGGTGCCGGTGAGCTTGACCGTGGACTGCGCATAGAGCACCCCGCCGCGTCCAAATATGCGCCAGTGGTCGATGGGTAAGATTCCGAGCACGTCGACGCTGCCGCCCCATATATCGATGTCGCCGTCAAACGTGCCGCCTGTCGTGGTCGAGTTGAATCCGAATTGGCCCAGTCGGAACATGCTCCCTTCAAGCGCGACGAAGCTCGTTACGTTGTAGCCTACGAAGAGCTTGTAGAGCGTGCTCTTGTTGTCCTGGGTAATGCCGGTCGTGGACTGTCCGGGGGATTGTTTGGCCAGCTCGTTGTTGATGCTGCCGTCGCTGATGTTCGTCTTGCTGGGGCCGATCCCGGTGCCGACATACCAGCCGGTATCAGCGCCGAATGCGCTTGCCGCTCCGAGCGCAAGCAGCGCCGCGGCGCAGACAAGTTGGGCGAATCGGTTCATCGAATGTCTCCTTTGGCGACTGCTGGTTCGAATGGGTGGCAAAATGTCAAAAGTTGCGGATTGTGAAAAGCAAATCCCGGGCCCGATCTGCAACGGTAATTGCGTCGTCCGACCAAGCCCTTACCGGGCATTACTACGGCAGACTCTCCGCAAACTATAGTCGTGGGTGTGGGAGGGGGCGGGTCAAGCCTGTGATGAGACGGCCGCACTGGAAGACGTGGAAGGCACCTGTTCGTCGGAATAAGACACGACGCAGTTCTTCCCAGTCTGCTTGGCCCGGTACAGGGCGCGGTCGGCTTTATCCATGATCGTGGCGGGATCGCCGCCGTCATGCGGGTAGCTGGACAGCCCAATGCTGACCGTGGCACGGATCGTTTGGTCGGCAAGCTCCAGGCGCGACGCTTCGACCGCCAGGCGGATGCGTTCCGCCATCTCAAACGCCCCTTCCGGCCCGGTGTGTGTCAGCATCACGACGAATTCGTCACCGCCGTAGCGCGCGACCACGTCTGAGCCACGCAGCTCCTCGCGCATCCGGTTCACGATGTGCTGCAACAGTCGATTACCGGCGTCGTGGCCATGAGTATCGTTGACGGATTTGAGGTTATCCGAATCGATCATGGCCAGCGATAGCGGATGAGAGTAGCGCGCGGCCTGCTTGAACCCGCGTTCGTAGATCGTTGCAAAGGCGCGCATGTTGTACAGGCCGGTCAGCTCGTCCGTGTCGGAGACTTGCTTGATCTTCTCGACCGCATCACGGATGTGGGCCGACAACATTGTGGTGATGTAGGCCAGCAGGATCACGGGCCCCAGTTGCGCCGCCAGTTCGCCATAGTAGGCCAGCGAACTGGGCGGATAACGTGTCTCGCCCCAGCTCAACGCCACAAAACAGATGGCGATGGCCAGGGTCTCGAGGAAGGTCATGAGCTTGCCCAGGATCAGCGCGCTGGCGATGATGGGCAACAGATATAGATTGAGCAGGGGGCCATGGATCTTGGCTGCGTGCCACACGACCCAGGTGACGAATAGAATCATCACCCACGTCTCCACGGCCAGCTTGATGCGGGATTCCTGCTTGTAAAACCGTACGTAGTGCAGGCCGAGGATGAAGGCGCTGAAGAAGAACAGCGCCATGTGGATGGCGGCCCGCCCCTGCACCGGCGGCCCCCCTGCTACCAGGTAGATCAGGACCAGGATCAGGAGCAGCCACTCGATCTCCGCGACGGTGCGCGAGAACCCCTTCAGCTCATCCTGCTCGGTGGCAGGACCTGTGGGCATGAGCGGTTGCATCAGAGGGCAGGCCGGTCGCTCTGCGCGCGCTTACGAGTAGCGGTCTGAATCACGCGCTAACCCTTCGTTCCGATCGGCCCGGCGTTCATGCTTTGGCGCGCGCCTTGGGCGCACGGAGTCGCTCCACGCCCGCTCGTCGCTCGACGATTTACGCGGACAATGACCGGAATACGCATCGCAACCCTTAATTAGTCCAACTCGAATGGCTCTACCCCGTGCAAGCTTTCCAACCTTTGGAGGCAGCGCGGATGCGCTGCAGGATCCGGGCCATCGTCTGCGCGTAGCAGTAAGCATTGACTCACATGGCAAACAAGAGACGGAAATCGCCGGGAAAACATTTCGTTGACTTTGTATGGTGGGGATCCTATACTCCGTTTAGTAATTAGACTAAGTCTAACCCCGACCGAAGTTTGGTCGGGTCCGATCCTAGCCCGGAGACGGGCAGGATTTCAGGCAGGCCCAAATGAGGCCTCGAAAGTGGTGCCATGATGCGTCGCATCCGGCGCCGATTCACCCTACCCGACCCGCGGAGATCTCCATGAAAGCACTCAAGGGCAGCCGGACCGAAGGCAATTTGAAGGACGCGTTTGCAGGCGAATCGCAAGCCAACCGACGCTATCTGTATTTCGCAAACAAGGCCGACGTCGAGGGACAGAACGATGTGGCCGCCGTGTTCCGCTCGACCGCGGAAGGCGAGACCGGCCACGCCCACGGCCACCTGGAGTATCTGGAGCAAGTGGGCGACCCGGCCACCGGGCTGCCCATAGGCAAGACCCGGGACAACCTCAAGGCGTCGATCGCCGGTGAGACGCACGAGTACACGGACATGTACCCGGGCATGGCCAAATCGGCCCGCGAAGAAGCCTTCGACGAGATCGCCGACTGGTTCGAGACTCTGGCGAAGGCGGAGCGCTCGCATGCCAACCGGTTCCAGAAGGCCCTCGACGCGCTGGTCGACTGACGTCAGTGTGCGGGCGGCGAGACAAGCGACTCTCGCCGCCTTTCGTATTTCGTCCCCTCCACTCTCCGCTCCCCGATACATGCGCGAAGGCAGCCTAGAAGCCCCGACCCGGCATCCAATAGACTGGAAGCAGCCGGATTACTACGACGAAGGGCGGCTTGCCAAAGAGTTGGAGCGGGTCTATGACATCTGCCATGGGTGCCGGCGATGCGTAAGCCTATGCACCGCGTTCCCAACCTTGTTCGATCTGGTGGACGTGAGCCCCACGATGGAGGTGGACGGCGTCAAGAAGGAGGATTTCTGGAAGGTCGTGGACCAGTGCTACCTGTGCGACCTGTGCTATATGACCAAGTGCCCCTACGTCCCACCGCACCAGTGGAACGTGGACTTCCCGCACCTGATGCTGCGGGCCAAGGCGGTGAAGTATAAGAAGGGCGGGGCCCCTTTTCGAGATAAATTACTCTCCAGTACGGACGCGTTGGGGAAACTGGCTTCCATACCTGTCGTGGTGCGGGTGGTCAACGCCGTCAACAAGACGCCCGCCACGCGCAAGGTGATGGACGCCGTTCTGGGCATCGACAAGGACCGCGTGCTTCCCGCGTACACCCGCCCAACGTTTCGCAGCCGGGCGCGCGCGGATGCCAGCTTCCCGGTCAAAGACGGCAAGAACACTCCCGGCAAGGTCGCTATCTATTCGACCTGCTACGTAAACTACAACGAGCCGGGGATCGGCGAGGACTTGCTCAGGATTCTGGAACACAACGAAATCCCCGCGGTTGTCGTGGACAAAGAGAATTGCTGCGGCATGCCCAAGCTGGAACTGGGCGATCTGGACGCGGTCGAGAAACTCAAGAATGGGAACCTCCCGGTGCTTGCCGATCTTGCCAGGCAAGGCTACGCGATCCTCACCCCGATCCCATCCTGCACACTGATGTTCAAGCAAGAATTGCCTCTGCTGTTTCCGGACGATGCGGATTTGAAATTGGTAGCTGGATCGATGTTCGATCCGTTCGAATACCTGTCCCTGCGTCACAAGGACGGGCTCCTGAAGACCGAGTTCCGCAAGAAGCTGGGCAAGGTGTCTTACCACGTGCCCTGCCATCTGCGAGTTCAGAACATGGGCCTGCGCACGCAGGAACTGCTCAAGATGGTGCCCGGAACCGAGCTGAATACGGTCGAGCGCTGCTCCGGCCACGACGGCACGTGGGGTGTGAAGAAGGAGTTCTTCGCCAACTCGATGAAGATCGGCCGCCCGGTTTTTCGCGCGATGGCGGGAACCGAACCCGACTACATCAGCTCGGATTGTCCGATAGCTGCGCGTCACATCCAGCAGGGGATGGGCGCCGACGCCACGGCGCAAGGGCGCCAACCGGTCACGGCGCAGAAGGAGCATCCCATTACTTTGATTCGCATCGCCTACGGACTTTGAACCCTCGACGGAGCCAACCATCCCTATGCTGTCCGCGAAAGCAAAAAGGAAACGCCCGATGCCCGCCATAACCCGAGCGAGCCTGATGTCTCTGGAGGCCTACGCCAAAGTTCGCACGGAGTTTCGCGCCAACGTTATGGCGCACAAGAAGAACCGCAGGGTGCACCTCGGTGATCACATCACCCTGCAGTTCGAGGACGAAATGACGATGCGCTACCAGATCCAGGAGATGTTGCGTGCGGAGCGCATCTTCGAGGAGGACGGGATCCAGGAGGAGTTGGACGCGTATAGCCCCCTCGTCCCGGACGGCAGCAACTGGAAGGTAACGATGCTGATCGAGTACCCCGACACTACCGAGCGCGCCAAGGCTCTGTCTGAGCTGATCGGCGTCGAGGACCGCGTCTGGGTGCAGGTAGAAGGATGTCCGCGCGTCTATGCCATCGCAGATGAGGACCTCGAGCGGGAGACAGAGGCCAAGACCTCCTCGGTGCATTTTCTGCGCTTCGAACTGGACGCCTCCATGAAGCAGGCGCTCAGCGACGGGGCGGGCCTGCGGATGGGAGTGGACCACCCTCGATACCGGGCGACTCTGGATAGCCTTCCCGCAGCTGTTCGCGAATCCCTGATGCGCGATTTGAGCTACTAGCGCGACCCGCGCCGGCGGATTCTGCCGCGCGCACCAGCGATCTCGTTAGAGCCCCGAGCATGTCCCGGCAAATAATCCTTGACGCAAGCGCGCCTCGCGTTGCTCGCACGTGCGCACGCTGGCTGTTTCTGCTTTCGGGTCTGCTACTGCTGCTGGCCGGCTGTGGCTCTCCCAGTTCAGGGCCCGAAGTCCGCAAGCGCGGCGACACTCCTATCACGGGGGCGCCGGACGAAGGCAAATGGCAAGAGGAGGGGGTCCAGCTCCCTCCGTATCCGCAGGACAAAAACCTCATTTCGTTCAAGATCTCTGGACCGGCAACGCCGACCCGCTTCTACGTCGACGGCAGCTCGCTGTCGGTGGGATCGGACAAGGTCATCCGCTTCGCGTTGGTGATTCGCACCAGTGAAGATGCGACAACAGTTTCATACACCGGCCTGCGTTGCGCGACCGGGGAGTGGAAAGACTATGCGTTCGGCCGCAGCAATCGGACGTGGGTGGTCGACGACAATGCAAAGTGGCAGCGGATACGCCCTGTCGATTACAACGATTTCCAGGAGACCTTGATGAAGGACTATTTCTGCTACGGCGGGGTGACCGGCGGCGGCGTCATGGGCGATGCAAAGACCCTGGTTGCCCGGTTGAAATACACTCCGATGCGCGATCCGCGCATTCCAAACAAGGAGCTGACGCAGTAGTAATGCGTTACTTGCAGTCGCCGACCCAACGGGCATCGAAGGTCTGAGTCATCGGCACCGTCTGCCCGCTCATCCCCACCGTGACGTTCAGGGTCCCGCTGAAGCCGTCGCTGCGCATGACCACCTCGCCGGTTCCGCTTACGCTGACCTGTCCCGAGCAAGCGAGATTCCAGCGTGCCCGATTACCGTCCTGTTGATAGTCGGAGATCTGGCAGGCGCCTCCTCCGGTCAGCTGATTGATCAGGTCCTGGGCTGTTTGGTTGGTGATGCACTGGCGCATCACCATGGGTGCCGAGGTGGCGGGCTGCCCGCCGATCGATGCCTGCGCACTGATCTCCCACAAGCCCTCCTTGACGGGGTCGGCGCTCATTGCCTTTCCCGCGCCGAAGGATAGGGCCGCGGTACACAGGGCGATCAGATATCGGCTCCGCATTTTGTTCTCCAGAAGATCGTAATTGTGACGCATGAGCGGCAGCAAGGGCTGTGCCGGACCCTGGTTATGCTGTTAGCTTGCGGCCTCGGCCGTCACGCGCCTGGCGGCGCTAGGGCTTAACCTGCTCGAGTTGTGCGCGACCAGGTTAGCCTGCACCGCAATCTCGTTCTGCTGTACGGCACTTACAGCAGAACGAGATTGTCACGATGAATGAGTTCGGGCTCGTCGATGTAGCCGAGCCGGGCTTCGATCTCGTGGCTCGCCGTGCGCAGTATGCGGCGTGTTTCGGCGGCGCTGTAGTTGACAAGCCCGCGCGCGACCTCGCGCCCGCTTGGGTCGAGGCAGCTCACCACCTCGCCGCGCTCGAACTCGCCCGTGACTTCGTGTACGCCGATTGGCAGTAGGCTCTTCCCATCCTGGGTCAGCGCGCGCACGGCGCCTGCGTCCAGAGCGAGTTTGCCGCGCACCTGCAGGTGGTCCGCGAGCCATTGCTTGCGGGCTGCCAGGGTCAACGTCTCGGCGACCAGCTGCGTACCGATCATCTCGCCATCGCTCAGTCGCAGCAGCACGCGCGGCTCCCGCCCCGACGCAATGACGGTATGGGCGCCGCTGCGCGCGGCGCGCCGTGCGGCACGCACCTTCGTAAGCATCCCGCCGCTGCCGATGTGGCTCCCGGCGCCGCCAGCCATACGCTCCAGCTCCGGATCGGTAGCTTTGGCTTCGGTAACCAGAGCCGCGTCGGCGTAGCGGCGGGGGTCGCGGGTAAACAGCCCCGGCTGGTCGGTGAGGATAATCAGCGCGTCGGCCTCGACGAGATTCGTGACGAGCGCGCCGAGCGTATCGTTGTCGCCGAACTTTATCTCTTCGGTCGCCACCGTATCGTTCTCGTTGATAACGGGGATGACGTTGAGCTCCAGCAGTGCGCGCAGCGTGGAGCGAGCGTTGAGATAGCGCTTGCGGTCGGCCAGGTCTTCGTGGGTCAACAGAACTTGGGCCGCATGCATGCCGTGAATGCGGAAGCACGACTCGTAGGCCTGCACCAGCCCCATTTGTCCCACTGCCGCGGCCGCCTGCAGTTCGTGCAGCTGGCTTGGCCGGCGCGGCCAGCCAAGGCGCTGCATGCCTTCGGCTACCGCGCCGCTCGATACCAGCAGCACCTGGCGGCCGCGGCGTTTGAGTTCCGCGATCTGCTCGGCCCACTCGGCGAGCGCTGAGTGATCGAGCCCGTGCCCCTGATTGGTCACCAGGCTGCTGCCGACCTTGACCACTACGCGCTTGGCGCGAGCGAGCACCGAGGCGGGCATCGCGGGCCTCCTATCCGGTGGACAGCCCCGCGGGCTCCGGTTCGTGTTCCGCATCGGCATCTTGCGGTGCCGCCTGCGCTAGGAACTCCGCGATGGCGAATGTAAGTTCCCTGCAACCCTCGCCGGTCAGGGCAGAGATGATGAATGCACGAGGCAACGCTGTCGGGTCCGTATCGTCGGGTGCGAGCGCGGCATAGCGCTGCATGAACGCGTCCACCGCTGCCTGGCGCGCCGCCGCCGGCAACAGGTCGACCTTGTTCAATACCAGCCAGCGCGGCTTTCGATAGAGCTGCTCGTCGTACTTGCGCAGTTCCGAGACGATGGCATGGGCTGCTGCGGCTGGATCTGTGTCTTCTTCCACGGGTGCTAGATCCACCAGATGCAGCAGCAGTTTTGTCCGGGCCAGGTGTCGCAGAAATTGGTGGCCCAGTCCCACACCCTCCGCCGCGCCCTCGATCAGGCCGGGGATGTCGGCGATTACAAAGCTGCGATTGACGTCCACGCGCACCATTCCCAGGTACGGATGCAACGTGGTGAAAGGATAATCCGCGACCTTCGGACGGGCTGCGGACACCGCACGGATGAAAGTGGACTTGCCGGCATTGGGCAGTCCCAGCAGCCCCACGTCGGCCAGAACTTTCAGCTCCAAACGCAGCCGGCGCGATTCACCCGGTTCACCTCGGGTAAATTGGCGCGGCGCGCGGTTGGTGCTGGACTTGAAGTGCAAGTTGCCCAGCCCTCCATTGCCGCCCTTAGCGAGAGTCGCGCGCATGCCATGACTCGCCAGGTCCGCGACGATGGCCCCGGTGTCGGCATCGGTAATCACAGTGCCCACCGGCACTGTAAGCGTAACGTCTTCGGCGCCTTTACCGTAGCAATCGGCGCCACGGCCACCCTCGCCGTTCTTGGCGCGGTGGATGCGGGCGAAGCGATACTCCACCAGGGTGTTGACGTTACGGTCGGCGGTTGCGTATACGGTTCCGCCGCGCCCGCCGTCACCGCCGCTGGGGCCGCCACGCGGTACGTACTTCTCGCGCCTGAACGCCGCGACGCCGTCACCGCCCTTGCCGGCATGTACTTCAATGATCGCTTCGTCGATGAATTTCATGTTGGCGCAAACTAAAAAGCCCTATCCGTCAGATAGGGCTTTCATGATCTAGAGCCGACCGGTCGCCGGGAAAAATCCCTGGCACCGGTCAGGGGTCTCCCTCAGGCCGGCTCGACGATCACGGTCTGATGACTCTTGGGTCCTTTGACCGCAAACCTGACGTAGCCGTTTACCTTGGCGAACAGCGTGTGGTCCTTGCCGATGCCGACGTTCTCTCCGGGGTGAAACTGGGTGCCGCGTTGACGCACGATGATGCTGCCCGCGGGCACGAGTTGGCCGCCGAAGCGCTTCACGCCCAGGCGTTTCGAGTTCGAGTCTCGACCGTTACGGGAACTGCCCCCTGCCTTCTTGTGTGCCATGACCTGCTCTCCTTCAGCCTCAGGCGGAAATTCCGCTGATCTGAATTTCCGTGTAATTCTGGCGATGGCCAAGCGTCTTGCGGAAGTGCTTGCGCCGGCGCAACTTGAAGATTTTGAGCTTCTCGCCGCGCCCATGGGCTACCACCGTCGCTTTGACGGTTGCGCCGGCCACTAGCGGAGTTCCCATCGTGACGTTCTCGCCATCGGCGAGCATCAGCACGTGGTCCAGAGTAATCTCCGCGCCGACATCCGCGGGGATCGTCTCTACCTTCAGTTTCTCTCCGGCGCTTACGCGATACTGCTTGCCGCCGGTTTTGATGACCGCATACATGGTTTAAGTCCCTGTAAGCCGTGCCGAAAAGCCGCGAAGTATACATGCACTAGGGTGAGCGGTCAAACTCCCCTGACCGTCGCGCGCATTACTCGTTTGGCGGCCCCGTGATCGTCCTCCAGTTCAGGCAGCGCAAGCGCCGCGCAGTGGTATGCTTGGAGCGGTCGGTGGGCTCGAGCCCACCGACCAGATTTGCGCCCTGTGCCTGCCCCATGTCCATTGCCACGCTCGAACCCGTCCAGCGCCTCATTGCCGATGAAATGCGAGCGGTCGATGACGTCATCCGCCGCCGGTTGCATTCGGAGGTCCCGCTGGTGCGCCAGGTGAGCGAGTACATCATCGGCAGCGGCGGCAAGCGGCTGCGGCCGGCGCTCTTGCTCCTGGCAACCGGCGCATGCGGCTATCCCGGTGCGGCACGCTACACACTCGCCGCCGTGGTGGAGTTCATCCACACCGCGACGTTATTGCACGACGACGTCGTGGACGAATCGGACCTGCGCCGAGGAAAGGCCACCGCGAACTCCGTGTTCGGCAATCCGGCCAGCGTTCTGGTGGGTGATTTTCTGTACTCGCGCGCGTTTCAGATGATGGTCGAACTCAACGACATGCGCGTTATGGAGGTGCTGGCCGAGGCGACCAACATCATCGCCGAGGGGGAGGTGCTCCAAATGCTGAACTCCCGCGACCCCGATGTGACCGAGGAGGACTACCTCCACGTCATACGCTACAAGACCGCCAAATTGTTCGAGGCGGCGGGGCGCCTTGGAGCGATTGTGGCGCGCGTCGGTCCGGCCGTGGAGGACGGGCTCGCTCGCTACGGCATGCATCTGGGTACGGCCTTCCAGCTCATCGACGACGTACTGGATTATTCCGGCGAAAACGCGCAAACCGGGAAGAACTTGGGTGATGACTTGGCCGGGGGCAAGCCAACGCTGCCGCTGATCCACGCGATGCGGCAAGGGTCCGCCCAGCAGTCTGCCCTGATTCGAGCTGCCATCGAGCGAGGCGGCCTGGACGACTTCGGCCCGGTGCTCGCAGCAATCCGGGAAACTGGCGCTCTGGACTACACACGGCGTCGAGCCGACAAGGAATCTGATCTCGCGATTGCCGCGCTCGAGCCGCTGGCGCGTTCAACTTACCGCGACAGTCTGATACAATTGTCCACGTTTGCGGTCTCCCGCAGCTACTGACGCCTTCCGCCGCCCCCTGTACGATTACGCCGGCACGCGGCCGCCGGTAGCCGACGAAATCCTCGGGGTGTAGCTCAGTCTGGTAGAGTACTGCGTTCGGGACGCAGGAGTCGGAGGTTCGAATCCTCTCACCCCGACCATTCCCGCTCTTTCCATTCGTCACGCATTCCTAGATGTGAAGCTCCCGCTAAATAGATGGCAGGGAGACGAGCCTCCAGCATTCCACCTGCAGCTGTCTGACTCGATACCGGTCATACTCTGACACCATTGCAAACAGGCGGGCCCGGTTCCTATGCGCGAGTTCTGGCTTTCATTCGTGCCGCTGCTCGTCGCCGTCGATGCTGTCGGCATCCTGCCGCTGTTCCTGGGACTAACAGAAGGTTTGCCGCCTGAGCAGCGCCTGCGCGTTATCCGGCAATCGGTCGCTACCGCCACCGGCGTTGCTTGGGTCTTCGTGTTCTTCGGCGCCATCCTGCTACGGCTTCTCGGCATCACGGCGGCGGACTTCATGGTTGCCGGAGGGGCACTCCTGTTCGTCCTCTCCTTGGCCGACCTGTTGGGCGACGAGCACCGGAGCGCAAGGACGGGTCGGGGCGACCCGGGAGCCGTACCGCTCGGGGTCCCGCTCCTGTCGGGTCCGGCCGTATTGACGACATGTCTGCTGCTGGTCGATCAGCACGGCCCATGGGTCACCGCCATGGCGGTGCTGGCCAACATGCTCATCGCGGGCGTCGTGTTGCTGTTCTCCGGAGGCATCCACCGCGTGCTGGGAACCACGGGCACGCGTATCGTCCAGCGTGTCACGCTGCTGTTGCTGGCTGCTATCGCAGTGATGACGGTGCGCAAGGGTATCGAGACTTTCCTGCGCGCCGGACTCGGGGGATGACCCTGCCGGCGCCGGCGCTGTTTCATTCGGTCCGTTTCATCCAGTCTGTGGCGGCCAGTCTTGGTGACGGTGCCCGCCTGGGGTATGATGCCCGCCAGCCTTGCGATCCGTGGCCTCTACGCCTGGATCACCCTGCACCTTTCCAATTCCGCGCCGATAATCCACTCGTGGCCAAATTTCTTCTTCTGCTTGCCCTGGGAATCGTTGTCTACCTCATCGTGAGCCGCGTCCGGCGCCAGGGCGAACGCCCTGCGGTCCCGCGGCAGGACCAGTCCTCCGGCTCGTCCGGCAAGAGTGCGGGCGAAGACATGGTGCGCTGCGCCGTGTGCCGCGTGCACCTGCCGCGCAGCGAGAGTTTTACCTCCAAGGGGGAGTTCTTCTGCACAGATGAGCATCGGCGGCTGGGTGCCCAGGGGGCGCGAAAGGACTGAGTCTGGCATGAGCAGCGCCGGCGTGGAATTGGTTGCCAAGCAGCTCACCGCACGGGCCGAGAAGGCACTAGGCGCGGAGCAAGGGTATCCCGACTCCTATTGGCGATCCCTGTTCTACTTCAACGTCTACCGCCTGATCGTCGCCACGCTGCTGCTGGTCACGGCGGTAGTGTTCACCGACTCGGTGTTCGGGTCGCGCAATATACACCTCTACCTGTACGCGAGCGCTGCGTACATCATCTTCACCCTGCTGTTCTTCCTCACGACCACCTCGCGCCGGCCGGACTTCAACCTCCAGATCGCCGTGCACGTAGCGGTGGACGTGCTGTTCATCACGCTGTTCACCTACGCCAGCGGCGGTGTGAGCAGCGGGCTGGGATTGCTTTTGCTGGCCTCCCTGGCCGCGGCGGGGATCATCAGTCGGGGACGCTTGACGCTTTTCTTCGCCTCATTGGCCAGTATCGCGGTGCTGATGGAGCACACCTTCGAGACGCTCTACCGCGACGCCAGCGTTACCCTTTTCGTGCAGGCCGGCCTGCTCAGCGTCGGATACTTCGCAACCGCGTGGCTGGCGCATACGCTCGCACGCTACACGCAGGCGAGCGAACAACTGGCGGCGCAGCGCGAGGTGGACCTGGCCAGCATGGCGCAGGTCAATCAGCTGGTGATCCAGGACATGCAAGACGGTGTGCTGGTAGTAGACGAGCGCGGGGTGATCCGCCAGATCAACCGGCGCGCCGTGGAGATCCTGGGTCCGATACCCAAATCAGGGCGCGAACTGGTTCTGAAAGAATATGCGCCCGCCCTCGCCGAGCGCCTCCAGCGTTGGCGGGAAGACCCTGGCGCCGGCTCCAGTCCCTTGCGCACGGTGCTGACACACAAGCTCGCCGGGGCGCGCTTCGTGCCGGTCGGACGCAGCCGCAGCGTCGGAGTCGTGGTATTTCTGGAGGATCTGTCGCGCATCCAGGCCGAAGCCCAGCAGATGAAGCTGGCGGCCATGGGCCGGCTCACCGCCAACATTGCGCATGAAATTAGAAACCCGTTGTCCGCCATCAACCACGCGGCGGAGCTTCTCTTGGAAGAGCCGGAGCTCAACGAGACGCAGCGGCGGCTTCTTACCATCGTGCACGACAATACTCAGCGGCTGGATCGCATGGTGCAGGACGTCCTCAAGCTGAACCGCCGTGATCGTGCGCATCGGGAGACCTTCCAGCTGGGCGAGTTCCTGCGCACCTTCGTGGCGCAGTTCTGCCAGATCGAGAAGGTGCCCGAGGCCGTGATAGAACTGGAAATCGAGCGCGACGCACAAGCGATTTTCGACCGCAGTCACCTGAACCAAGTCATGTGGAACCTTTGCCGCAATGCGCTGCGTTACTCTCAACGCGGTGGCGGCAGCATACAGCTGCAGCTGCGTACCGGGGTCGGGGGGTTTGGGGTAGAATTATCGGTCTCAGACGACGGTCCAGGCGTGCCGGAAGCCATACGCCCGCATCTATTCGAACCCTTCTTCACGACCGCCGCGAGCGGAACGGGCCTTGGCCTGTATATCGCGCGCGAGATCTGTGACGCCAACAATGCTTCACTGGATTACGTCGATCGGCCGGGCGGGGGCGCTCAATTCGTGGTTGCCATCAGAGGAGTCAAGAGTTGAAGCGAACTGAGCGGGCAGGGTCGGGTGGGCGGGCCTCGGCGCCGCAGCGCTGCGTCCTGGTGGTCGATGACGAAGTCGATATTCTCGAGCTGATCGAGTTGACCTTGCTCCGCATGGGTCTGGACGTGGAGCGGGCCATGAGCGTTAAGGAGGCCGTGGCGAAGCTTGCCAGCCTGCGCCACTACGACTTGTGCCTGACCGACATGCGTCTGCCCGACGGCACCGGACTGGAGATCGTAGACCACATCACCAAGGGCAACTTCGACTTGCCGGTAGCGGTGATTACGGCACACGGCAACACCGAAAACGCGGTGGCTGCACTCAAGGCCGGCGCCTACGATTACGTTTCCAAACCAGTCAGCCTCGACCAGTTGCGCACGCTGGTGAAATCGGCACTGAGCCTCCCGAAAGCCGCGGAGGCCAAGGCGGCTGCGGAGGCATCGGGCGAGAAGGGGCTGCTGGGCGAGTCGTCCGCCATTATCCATGTGCGCGAGCTGATCGAAAAATTGGCGCGCAGCGAGGCGCCCGTGCACATCACCGGCGAGTCGGGCAGCGGGAAAGAGCTAGCGGCCCGGCTCATCCACCAGAAGAGCGCGCGCCGCGATCGACCGTTCGTGCCGGTCAACTGCGGGGCGATCCCTGAGAACCTGATGGAGAGCGAATTCTTCGGCTACAAGAAGGGTGCGTTCACCGGAGCCGATTCGGAGCGGGACGGCTTCTTCCAAGCCGCCAACGGCGGCACTTTGTTCCTGGATGAAGTAGCGGACCTGCCGCTGACCATGCAGGTCAAGCTGCTGCGCGCCATCCAGGAGAAGAAGGCGCGCAAGGTCGGCTCGACTCAGGAAGACGCAGTAGACGTACGCATCATAAGCGCCACGCATCAAAACCTGGCCGACTGCGTGGAGTCGGGAAAATTCCGGCACGACCTTTACTACCGCCTGAATGTCATCGAACTGCGCATGCCTGCCCTGCGGGACATGCGCGAGGACATCCCGGCTATTGCCAGCGCCGTGCTGGACAAGCTCGCCGGGCAAGCCAAGGTGGCGCGGCCGGCGTTGGAAGACGACGCCATGCAGGCGTTGGCGCAATATGACTTTCCGGGAAACGTGCGCGAGCTTGAGAACATTCTCGAGCGGGCGATGGCGTTGTGCGATGGGCAGAGGATCACCATGGCCGATCTCCAGCTCACGCCGCCCGATGCGATGGAAGTGGTGCAGACCTCCGAAGGCTCCGACGGCAAGTGGCCGCTGCAGGAATATCTGGATCGGGTCGAGAAGGAAGCGATCCTGGAGGCCCTCGAGAAGACGCGCTTCAACCGCACCGCCGCGGCAAAGCTCCTGGGCATCACTTTCCGCGCCATGCGCTATCGCATGGAACGTCTCGGAATCAACTAGCGATCCCACGCGGTGCCCGGCGTGCCGGGCACCGGGACGCACTGGATATCACCACAATATGACGCTTCGCCTCCCGATTCTTCTGGCCCTACTGACGCTGGCTGCGCCTGCCTCGGCGCTTGGCACCGCTGCCCTGCTTGGGGAGTGGGAGGCAGCAGTCTCGCCAGACAACGAGCGCCTCTACATCAGGTTGCGTGACAAGGGTAAGGCCGAGATCGTCAGCGAATACGACTTCCAAGCTCCCGGTCAATCCGGCAAGCAGCGCGGACGCGGCACGGCCTTCGGAAAGTGGACCCTGAAGGGAAACGACGTGATACTGAGTTACGCCAATGTGCAAGACCGGCTGCGTTACTCGGCCAAGGCGCCGCTGTCGGAGGTCGGGCTGACGGGCAACGCGCCTGCCTTGAGGCCGGTGGGCAAGGTTGATCCGAAGAGCCGCATCGGGGCCGCGATCCTGTGGAAGGCGCCGCATGAATACAAGCTCAAGTCGCCGCAGACGCCGTCTGGCGAAAAGCCGGCGCCGGGCGCCGCGCCGGTTGGTCCATCGCCCGCGAGCCCACCCGCCGCAGAGGGCAAGTAGGGACCTGCAGGCCGATCTGCCTGCAGGAATGGTGGCGTCCCGTAAATGACCGAGGCGTCCGATGCGACCGC
>Ga0326726_10002678_pt1 | contig 16324 bp, 12 predicted proteins | sample MHFenrmetagenome_2_FD_207603 | JGI IMG/M metagenome (GOLD analysis project Ga0326726, IMG submission 207603) | Lab enriched peat soil microbial communities from Michigan Hollow, Ithaca, NY, United States - MHF15MN | ecosystem: Environmental > Terrestrial > Soil > Wetlands > Peat | place: USA... | reverse complement strand
CAAAGGGTTTCAGCCGGCTGACCTTCTGATCAGAATCCAGGCCGCGGGGACGGCCACCGGCGACGCCAGGCTGTTACGTGTGGTCGCCCCTTCGGCCAAACTGGTGGACACCGAGTCGGCGGAAATACGGGGCGCCGTCGATACCGCGCAGATGGAGCAGATTCCCAGCGATCGACAGTTTTTGGATTTGACCCCGCTTGAGCCCGGAGTGCAGTTGCTTGACGGCCAGGTGCTGGCGCCCTCCAAGAGCGGACTTACGGCCACATCCGTGGTCGGCCGCAATGGCCGCACCATCCGGATGCAGGTGGATGGTTTAGACATCACGGACGAAGCGGTGGGCGCTACGACGATGAACCTACCGGTGGGCGCCGTCCAGGAAGTCGAGGTCGGGCAATCGCTGCTTCCGCTCTCTTCCGGTCTGGCCTCCGCAGGCGTGGTGAACGTAGCGACCAAAACCGCTACCGATGATCTGCACGGTCAGCTTTTTGGCAACTTTCGCGACCAAGCCGCCGGCAACGCCGATCTTCCCGGAGGTCAGCACAATTCCTACTCGCGCGAGGTTTTCGGCGGAAATGTCGGCGGCGCATGGAAGAAAGACAAACTCTTCTACTTTCTGTCGGGAGAATATTTCAAACAGGATCTCTACGCCCCAGCCATCTTCAATGCGCCCTTCGATGTTCTGAATGGAAGTTATCGCGCTCCGTTTCACGAGACCGAAGTGGCGGCCCGTCTCGATTACAAACTCTCCACCCAGTCGCGGGTGTTCTACCGCTTTACCTATGACAATGGCAGCGACGTCAATGCCTTTGGCGGCAGCAACTACCAGCCGCTCAAGAGTCGCGACACCACGTATGGGAATGGGCTTGGTTTCGATTTCACCCGCGGACCATATCTCCATAGCATTCGCTTCGCCTACGATCGCTACTCCAACCGCATTGACGACGCGGTGGCGGGAGCCGACATTCTCAATCCCGCCCCCGGACTCAGCCTGAATTTCACCGGAGGCTCCGGATTCGCCAGTGGGCCAAACCCGCAGGCCCCGCAACAGACGAAGCAGGCCAACATCCAGGCCCGCTACGACGGCACCCGGACTTGGCAGGGTCATACCTTTCGCTTCGGCGTGGCAGTGAACAAGATTGACAGTCTGATTTCCGCCGATCTCTTTGGTTTAGCTCCGCAGGTGGGTTCGGACACGGGCGCAGACGCCGTGGCGTTTGCGGCTACTGGACCTTTTGCCGGGGGTGCCAACAATCCGCTGAACTATCCGGTGGACAGTATCACGCTGGGGGACGGCTTCAGCTGTTTCAGCGAAAAGTCTGGATTCGGATCGCCATGCGGCGGCTTCAGCGATACGCGCATGCAGGCGTACCTCGGAGACACGTGGAAAATGCGCCCCAACCTGACCATGACCATTGGAGTGCAGTACGTTCGCGATACCGGACGCAGCGATTCTGACCTGCCTGCCGTTCCATGTTCGGCAGTCGCAGCCTCTTATGGTAGCCAGGCGCCTTGTAGCGGCAGTGGCGACCTGCTTACTCATTTCGGAGGAAATTCCGGACTGGGCGGACGGGTGCGACAGCCCAACCTGAATTTCGCTCCGCAGCTTGGCCTGGCCTGGGACCCGGGGAAGAGTGGACGGACCGTTGTCCGCGCCGGGATCGGCATGTACTACGACAACAACGTATTCAGCAACCTGCTGGGGGATCGCGTGGCCCGGCTGGCGAACGGGCAGTTCAACGCGCAGGCTAACGACCCGTGCGCCAGCCACGGCGTGGTCATTTTCCCCGGCAACGTTGCCCAAAGCGCTGCGGGCCTCTGCGGGCAGCCCATCGGAAACGTGGCGACCGCGATTGCCGATTTGCAAACCGCCTTCCAGGCGGCCAATGCCGCGCTTACTTCCAGCTCTCCTAATCCCAGCTACCTGGGGCAGGCGCTGAACAGCCAGCAAGGCCTGTTGGCCCCCAACTACCAGACGCCGCGCTCGTTGCAGATGAACATCGGTTTTCAGAAGCAGATACGGCAGACGACTCTGTTCAGCGTGGATTACGTGCGCAACGTCGGCACCCATTATCTGATCGGGTATGACACGAACCATGTGGGAGATGCGTCGCACCTGAACACGAATGCGGCGTTGAATGCGATCAACAACACGTTGCTTGCGAACCCGCTAAGCGCGGCTTGCGCGCCCGCCGGAAGTGCCGGCGCCAGTTCGCAGACTGCGGTCAACTGCTACCTGGCAGCGGTTCCCGGCGCCAGTATTGCGGATTTTGCCGGCAACGGACTGGATTCCGGCGGTCAGTTTCTGGGCGGCGCTCCGGCATCTTTGTTCGGCTTGACTTCCGATACCGGTGCTGCCTTCGCCGGAATCAATCCGCTGGTGGGACGCAACACCATGTTCTTCCCCGCCGGCCGCTCGCTCTACAGCGGCGTGCAACTTTCGCTGCGCACTCACGTCACCAATCCGGTGCGTGGAGTGGTAGGCGGAACCCTGCAGTTTTCCTACACCCACTCCAGTTTCCGCAGCAACATTGCCGGAGGGCTTGGCGATCAGGACCTGCTGCCCCTGGCGGCGGATTTCAACCACCCGACCGCCTTCTTTGGCTCCGCATCCCAGGACCGCAAGAACCAATTCTCGTTGGGCTCGGTCCTGGACTTGCCCCGCGGCATCCGCCTGGGCCTGATGGCGCAGGTTGCTTCGCCTCTTCCCCAGACTCTTTTCCTTCCCTCCAGTGGCGGAGTGGGAGGAGAGATTTTCCGTACTGACGTGGGCGGCGATGGGTCCTTTGGCGGGCAAAGCCAGACGGGCTCCGGTTCCTACGGCGATATTCTGCCGGGAACCAACATCGGGGCGTTTGGACGCGCGGTCAAGGCCAGTAAATTGAATACGGTGATCCAAAACTACAACGCCAACTTTGGCGATCAGTTGACTCCCGCCGGCCGGGCCCTGGTGAATGCCGGTTTGCTGTCACGATCGCAATTGCTGCAACTGGGTGCGGACTCGCCGACCATCGCAACCGCTCCGGCAGATAACGTAAGCCTGGCCTGGCTGCGCACCTTGGACTTGACCCTGGCGCGGCCCTTCAAGTTCGGAGACCGGTTTGTTCTGGAGCCCAGCGTATCGGCCTTCAATGTTCTCAACTTCGCCAACTTCGACGGTCCCGGCAACCGACTGAGCGGAGCGCTGAACGGTAAGCTGGGATCAGTGAACGGCACCGTGGCTTCGGAACGCGCGGCCAACCGCATTGGTCTAGGTTCGGGCGTGTTTTCACTGGGTGCGCCGCGTCAGTTCCAGTTCGGAATAAGACTTACGTTCTAGCGACTCCTGCTGCAGTACCTCTGGTTAGCCAGAAAGAGTGGACGGCCCAAAGTCCAGGTCAAAGGCGTCGGACAGAGCCTGCCCTGAGCGAAGTCGAAGGGAGTGTCCGACCCACACTGACAGCGTGTAAGATATCTGCTATGCCTTTTCAAGGACAAGGATCGCCCGGCGCTTCCCGCAAGGGAAGGCCTGCCCCTCCCGAGCAAACCTCCGAGGAGGCTGCATATCTGAAGTTACTGGGAGAAAAACAGAAGCCTGTCAGCATCAAGCTGGCGGACGGCGAGGTCGTCCGCGGCTGGATCGAATACTACGACAAGAATATGGTCAGGCTGACCCGCGAAGACCAGCCCAACCTGTTTATCTTCAAGCACGAGATCATGTACATCGCCGAAGACGGCGCAAAGCGCAAGTAGGACGGTGGCAGGGCGATTGTTAGATTCTTGATTTTAGATTTCAGATTGTGACGTCGAATATCCTGCCTCAGATCTTGCCGACTGGGCGTAAATCTGCAGTCTAAAATCTGAAATTGCAGTTGTATATCCCGGGCTGATTACCAGTGGCCATGACTCAATCCAATCCCGACAGTTTTGTGCCCGCGATGGCGGAGATCGCCCGCGAGGCTGGCGCTCTGCTGATGGAATACTTCCAGCAGCATGTGAAGGTCGAGTACAAGGGCGATGCGGACCTGGTCACGGTGGCCGACCGCACGTCCGAGATTCTGATCCGGGATCGGATCAAGGCGCGTTGGCCGGCTCACGATATTCTCGGTGAAGAGCAAGGCCTGGTCGATACTGGCAGTGACTATCGCTGGTTCGTTGACCCGCTCGACGGCACCACCAACTTCGCGCACGGATTTCCGGTGTTCTGCGTTTCCCTGGGACTGCAGCACAAGGACCGGTTGGTTGCCGGCGTGGTGTACGACCCCACGCGCGACGAGCTGTTCGCCGCCGAGCGGGGAAGCGGCGCCTACCTGAACCAGCAGCGAGTCCAGGTTTCGAAGATTGCGAACCTGTCCGAGTGTCTTGTGGCCACCGGCTTTCCCAGCCACAAGCGGCACAAGAACCCGAATATTCACTTCTATCACCAGATCACGTTGCGAACGCACGGCGTGCGGCGGGCAGGTTCCGCGGCGCTCGACCTGTGCTGCGTGGCCAGCGGCCGCTTTGATGGCTTCTGGGAGTTCAACCTCAATCCCTGGGACACGGCCGCAGGTGTTTTGATTGTCGAGGAGGCTGGCGGCAAGGTAACGGATTTCAAAGACGGAGCCTTCCAGCTCAACAGTCGTGAAACCCTGGCCTCGAATGGCTTGGTACATCCCGCCCTGCTCCACGAATTTGCGGAGATTTTCGCCGGGCGAGGCCTGGAACCGCTGCCGGAGATTCAAGAGTACCGAAAAGAAAGAGTATGAATCGGAAACTCGCGGTATTGCTGGTCGCGATGGCTGTCTCGGCACCGTGCGGAATTGCATCCGCGGCGGACAAGCCGGCCCCGGTCGATCCTGCCTACCAGCAGTCATTTGAGAAGTGGAAAGGTGAACTGGTCGACGATCTCAAACAGGAATGGTTGCCGCTGGCCGGACTATTCTGGCTCAAGCCGGGCGAGAACAGCTTTGGCACTGATCCGGAAAATGCCGTCGTCTTTCCCAAAGGGCCTGCGCACGCTGGATCATTCACCCTGCAAGGCAAGTCTGTGACTGTGAAGTTCGCTCCCGACGCCAATGCAGTCATCGCGGGCAAGCCGGCCACCACGGCCGAGCTGCGGCCGGATACGGCGGGCGATCCGACGGTCGTCGAGCTGGGGAATCTGCGGCTGCACGTGATTGTCCGCGGCGAGCGCGTCGGCATCCGGCTGAAAGACCTGGAGAGTGACGCCGTGCGCCAATACCACGGGGCCCAATTCTTTCCCCTGGACTTGTCGTATCGGGTGACCGCATCCTTCCTGCCGTCTGACGGCAAACAGACGATCGATGTTCCCAACGTGCTGGGCGATGCCTCCCCGACACCGATCGCGGGGACTGCGGTTTTCAAACTCAATGGTCGGGAACTGAGGCTGACCGATCTGGGCGGCGACGCCGCGAGTGGCCTGTTCTTCGTCTTCAGCGATCCCACCAGCAAGACCGATACTTATCCCGGTGGGCGTTTCCTGAAGACTGGTCCCGTGACCAACAGCACGGTGGTGCTCGACTTCAACCGTGCCTACAATCCTCCATGCGCGGTCACACCCTACGCCACTTGTCCGCTGGCGCCCAAGGAAAACCGCTTGAGCGTGGCCATTCAGGCAGGGGAAGAGTACGACCGCAAACACGGCCACCACTAGACGGATCTTAGGGTGGACAACAGTTCGGCTGGGTGTTGACCTTTGGGTTGACTCGGTCCCTTGGGTAGAGCCTTTTTGGGTGGAGCAGCATTTCAGCGCTGCTTCAATGGCCTTTCGCGAAGCGGCTTCAGTCGCTGAGATACTTGGCACTTTCCGCGTCCTATAACCGAGGCCCCAGCAGTAAAATAGGCAAGTGATTACCTCGCTTCTTGATCGCAAGATCGACAAACGGCCCAATAAAGTTCGCCTGCAAGGGCGCATTCTTTTCCTCACCGAAGACCCGGAACTGATCAAGCGCCAGCTGGCCGGCGAAGATCTGCCCTGGGACACCCGGCATCCGGCCAACAATCCCAAGCTGCGCGATGACATCTCGACTGACGAGATCACTCCCGCGCACTACTGCTTCTATTTCGACGAGACTCTGGGTGAGATCCCCTACCTGGGCTTGAAATGCGGCGACATGCTGCCCATCGGACGCAGCGACGTAAAGAAGGGCGGCTTCGTATGCGCCGTCAGCGGCAAGCGGCGAGGCAAAGGCTCAAGCCGGGAGCAGTCGCCCTATGCCGAGATGTGCGCCGGGATCCAGTTGGTAATCGCCGAGAACATTGAGCGGATTTACAAACAGAACTGCCAGAACCTGGGCCTGCTGACTTCAACCAATTTCTCGCTGATTGACAAAGTCCGGGCGGCAGAGGAAATCCCGCTCACTGAATTCACCACCGGCGAAGACGAGATCACGCGGCAGGTAATCGAATACGGCGGCCTGTTCCCTTTCAACGTCGCGCGCCTGCAAAAGAAGGTTTTCCTCCCGCCCATCGAGACAGAAAAGCGCCCCATGACCCTGGCGGAAAAAATCTTCGCCCGCCACATGCTCGATTCTCAGAGAGGGGCGGGCGTCCCCGCCCGTCCAGCGGAGAAAAGCTCCGCCCAGGCTGTTACTGGCGCGGTGAAACCCGGCGACACCGGCTTCGCCCGCGCCGACCTGCGTTTCAGCCACGAATACGTCACGCCCATGGCGGCCATTTTCTTCGAGCGCTACGTAGGCAAGGACGCCAAGGTCAGCGATCCTTCGAGCATTCTGTTTTTTCGCGACCACCTGACCTTCCTTGATGAGGTGATCTCGGAGGAAAAAAAGAAGCTCGGCCTGCTCGACCTGGCCACGCAACTCAAACTGAAGCAGCAGGACTTTGCCGCACGGCAGGGAATCAAGCTGCATGGCGAGTTGAAAGACCGCAAAGGGTCGGAAGGAATTTGCCACTCCATTGTGCTGGAGAGCTACGCGCTGCCCGGACAACTCAACATCGGCTCTGATTCGCACACTCCGCACGTGGGTGCAATCGGCTGCGTGGCCTTTGGCATCGGCACCACCGACGTCTTCAACTCATGGATCACAAAGGACGTGCGGGTGAAGGTGCCGGAATCGGTGAGAATCATCATTCGCGGCAGGAAGCATCCCAATGTGACAGCCAAAGATTTTATTTTGAAGATTCTCAGTCTTGATTACGTGCGCAGTGGCAAGGCCCTGGCCAAGGTGATGGAGTATGCAGGGGAAGCCATCGAAAAACTGAGCGTGGACGAGCGCGCCACCTTGACCAACATGGCCGCGGAGATCGGCGGCTTCACCGGCATCGTCGCGCCTGACCGGAAAGCGGTTGACTTCCTAGTAGAGCGGCGCGGCATGGACCGCAAGAAAGCTGAGTCCCTGATCGAGGGCCTGTACAGCGATCCCGACGCCCAGTACGCGCACACCATCGAACTTGATGCCGCTGAAATCACGCCCATGGTGGCGACTCCCGGCGACCCCGGCAATGGGAAATACGTCCGTGAATTGGACATGCCGGTTCCGATTGAGCTGGCCTACGGCGGCACTTGTACGGCGGGCAAGAATGAAGACATGGATATGTATGCCCGCGTGCTGGCCGACGCCTTGAAGCAGGGCAAGCGTGTGTCGGATTCGGTGAAATTCTATATTCAGTTCGGATCTCAGGAGACGCGGGACTACTGCATTCGCAAAGGCTACCTGGACATCTTTCAGAAGGCGGGAGCACACGTGATCGAGCCGAGTTGTGGCGCGTGTATCAACGCCGGGCCGGGAGTGACCACGCGCCCGGAGCAGGTGGTGATCAGCGCGCAAAACCGCAACTTCCCCGGGCGCAGCGGGCCCGGGCAGATGTATCTGGCCAGCCCGCTGACGGTGGCTGCAAGTGCCGTCGCCGGATGTATCGTCGAGTACGAACCCAGTACGGAAAGGGAATTGGCGGCGGCCGGCCGCTGACGAGCTAACCACAAGGCACCTGTCATCCTGAGCGCACACAGTTCATTCGCTTGCGAATGAACTGTCGGAGTCGAAGGACCCCTAACATCGCGGCGACCGTTGCCGGAGCGGGAACGGACTCTGTCTTTGACATCCGGGAACATAAGGCAGCCAGGCAGGTAGGGGTCCTTCGACTGCGTAGCTGCACCGCGTTGCGAAGCAGCTACTCCGCTCAGGATGACAAGTTTGAAATTGAACCGCCAGTCCCGGTCACCCGGTATTGTGCAGGCCTGCCGCGATACCGTTGATGGTCGCGCCCAAGGCGTAGTCCACTCCGTCCGCCCTTCCACCGGCCCGTTTGCGTCGCAGGAGTTCGACTTGCACCAGGCTCATCGGGTCCACGTAAGGGTTTCGCAAGCGGATCGAGCGCGCCAACACAGGGTTGCCCTTCAGCAGTTCCCCTTGATCGGTTACGCTTAGAACCATCCGACGGGTGCGTTCAAATTCCTCCACCAGCATCTTCCAGATTCGTTCACGCAGGTCCACGTTGGGAACAAGTTCGGCGTAGAGTCGTGCGATGGTCAAATCAGATTTCGACATGGCCAGTTCCACGTTGCGAATCAAGTCGGAAAAGAGCGGGAAACTCCGCATCATCTCGCAGAGCAAGGATTCATTGGCGGAGTCCTGAAGCGCGAATCGCTCCAGCGCATGACCTACGCCGAACCAGGCGGGCACGGCATGACGGCTTTGCATCCAGCCGAAGACCCAGGGTATGGCGCGGAGATCTTCAAGACGGCGCCCCTGGGCGCGGCGCGGAGGACGCGAGCCGATGCGGGCGTGCTCCAGTTCGTTCACCGGCGTGGCCTGCTCGAAGTATTCGATCACTTCGGAACTGTCGGCAATGTTGCGGCGATAGAACGCGAAGGCATCGGCCGACATCTGCTCCATGGCCGGCGCCCAGCGCTGGTCGGCTCCGGGCGCGGGCCCGCGGGTGCGCGTGAGCGCCTCCAGACAGGACGCGATCATGATCTCGAGGTTCCACTCCGCCAGCACGGGATCGGCATATTTCCAGTTGAGCACTTCGCCCTGTTCCGTGATGCGAATCTCGCCGGAAAAATCTCCCACTGGCTGGGCGAGTATCGCAGTGTGAGTGGGACCGCCACCGCGTCCGACCGTGCCGCCGCGTCCGTGAAAGAGGCGGAGCTTCACGTTACACTCGCGTGCCGCTCGATGCAGGTCGCGATGGGCTTTGTACAACTCCCAAATGCTGGTCAGCATGCCGCCATCTTTGTTGGAATCGGAATAGCCCAGCATGACCTCCTGCCAGCGTCCCCAGGAATCGAGCAGAGGCTGGTAGTCGGGTGCCCGCCAGATACGCTGCATGACCGTAGCCGAAGTGCGCAGAGCTTCAATCGACTCGAAAAGTGGCACCGGCATCAGTCCAGGGTCATCTCCGGAAGCCGCGACCTGCACACCGCAGCTGGCCGCCAATTTCGTTACCGCCACGACGTCGTCTTCTGACTGCGCTCCGCTGATGATGTAGCTGCGAATGGCGCAAGCGGGATACGACTTTTTCAGATTGGCGATCTCACGCAAGGTATCGAGCACATCCTGGGTCGAGGCGGACATTCCACCAGCTTCAATCTCGGACAGCGCCTGGGCGTGCAAGCGCGCGTGTTGTCGGATGTCGAGGGTGGAAAGGTGAAATCCAAATGCGCGCACCTGACGCAAAAGTGGATCAATCACCAGTTCGGCCAGCCGCAGCCCCCGGTTCATCGCCAGGCCTTCGCGGATCAGCAACAGATCCCCCTCGAATTCCTTGGCAGACTGATATGACTTTGCCTGGTTAAGTCCTTCGCGGCTCTGGCGCAAGCGAATGACGATCAGGCTGAGCAAGCGACGATAAATCTCAGAGCTGGAAATCCGCGATTGGCGCGCATATTCATCGCCCATTTTCGTGCTGTAGGTCGCCAGCCGCGCACGGACTGCGTCTGAAACTTTTACCTGGCGGACGGAAGCGCTAAGCTGGTCAGTAGCGCGTTCCAGTTGCACGATGTAGTGGCCGATGATCACATTCCGCGCCCGCTGCAATGCTTCGCGAGTGGAGCCGGGCGTGACGAACGGGTTGCCGTCGCGGTCGCCGCCGATCCAGGAACCGAAAAAGAGCAGATCGGGCACGTCGCATTCCTGCAACTCAATTTCGTAAACCGAGCGCAGGGAATCGACCAGTTCGTCATACAGACGCGGCAGGGCGGCGAACAGCGAAAACGGATAGTGATCGAGGCCCATGCGAATTTCGTCGGTCACCAGCGGCTTCTCCAGGCGCACTTCGTCGGTCTGCCACAATGAAGTCACTTCCGCAAAGATCAGCGCTTCGAAGCGGCTGGCATCGGCCTCAGTCAGAGGCAGACGGTCCAATCGCTCCAGTTGTTTGCCGATGCGGCGGCGTTTGAGCAGCACCGTCCGGCGAGCGACTTCGGTGGGATGAGCGGTGAAAACGGGTACGACTTTAATTTTGCGCAAAACTTCGAGTGCCTGCCCGGCATCGATCCCGGCAGCGCACATGCGGCGGAAGGTTCCCCGGAACGAGCCTTCCAGAGGAGGCTGCTCAGGATGCAGCTTGGCAGCACGCCGTCGTCGCTTGCGATGGTTGGTCTCAGCAAGATTGGTCAACTCAAAATAAATGGCAAACGCCTTCGTGACTCGATGGGCCTCATCGATGGTGAGGCGGGCGATTATGTTCCGCGCCTGGTTGAGCAGAGGGTCCTGGAAATCCGGCGCAGCAGTTTGCGAGCGCGGCTGCTCCCGATGCTGAATGAAGATGCGCCGCAACTCCTCGACCACGCCGAGCAGCGATTCACCCACCTGCTCAACCAGCACGCGGCCCAGCAAAATTCCGAGCAGGCGCACGTCACGGCGGAGAGGAAGGTCCTTGGCGGGATTGGTGGTGCTGGCGGTCAGCTCGTCAAGACGGCTGCGCTGGTCGTCAGCATTCCAAAGTGAGCGCTCACCCATATCCAAATCATAATTGAAATGGGCGGGATTGCGATGACTGGCGGGTGCTCAGTTGGCGCAGGATTTCCCGCGGCTCCGGCCGCTGGGTGTAGTCTTCGTCGGCCGAGGCATAGAGAATTGTGCCGTCGCGATCCAGGATGAAGGTTGCGGGGATGGGCAGTTCCCAACTGTTGTCGCCATTGGCGAAGGGCAAATTGACGAAGGCCCGGCGGTAGATAGCCTGCTGCTCCTCCGGTACGCGATAGACCAGTCCAAACTGGCGCGCCACCTGGTTCCCGGCATCGCTGAGCAGGGGGAAGCGCAGTTTGTGCTGGTCCACCATGAAGAAGGACTGTTGCACTGTCTGCGGAGAGATGGCCAATAGCGATGCTCCGGCCCGTTCGATCTGAGGCAGAAGCAGATTCACGGCTTCCATTTGCCCTACGCAAAACGGGCACCAGCGCCCACGGAAAAAGCAGAGTACCAGGCGGGCCTGGGTCAAAAGCCGGGCGGATGAAACCAGTGTGCCGTTGTGATCATTGAGCTCGAAGGCTGGAGCCTTGCAGTCGACTGTCAGAACATCGTCTGCCAAGCGCTTTTCTTTGAGCGCTGCGATCACGCGGGCGTGGACATTCTGGGTGTCAGGCGGAACGTACTTGGCGATCAGCGCTTTGCGTTCAGCCAAAATGTCATGTAGGGACCGATTTTCCGCGTTGGGTGCAGATTCTTCCAGCGATCGCCACTTCATGGGGCGGACCTCGGACGTCGGACCTCGGACTTCAACTTCAACCTCAAATCATTCAATACGTCGCGGCCAGCGTTTGGATCAGCCGAGGTCTGACGTCCGAGGTCTGACGCCTACATTCCAGGCATCTTCATCCCCGCCATCCTCCGAGCGAAGCTGGGCTTGCCGATTTGCTTGAACATCTTTCGCATCTGGGCGTACTGGCGCAGCAGGTTATTGACTTCCTGCACGCTGGTGCCGGAGCCGCGAGCGATACGTTTGCGCCGGCTCCCGTTCATCACCTCATGGTGCAGGCGCTCATGCTGGGTCATCGAATTGATGATGGCTTCCACCCGGCTGAGCTGCTTCTCGTCCACCTTGTCAGCATGCTTCTGTATCCCGGCGAAGGGACCGACGCTGGGCAGCATGCCCATAAGGTTCTGGATCGACCCCATTTTCTTCAGCTGGCGCAACTGGTCGCGGAAGTCTTCCAGCGAAAAGCCATCGCCGGTGAGGGCCCGGCTGGCCATTTCCTGGGCTTTTTTCTTGTCAACATTCTGTTCCGCCTTCTCAATCAGGGAGAGAATGTCACCCATGCCCAGAATGCGCGAGACGATGCGGTCCGGGTGAAAGGGTTCGAGCGCGTCGTACTTTTCACCCACGCCGATGAACTTGATGGGCTGGCCGGTCACTTGGCGAATCGAAAGCGCCGCGCCGCCGCGAGCGTCACCGTCCATTTTGGTCAGCACAACGCCGGTGAGCGAAAGCTTTTTGTGGAACTCGTCGGCGGAGTTGACTGCGTCCTGTCCGGTCATGGCATCGGCCACGAACAGGATTTCCTGCGGGTTGAGCAGCCGCTTGAGCGACTGCATCTCGTCCATCAGTTGATCGTCAATGTGCAGGCGGCCGGCGGTGTCCACGATCAGCACATCCGACCCGGTATTGATGGCTTCTCGGCGCGCTTCCTTGGCCAGGCGCTCGACCGTGGCCGTGTTAGCTTCGCCGACTTCACCTTCGTAGATGTTGGCTTTGATTGCCTGGGCAACCACTTTAAGCTGCTCGCGGGCCGCAGGGCGGTACACGTCAACCGAAACCAGCAGCGGACGATGCCCCCCTTGCTTGAGCCAGTTCGCCAGCTTTCCGGACGTGGTGGTCTTGCCCGAGCCCTGCAGGCCGGCCATGAGCACGACGGTCGGCGGCTGCGAGGCGAACTTCACCTTCGCAGTGTCACGGCCCAATATCTCGATCAACTCATCGCGAAGAATCTTGATGACCTGTTCGGCAGGCGAGAGCGCGGTCGCCACCTGCTGGCCAACCGCCTTCTCCTGAATGTGATCGATAAGCTGCTTTACGACCTTGAAGTTGACGTCGGCTTCGAGCAGCGCCAGACGAATGGCGCGCAGCGCCTCCTGCATGTTTTCTTCATTGAGCGTGGCCTCGCCCCGCAAGGTCTTGAATGCGCGCTGCAGCTTTTCGGAAAGATTCTCAAACATAGGGATTAATCGCTATTTTAGCAGCCATTTCACATCCCGTTCGTTCTTGGCCAGATCGTCTGCTCGCTTGAGCAACTGGGTTTTCGCTTGTTGAAGCAGTCGCTTCGGACATTGGTGGCTCTTCATATTGGAGAAATCGACGGTCACTACATGCTCTCCATGTTGGTAGCCGGCATGGCCGGTCCATCGGCGAGTCTTAACGCCAAATCGAGTGTCTGCACCAGGAGGATGCGGATCGCCTGGGAGTAATTGCTTTTCGTCAAGCCAGGTTCGAAAGTCAGCCTTCTCGATGCCATGAGCCAGCTTTCGGGCGAATGGCTTGTCGACAGATGAATGGGAAATGAAGATCTCGCCAAAGAGGCTTTTATCAATTGACATAATCGAACGCCGTGGATTCGTGCCTAGAGCCGATCTTTCCAATTTCCAGGTCGCCGATGTCCGTGGGCGATTGCCAGAACCTGGATCGTTGCCTGCTGTTCCCGATAGAAGACAGCGAATGGGAAGCGTCGCAGGACGAATTTCCGGCTTCCGTGCTCGCCAGCCGGCCAGCGTTGAGGTGCTGAAATCAGCAAGTTCATCGCGCGATCCAGCTCAGCTGCAAACTTGACCGCTGCCGTTTCGTTCCGCTCGAGGTACCAACTGAGCGCCAGCTTCAAACTCTTCGAGAGCTGAAGGGTGGATCTCGACCGGCTTAGCGGCCATTGAGGATGGTCGAGATTTGCCGTCGTGCCTCCGCCCAGGGGACTGGCTTCACTTTGCCGGAGTCGAGCTCGGCGATGCGACGCGCAATTTCCCGGCTCCACTCCTCCTCTGCTGAGGCGTCCAGGGTGTCCTCCAGGCTTTCGAGAAGTGAGCCCGCCAAGGCAGCCCGCGCCTCCGGTGGAAGCGCCAGAGCCTTCTTCAGAAGTTCGGAGATCTCCGCAGTCATTATTGTATTTTACGCCTCTGTCACTTTGGCGGCCCGAAAAGTTCTTTCGCCGCTGTCACGGTATTGCAGTGAATCGTGACCGTGTCTTCCACTCTTTGTGCGTAGCCCCCTGCGTATGTGACCATCACCGGAATATTGCGTGCCTTGGCCACGCGAAATACCAGCTCATCCCGCCGCTTTAAGCCCTCGATGGACAGGGCGAGTCCACCCAGTTGGTCTTCGAGGTACGGGTCAGCGCCGGCGATGTAGCAGATCAATTCTGGCTCGAACTGGCGCAGTCCGGAACTGAGCGCGTTGTCGAGCCAGGCCAGGTAGTCGTCGTCGCCAATGCCATCGGGCAGATCCACGTCAATCGAGGAATGCGGCTTCCACGCCGGATAGTTGTTGTGCTGGTGCAGGGAGATGGTGAAGACTTCGCCAGCGTGCGCGTGGCGCATCTTCCCCGCGGGGGCTGGGTTCATAGCGGCAGCCGAGGTCGAAGGTAGCGGCCCGCCCGGGGTGCGCGTGCCTGCAAAAATTGCTGCGGTGCCGTTGCCATGGTGAACATCACAATCAACCGTCATGGCATTACGAATCTTGTTATCACGCTGCATGCGGCGAATGGCCACCGCCACGTCGTGGATCATGCAAAAGCCCTCGCCGTGATCGGGGAAAGCATGGTGAAAGCCGCCGCCGATATTGAAGGCCACGCGGTCGTTCAGCGCATGTTGCGCCGCCAGAATCGATCCGCCGGCCGCCAGCCAGAAAGCCCTCACCAGCTCCGGCGAGTAGGGAATTTCCATTTCGAGCTCTTCACGCGCGGAAAGCGTTCCGGTCTTGAGCTTCTGGACGTATTGCGGAGTGTGGACCAGCAGGATGTCCTGGTCCGACGCCGGCTGAGGAGTTACGAAGTCGGGAGGGGCGGCAACCCTGGTCTCCAGCAATCGGTCATGGATGCGCCGATATTTCTCAGCCGGGAAGACGTGGCTGCCGATTGGGAGAAAGTAGTCGTCGCTGTAGATAAGCCTGAAGGGAAGCATGGGGGCAGTCGTCAGTTGTCGGTCTACTGTCGTCACAGAAGGTTATTGTCGTTTACGATTCGGCGGCACCGGCGCCACCAAGTGCCGTCGCACCGGCACGATCGCGCCTTTGGCTGGATCGGCGGCCGCCGTGGCCCGCGACAGCACTTCCTCCTGGATATACTTCACAAAATCATGAATCTGCACCTGCATCTCCTCCATGCGCTCCCGCATTTGCAGGATGATGGCGATGCCGCTGATGTTCACGCCCAGGTCGCGGGCGAGTGAGAGGATAAACTCCAGACGCTGCAGGTCTTCGTCGGTGTAGAGGCGGGTATTGCCTTCGGTGCGCGACGGTTTGAGCAGGCCCTCGCGTTCGTACAGTCGCAAAGTCTGGGGATGGATGCCATACATCTCCGCCACCGACGAGATCATGTAGGCGCCCTTGGATTTGCGCTTGGTCATCTCTACTACTTTACTCCAAAAGACAAAAGCCACGGATCAACCGGATACTCACGGATAAATCCGTGAAATCCGCGTCAATCCGTGGCGAAGTCCTGGCTATGCTACAGGCTCGGGTTTGTCCGGCGCTCCACTCCAGCCCGCGGGCTTGAGGGCTATATTTGCGAAATAGGCCACTACGCCGGCCGCGATGAGCAGCATTCCGAACGCAAAAGCACTGATCCCCAACACGTGCTCGTTCTGGCTCCGAAGGACGGAGAAGCCCAGTAGCAGCATGGGCGCTACTCCGACAGCCACCGCTCCGAACATTCCACCGGGAACCCGAAAGGGGCGCGGAAGCTCAGGCTCGCGGATGCGCAGGACGATCAGCGCCACAAACTCCAGACTGAGGCTGGCTCCGTAAAGCAAAATATCGATAATGATAAGACGCTCGAAGCCCAGTCCCAGACACATAGCCCATCCGGTCGCACAAACCAGAATTGTCACCCAGGGGGCCCGCGAGCGGGGATGTAATTTGCCGAACACGCGCGGCAGCATGCCATCCTGCGCCATCGCCAGGGGAAGGCGGGAATAGCTCATGACCAGGGCATTGAACATGCCAAAGCCGCTGATCATGCCCCCCAGGGCTAGTCCCACGCGCAGCAGCGGCCCACCCAGCATGCCGGCGATATCTGCCCAGGAGCCGGTCTCCCAGGCGCTCGAAGAGAGCCCCGTCATCCACATGGCTGCAACCGGGACAATGTAGCTCAGAGCCACGATCACAACCGCGGCCAGCATGGCCCGAGGATAGGTGCGCTGCGGGCGCTCGACCTCGGTAGCGATGGTCGAGGCGTTGTCCC
>Ga0326726_10002677_pt1 | contig 16326 bp, 9 predicted proteins | sample MHFenrmetagenome_2_FD_207603 | JGI IMG/M metagenome (GOLD analysis project Ga0326726, IMG submission 207603) | Lab enriched peat soil microbial communities from Michigan Hollow, Ithaca, NY, United States - MHF15MN | ecosystem: Environmental > Terrestrial > Soil > Wetlands > Peat | place: USA... | reverse complement strand
ACAAAAATGTCCACTGAACCTCGATTTTAGTTGGTTGTTGTGAGATTGTTCACAACAATATAAAGTCCATCGGACAATTTCTGATACTCATTTCGGGATGTAGCCACCATTTCAAATAATTTATTATACTAGGTGGCTGTATTCTTCATCTATGGAAATGGTTCCGCTCCCTGAAGTTGAGGAAACATTAAAAGCTTTTAAAAAGAAAAAACAAAAACAGAAAAAGAAAGAAGACGGTCAAGAGGAAGAACCAGAGGATAAATAAGAGAAATTCTTCTGTTCACCATTTTTTTTTTACCAAGTTTTATTGGATTCAGCTATGATTGGATGCATCGTTATTGTCCTGCGAGACGATATTTCCCGTGACTTGGCTCGTAGATTTGTCCATTGCGGTTCAAACGATCAAGGACCTCCTCGACTTTACTCGATTCGATTCCCTGGATTTCCGCCTCGTTGATAATATCGCTTCGCGCAGCGCTGTCATCAGTAGATTCTGTACAGAGCCGCTGAATAACATCAAGAATCACCCTCATACGCTCATGCTGACTATGGCTAATACCGGTTGCGATGATATCAATGTCAAAACGCCCTGTCTCCCGATCGGTGCCGACCCGTCGGAGATACTGATCGATAATCGAGATTGCCCGTTTCGCGTCATCCACCGTTGCCTCCTGACTCAAACGTATCCGGGCGCTTGATTCAGCAAGTCGCACAAACGCCTCAAGCTGCCGTGGGGTAAACGGCACCGAGTCCTTTGATGAGCTTCGGAAATCAACATAATAGTTCTGCAGAATCTCCAAGGCATCATCCGTCAACACCGGGAAAACATTCCGCTTCGCATACGCGACGTACTTCCGCAGGAACTCCGGTTCAAACACCGGTAGTACATGTTTCATGAATTTTGCTTCCTGCTCCTTCGAATACAGCTCATCAGAGGTTTTATTGAGATGCTCATGGATCTCTCCTCCTTTGTGGGATTGTAAGATATGGGTCGCAAGATCTGTATCAGTCTTCCGATTCGGTTTATCAAGAATAGAAAAAATAAGGTCAAAACGTGACAACAACGCCGGCGGCATGTTGATCTGCTCATGCATCGGTATGAACTCATCAAAACGCCCCAGTTTCGGGTTTGCAGCAGCAAGGACCGCGCAGCGTGACTTCAGGGTCGCGTTAATCCCTGCCTTCGCAACTGAGATCTCCTGCTGTTCCATCGCTTGATGCAAACTACTCCGGTCTGTTTCCTCCATTTTGTCGATTTCATCGATGCAGGCAAGACCTTTATCAGCAAGCACGAGCGCACCAGCTTCAAGAGTCCATTGTCCCTCACCAAACTCGTCACGAACCGCAGCAGCAGTCAGACCAGCAGCGGAGGATGCCTTCCCCGAGGCATACACGCTTCGAGGAGCAAGCTTCGACATATACGACAACATCTGCGATTTTGCGGTACCAGGATCTCCTACGAGTAAACAATGGATATCCCCACGTGTACGGGTCCCATCAGGCATTTCCTTTGCAATTCCCCCAAACAACTGAAGAACAAGAGCATCCTTTTCAATCTCAAGACCATAGATTGTCGGTGCGATACTCTGCCGCATTTTCTCATAAATTAACGAGTCTTTACTTGTTTTTAGGATCTTTTTTTCATCTTCTTTGGTAACCTCAACTTCTTCAAACGCAAACTCCTGGCTTTCAATACTGACCGCATCCATTGTTTTATCAAATGAGGTAAGACGGAACGTTCCCCGGTGACGAGCCATGGAATGAAGAATACCATTCACAATCACACGATCCCCCGGTGCAACACCTCCCACGAGATCATCCTCGAGGTAAACGCTGATACGCTCTGGTTGCGCGCCACCACGCAGTCCTTCCGGATTTTCCTGAATCTCAATCTTCTGCGAGTCAATGAACGTAGAAAGCGTCGTTGACAGTTTAAAGGACGACACCCGTCCACATCCACCTTGGTCCTCAAAACATTCGGAAGGCTCTTTCAGGATATCTTCATCCTGGTCAATCCGCATCACCGCGCCACATTTCTGACACTGGAACGCAGCAATCTGCAGTTTCGGTCGCACCTCAGTTATTTTCTTGATGAGGCCTTCGACTGCGATGAATGTTCCCAGGCGGTTCGCACGGATCTTCCGAATCAGAATTTTTTGCGCCTCAGGAATGTTTTTAACACGAAAATGAAGATCCATCTTCTGCTCCGAAGAGACATCAATGAGTTTGAGTGCTTCCTCTGCGTTAAAAATAGTTTTATAGGGTTGATGGAGCAGTAGTTCAGCAAGCTTCGAATCTGCTTTATCCACATCCCAATAATCAAGGAGCAAACTACGTTTCTCAGGATACTCTGTTGCCACTGTCTCAATTTCTGCTTTGCATTGATCTTCAAAGAACCCTTGCCAGGATGCCGTGAGACTCTCGTCTTTCAATAATCGAACCATAGGAAAACCTCCCATACTCGTTAAACATCATGTATATTTAAAATTTTGGCGGGTGTAGACGCCTCTTGAGTGGGTGTGCGTGATATACAGGTGACTGCCCGTCTGTATTCTCAACCCCGTTAACCCTCTGAGCATCGGCAGTCTGTGGTAAGGCTGCTCACTTCCGTGCCTCACCCGGTTCCCACAGCGAAGATAGACATATAACCCTCCGGTCATATGCGATTATCACCTCTGATCCCAAAGGACAAGGCGTCATAGGCAACAAACGGATCACGAGATACTCGTTACACCGCCTCGTAAGATCGACCCCAGCGTATCGGCGATTTCTGGTGACAGGGAACGCCTAGCTCCCCGGTCTATTCTACACCTTTCGCCATTGTCTACCAGGAACGACGGCTAAGCTGTCGGTAGTAGTTAAACATTTGCACGAACAAAATAACCAGACCTACCGCTAAAAACGCAACATCACGCATAACCGCAATTAATGCGTTTGTAAGTTCATAATTGTCACCATAGACTTTACCTGCATTGAGCGCATCAAGAAAAAGAAGATAAATGAACACAGCGACAATGATGAAAATAATCACGTTTATGTAAAACGACCATTTGTTCCATGTTTTTTTATCAACCGGAAGAATAGGGCTCTCACTCATACACGCCGACCTACAATAAGCATGAGTAGATGGATATAAGAATATTATGATTCTGTCAACTGTTAAAAAAAATCAGTTAATTTCGTGTTTTTCACTTTATCGCTCACAAACGTAGAGTCTATGGATTTCTCCACAAGAGCGATACGTTGACGCGCATAGATCGGAAGGTTGTATTTCTCAGCAATCTCCTTTGAGATATTAAGATATTTCTTCACAGACATCTCATGGACGGTCAGGGTTAACTTCCCATTGCATTTCGTGCACACACCCTGAAGAGGGATCCTGCGATACGTCGTGTTACATAAGGGACAACGCACAGACTGCTTACTAAAAGCGCGAAGATTCCCAAGGATATCTGGAAGGAAATGACGCTCGATGACCTTGTAAGCGACATCAGCCTCATCGACTGCCCTAATCTTCGCAGCTAGACTGAGCTGCACGTTCATCTTCTCCATCATACTCTTCAACGTCTTATACAACGATTCCTTTGGTCCTTCCGAGATGTTATCGGTATCATGGGTAAATCCGAACTGTTCGTATTGAAGTTCGGTGCCGAGCCGTGACGCGACCAACCCCATCTTTGACTCAAGGTTCTTCGAATGTTCATGTCGTAAGGTCGCCTCATAGAATTCTAAGGGATACCGGGAGAGGGTATCGAGGTTATGTGCTTCTTTATCGACCTCGGAGGGATCAAGTCGTGTTGTTAATATCAAGGGTAGATCCATTTTCCCTCCCCGTTTATCCGGGATATAGGCATGGGAGAAATTCAATAGTGCATCCATGAGCAGCATTAATCCATCTTCGTCCCCATCGCAGTTATTTGATACGATTGAATCATTAATTATAAAATTATGAAACTCTTCTACTTCTATATCATAAAGAAAATCTGAATTCGAAATAACAGGATTAATATGTTTAATTCTATCAAAGAAATAATCTCCAAATGTTTCTCCTTTGTATCCCTTTGGTTGCATTGTTTGGGATGTTAATAAACAGTCATTAGGAGAAATCTCAATGATCTTTTTACTAATCAATTTATTTTTTTGCCATACCACCATTCTATGAGCTGTTGATGAAGTAAATGTCCTGCCAGAGTTCAGGGTCACTTTTACAAGATGCCGTGGTGCAGGTGTTCTTAGGACAGAAAGCACCTTTCGTTTTTCTGTGTGACCAGAATGAGGATTGCAGGAAAACGTATGAGTATTCTTCACTTGTTTCTGTGTTGTCCCAAATGAATCAACGACAAATTCCTGAGCTTTGGTACAATCATATAATTCTTGAAGTGACATCTTTGTTAGTCTCGAAGTATCAGCAAGATAGAGAGATGTGTCTGGTGCAAGACAATTTCTTCGTTTCGTTGCATGGAAAAACGGGTGCATAAAGCATACCTGTGCTGAGGTAAATCCGATAATCCGACCAAGTGCCCCTGCGGAGGTATGTGGTGCAAGTCCAACAACGAGATGCCCGATTATATCTTGGTTTTTCTTTACTTTATAGAATCGGTTAACACCGTAAAACTTCGTCAATAAATCATCAATAAACTTAGAAACCTGAACAAAGTATTCAGCACAAGCATCTGCTATGATGACGTCCTGGACTTTCAGTTCGCAGATCTGTTCTTCACTGAGAAGTTCGTTTCCCAGGTAATCTTTGGTGTACCCAAGCTCCCTAAGTCGTTTCAAGGGAACGCCGATCTCTTTTGGTTTGAAATGGGTGAGGGGCGCATCGGTCATATCGAATCGGATGGTCCCGTCCTTGAACACGTACACATTATGTTTCGCCCGCAGGATCCCTTTCTCGAGTGGTTCTGGGGTTTTATGTTTCGAGATCGTGCCGATGACCCCTTTGATGGTCTCCGGGAGCAAGTGTTCTTTGATGTTCTTCTGTGCACGTTCCAATTCCTCAGAAAGATTGATGTGTTGTTTCTCTATTTTTCCTTCAAGGACTTCGGTATGGGTACCACAGGTGCAGACGAGGTGGAACGTGACCGCGTTGCATTTCGGGCATCGTCGTTTTCCTACTTCGACTTCGATGGTGACGTTCTCTGCAGCGTTTTTCACGAGACGTTGATTCCCTCCGTAATCCCCGAGCGGGAATAGGACGTGTGGTGGTGGTCGCATTTTCCGGGGTGATGCTTTTTCTGGTCTGCCCATCCGTGTCCCGATGCGGAATGGTGCACGAGGTCGGATTAGAACTCCAGCGAGGGCTGAGACGAAGGAAAGAGTCGTTTCTCCCTCTACGGGATTCCTCCATCGATCTGTTGTGATAATGGTTCCTTCTTTGAGGTCAAGGCCGCAGCAGCGGATCAAGGGATACGTATAGTGGTCGATTCGTAGTGTTCCTTCTCGTTGGGTGTGCAGTGCCCCTAGTTCGATGAGGATGTTTTTTATTTCTTGGTTACTTGGAATGATCAATGTTCCTTGTTCTTCCGGAAGGATTTTTCCGTTTTCTTTGATAAAGTTTATGAGTGTAGTGGAATCGTTGATTGGGAGATCGTGCCAGAAGAGGTTACCGGTGGGATGCAGGGGGATGTGGTAGCGTTCTGAGAGAAGGAACGCATCGATTGGTGTGGGTTGACGCAGGTCGATGTGCCTACCAAGGTCTTCATCGATTTTTTGTTGAAGTGTCTGCTCTGCAGATGTGATCTCAGAAGGTGTGTTATGTAGGGGTAAGCACCCAACCTTGGTTTGGAGCTCTTGAACCCACCATTCGTAGACGTAGGATGCGTCTGGGAGGTAGGAGTTGTTTTCGATGAATTCTCCAAAGGGAATGAGGATTTCCCCAAGGTCAATGATTTTTTTGACGTCGCTGCGGATGTTCTTGACGTCGTTGATTTGAATAAGATCTCCATTCTGAAGGAGCACGATGGGGCCTTCGATTTGGTCGCAGGGTGTGCCGATGGTTCCTTTTCCTGGTCGTTCGGTTTTCATCTGCGTACCGACCGTGATAAAACTATCTAAAAGAAACATGGTGGCGGGGTTGATCGCGGTTGAGGCAAGACCAGCGGTGCGTGCCCGTCCGTATCTGAGGCGAAATCCTCCTTTCCTGGAGGGATGACAGAGAACCGGTCTGCCCGCGATGACCTCACCGATGTATTTGTATGACGGGGGGATCATCGGGATTTCCCCGTTTTCTTTATTAGGCTCTACTCCTTTGTTGACGAAGGGCTCAAGGAACTCCCATCCAGGAAGCTTCATTTTTTTGATGTGTTTGTTGATCTTTGGTGCTTTGAGGCAGAGGCCTTCAGCGATGACCAGACAGGCGCCCCCGCGCAATCGGTTGGTTCCGACTCTGGGGAGGTCGCGGTATCCTGCAACTTCTTCATCTTCGGTTCCTTCGCCGTTGATGCAGATCGGGCAGTTTCTCATGATCAGGTCGATTTCATCAACCGAGGGAAGGTATTGCAGGTGTTGCACTCGTTTGTATAAGGGGATTTCTTCTTTGAGCCGCTCGATTTCTCCTTGTGTGGCGATGTAGCGGCCAATACCAAGGTCGCGGCGTACGACATCCGCGATGAGAACACTCATGGCTTGTCCGGTTCCTCCTGCGCTTCGTATGGGTCCTGAGAAGTACAGGTCGACGTAGTTGGTGCCGTCGTTGTTCCGTCCGACTCGGACTTCTGCGATTCCTTCGAGCGGGGCGACCAGGACTCCTTCGGTGAGGATAGCCAGACCTGTTCGTATCGCCTGATCTAGTGCTTTTTCTATGGAATCGAAACGGTAGGTTTTCCGGTCAGCGATCATCCGGGCGATCTCAAGCGAGACGAGCTCTCTGTTGCCTATTTTTTGTGTGGCTTGCCTGATTTTTGGTGCGATTCCTTCTGGTCCAACGAGTTGTTCGACTCGGGCAGCTAGATCAAGTGCCTGGGGGATTTCAACGGTGAGCTCAGGGTCGCATCCTTTTTTCCGTGCAGCATTCGCAAGTTGATAGCACGTATCGATATCCTGCTGAAGCTGTTGAAAATATGCACGCATAGCCGGACTTGCAGCGATATCTCTGGACGTCTCCCCATCCATAATTCTCATGCCCTGAAAATAAACAAATTCTACATAGTAGTGACTCACTTAAAGTTTTGTGTCCTTGTGGGATAAAAGAGATGGTTTTTTTCTTTTTGATTAGGCGGATGTTTTGCTGAAATCCATGGCGGTGGCATTGCCGGTCTTGAGATCGACGAGAGGGAGTTTTGCTGAATCAGGGACGAAATTCATCATCTTCTGGTAGGATGTCTGTGACTGCCAGCTGGAGGCATTGATGAGAATGACGCCTCGGTAGTTGTCTATAGATGAGGTGTGTACATGGCCGGTGACGAAGATATCTGGGACCTCGTTGATGAGCATGTAATCCACATGTTCGGGGGCAAGAGGGGTGTACCCGCCGTAGGTGGGTGCGAGGTGTCGTTTCTTCAGCATGAGTTTCATGACCTCGGTCGGCTCGTTGTAGCTCAGGGATTGAATGTTTGTGGAGTAATCAAGGAGGCTTTGTCCGTGATAGGAAAGGATATTGACTCCATGTAACGAGAAGTAGGACGGGTTTCCGATGAAAATGAATTCTTTTCCTGAGAACAGGTCTCGTATCTCTTTTTCAAACGCGGGTTGTGGTTCTGCTGGGCGTACGGCATCATGGTTCCCTGGTTGGAGAAGGATCGTGATATGGTCAGGAATATATTGAAACTGCTTCGAGAGTGCTTGATATTGGTCATAGATGTTGCTGATGGAGAGTTCTTTTTCCTGATTTGGGTAAATTCCAATACCGTCAACAAGATCACCAGGGAGCACGAGGTATTTCAGTTTGCTCGCAACGTCTCTCTGACGGGAGTTTCCCAGGTCTCCGTTGATCCAGCGGAGAAACGCGTTCCATTCAGCGTCCATGAACATCTTGCTGCCCATGTGGATATCAGAGAGGAACGCAACACAGAGGGGGGATTCTATCCGTTTGCGGTCTTGATGCATTTTTATATCTGGGTAAATGATGTTTTGCACAATGATGAGGTCTTTATTTTTGCTGATTTTTCCGACCACCCCAATGACCTCATCAAGCATCACTTCGTTTGCCAGCTGCATCATCTCTGTGTTACTTTTCAGTGCCATGAGTGTGGCTGAACCCGTTTCGTCTTCGATTTCGATGAGACGGTGTCCGTTGTGTGTGGTTTTCACGTTTTTTACGATGCCGATGAGCTGCACATCGACCATGGTTTTTTTTATGCGGTTGATGGGGATGAACTGGGCGATTTCTCGTCTCTGAGTGGTAAGAATCTTTCGTATCGTTTGGTATCGGTCTCTGAATAAACTGACGAAATCCTGGGTGGTGCCTTCACTGGTTCGTTTTCCTGTGATATCGTTGATGATGCGTACTTCGGAGTCGTAGTCCCTGGCGAGTGGTTTCCAGCTTTTGACTGTTTTTATATCAAGAGGTTGGAGCGGTTTTTTCTCTTCTGGTTGTGTTTCTTCTTCCTCGGTGTCCTCTTCGTCTTCTTCTTCGTTGATTTCTTTTGGGAAGCTTGGTTTGCTGTATATTTTTGAGAGCATCTTTTTTTGGATATCCTTTTCGATGGTTTTTTCGACGGGTGGTGACGACAGCTCTGGAGCCTGTATTGGTGGTGGTATGATCATTGGTATTTCGATGAGCTGTTGGGTTGATGTTTCGATGTCCTTGATGGTATCGAGTGCGAGGAACAAGGGGTATTCTCTGAGGTTTTTGATGAGGAAAGCAGCGAAATCATCTGGTTTTTCTTTTGAGAAGATGTAGGTGAGCGCGTCGGGGAGGACGAACGTCCCATGGTCTGAGAAAAGTTTGAGGATAGATTGCATTGTCTCGCCCACAAAAATATTTCAATGATCGGTATATGTCATGTTGTTTTTAGTGTTATGGTTGTATGGTGATCTTGGTTGCGGTTTTTCCTATCGATCTGGATTGTTCACGGAATTGAAAGCTTTAATAGATTGAAGTTATTAGGTGTTTGGTATGACACAGATTTCTTTAGCGAAACAGGGGAAAACTACTGCGCAGATGAAGCAGGTAGCGAAATCTGAGAAGATAGCTGCAGAGGTAATCCGGAAAGGGATTGCTGCTGGTCGTATCGTGATTCCATGTAATCCGGTTCATGCGCCGTCGTCTCTCGGTATTGGGGACGGGTTGCGAGTGAAGGTGAACGCGAATATTGGGACGTCTCGCGAGTATTGCAATTTGAAGGAGGAGGTGGAGAAGGCATCCGTCGCGGTCGCTGCTGGTGCGCATGCGGTGATGGATTTATCGACCGGTGGGGATCTTGATGCGATTCGTCGTCGGTTGCTAAAAACCGTGCCTGTTCCTTTTGGGACGGTCCCTATCTATCAGGCGGGGATCGAGGCGATTGAGAAGCGTGGTTCGATTGTTGATATGACTGCAGATGATATGTTCTCGATGGTGGAGCATCAGGCGAAGCAGGGTGTTGATTTCGCAGTCGTCCATGTGGGTATCACGAAGGTGAGTGTGGAGCGTCTGCGGAAACAAAAACGGGTTATCCCCATGGTTTCTCGGGGTGGGTCGTTTCATATGGCATGGATTCTTCACCATGGTTTGGAGAACCCTTTGTATGAGGATTTCGAGTATTTGTTGGAGATCGCGAAACGGTATGATGTGACGCTTTCGCTTGGTGACGGGATGCGGTCTGGTGCGCTTGCTGATTCGAATGATCGGGCGAAGTTCCAGGAGTTGCTTCTTATCGGTGAGCTTGTTGAAAAGGCACGGAAGGCTGGTGTGCAGACGATGGTGGAAGGCCCTGGTCATATGCCCTTGTCCGACATCCAGGCGAACATCCAGGTGATGAAGACGGTGACGAACAAAGCCCCCTACTTTGTGCTTGGCCCTTTAGTGACCGACATAGCTCCGGGGTATGATCATTTTGTCGGAGGTATCGGTGGTGCGTTTGCTGGGTTCTGTGGCGCTGATTTTCTGTGTTATGTGACGCCAGCAGAGCATCTGTGTCTGCCTGATAAACAGGATGTCCGTGATGGGGTGGTTGCCACAAGGATCGCTGCGCATGCTGCTGATCTCGCTCGAGGACTCGACAGGGATGTCGATGCCTCGTTTAGTGCTGCACGGGAGGACCTTGACTGGGAGAAGATGTTCAAGCTTTGTATAGATCCTTCGAGAGCAAAGGAGTATCGGGCGAAACGGTCACCATCTGAGGATACGAACGCCTGTTCCATGTGCGGGAACCTCTGTGCGCTGGAGCTGGTGAAAAAATATCTGAAAAATAAGTAAACAATAAGGTTTGCGTTGAACTGTTTTTATGATGTGAAAGGAATTATAAATGCATAAGAATAGGGTTTGTCGAGAAACCTATTTTTTTTCTGTTTAGTTGAAAATTTGATACCTTGAATTTCTTCGCGGTATCTTCAATGGTGGATTCTATTTTTTGATTTTCAATGACAAGAAAAAAAAAGAATGGGGAATGGAGTTGTCTTAGGCGTTTATTGGATTTATGTTGTGGGGAAAATGATAACCACTGGTCCGATCTTAATTCCATTGAAAGTTCTTGTGACACCTTGGAGGTTTTCTGGGTATGCTCTAAGTTCTATACTGATTCTACCATATGCAAAGAAGTACAGTGGACTTCGAATAGTCGCTGTTTTCCCCGCTGCGATATTCTCTACAGTACCATTTCCAACTGTCTTGTCGAAATTTTTAAAAATTTGGAAAGGACCCCAGGAGATATTTATCGTCCAATTCACGTAGGTAGCATTATATTGTCCGTCGTTTATGATGTTGGCTTTTATCCCCAGTGAAATATTCTGAAGATTGATATCTATTGCCGGTGGTTCGGTTAAGAATAATGTTACAGTTGTTGAGCTTATGGCAACCCAAGGTGGCGTATGGGACGTATCTTTTGCTGTTAAGGTTACATTGAAGGTCCCAATCTCGTTATAAAAATGGATAGGATTATAATTAATATACGGAAAGAGGGTGGCATTACCGTCACCGAAATCCCAAAGCAATTGTGTTAGAGCTGTTCCGTTTTGAACACTCCCATGGAATCGTACGCCTGGAGTAGGCCAATATTTATTTTGCATATTCCAATACCAATTGTAGGGGCCTCCTGCATCGCATGTAAGGTTCCCAATACCGGTAGCCCATACGAAAATGTCATCGATACTAAACTCCTGCTGCGGTGCTGCTGCTGTTGTATTACTAGAGTATTGGAAAGCTATCCGTACATCGTTTTCATGGGCGAAAGCAGATAAGTCAATGGGCTTGTTATTGGGATAATTTGTATTATACCATGACCAGTCTGTAAAAGGTATTGAGGTATCCATGTCATCAAAACTCCAGATATTCGTCCAGGTCGCTCCTCCATCCGTTGAAACGCTTATATTAAATTCGATATAGTGCTTCCACACTGTAACGTAAAAACAGGTATACCAGGAGAATGTCATATTTATTTTATCGGATGCACCGAAATTGAGGCTTGGGGAGATGAGCCATTCGTCTTGGAGATCTTGGGATTGATTGCGATGGATGGTGCCGCAGTATGGTTTGGTGTGGGGACTAGTAGAGTCGATATACCACGTTTGATCAGGGTTTGTTTGTTGTAGTTCCCAGTTCCCGTTGACTCCTGTTGGAGGCATGTTTCCATCGGTAAAATTTTCATCTAAGAGAATTACATTGCCAAGTGACGATTCTTGAGACTCTCCAGAGTTATACGAAGGCGTATCAAGATTGCTATTCTTCTGTGAGGTAGCAATTGTGGTAACGGTTAATGCAGAGAAACTACAACAGATGAGAACGAAGACAATCACCAGCGTACTTATATTTTTTAAAATATTTTTTTTCCTTCCTCTTGCTTTCATAATGGGTACTCCTCCCTTTAATAATTCTTGTGGATTCAATATAGTTTGTCTATATTTAAATCATTTCATAGAAATCTAATTGTAACTTTTGTTACAATACTTTAATTTGAAAACTTTCACAATCGAGAACATAGCGTGCAGCACAGATGTACAAAACCATTCATTTTTTTTAAAAACAAACCATATAAAAAGGAACAGAGTATTCTTGGGTCCGAATGACTGATGAGAAAGAAACTGATAAAAAAATGATCTTGCCGATTTTCATCATGGGATGCTTTTTTATCGTCATCGATGGATTCGCGTTATTGATTAAAAACCTCTTCCAACCAACGTTCGAGAATGCAAGCGACCCGGTGAATGTCCTCTACATCTTCGTCATCATCATCGTTATGACGGTTATAATTCTCATCATCGCCCGGTATTGGAAGAAACAGGTGATCCAGGCTATCATTTTATTTGCAATAGGGTACACCGCGTTTTTTATCTTTGTTCCTCTTTTCGGGTTCTTACCTGAGATGCTTTCCATTGTTGTCTCTCTCATCATCGCGGTTGCTCTGGTTGTCGCACTCTATAAGTATCCTGAGTGGTACGTCATCGATCTGTGTGGGGTGATCGTGGGGGCGGGTGCTATCGCTATCTTTGGTATTTCCTTAAGCATTTTGCTTGTCATCATCCTTCTTGTTGTCTTGGCCTTGTATGATGCGATATCGGTTTATCAAACAAAACATATGATCGATCTTGCTGATACCGTGATGGACCTCAAATTACCAGTCTTACTCGTGGTCCCAAAAATACGACGCTATTCGTTGATTAAAGAAACAAAGAGCTTGAAGGAGAAACTCAAAGAACATGAGGAGCGGGACGCATTCTTCATAGGGCTAGGAGATATCGTCATGCCAGGCATCCTGGTAGTTGCCGCATATCATAACATTCCAAACGGGTTACCGGTCGCTCTTGCGGTTCTTGCTGGAACATTAATTGGTTTTCTGGTGCTCATGACCTTTGTGATAAAAGGAAAACCACAGGCAGGGCTGCCGTTGCTCTGTAGCGGTGCAATCCTTGGGTATCTCATCTCCAGTTACGTGTTTTTTGGAGCTTTCGTGGGGCTTGGTCTTTAAAAATCAGTCTGGAAATGATTCTGCTCGCACCAGATCTTCCTATCTAAATGATTCAATGGTTTATTGCATACCGGGCAGGTGACCTTCTCGAGGAAATGCTCAAGCCACATGTCCCGTACTTGCAGGACGTCTTCCTTTTCGATACGCTGCAGTATTTTTTTTTCCTCAGCAGTCTTCACCAGTTTTATCAAATGAGAAAAATTAATCGTGTCATCTTTTTTGATCTGCATATAATCCAGTGGTCTGCTGCCTGTTGTCTGAGTCTGTCTGTCCGCTCTGTTCCTCAGCAGGATAGCTGCGAGGATTACACCACTGGCCAGTCCGCCTAGATGCGCGAAATGGGCGGTGCTGTCCTGCACGGAGAACATCACGATGACGGTCTCGAAGACCGCAAACAAGATGGTGGCGTAGATGACTTTGATGCGCATGATAAACATGATGCCGATGGGCACAGGCATGACAATCTCATCCCGGGGGTAAGCGTAGGCAAACGCCCCCAGGATACCAAAAATCGCTCCCGAGGCGCCAATCAGAGGAACCATCGAGCCGATGTTCAGCAGAGAATGTGCGAGAGCACCGCAGACGCCAGTGATGAGATAAATAAGGATGAATTTCTTCGGTCCTATCCGTTGTTCGAAGGCGATACCCATGAAAAAGAATACGAACATGTTCCCAAGGATGTGTAAAAAGTCACTATGGACGAACATGGACGTAAATAAGGTGTACACATTTGGGAGCATCTCTAAAGAAAGATAAGCTGGTCGAAACCCGAGTTCGTTGATGATCTGAGTCCGAAAGAACAGGCTGATGAGAAAGACAAAGAAATTCGCGATAATAATCGCATAGGTAAGGGAAATCTTTTTGAGATAAGCGACGACGATCGTCCCAATCATGATACCAATAGCAACCAGCGAAATCCAGGATGGTTGAAGAAATACTACGTCCATTTTCGTTTTCTCCAATCTCGTACGATCAATACGAGAGTGATGCAAACTATTACGGCAATCAACATGAGGTATTTATAGTCTGCCCACGAGAAAACAGAAACTTTCGTTGTAGGAGGTTCGAGAGCCCAATCGGAGAGGAACACGGTCGCATAGTACGTCGCAACTTCTTGGTTCGTGACCAAGACTCCTGCCTCACGGTTCTTTCTGATCGACTGCTCGTTCCAGTTGATACTTGAAATAAGCACGGTGGTGTTATCGATGATCATTCCCTTGTTATGAATGGTGGTAAAAGGTGACCATTCGCTACTGATGAATTTTACTTTGACACCATAGGCTTCTAGATACTCCTTGGTTTCGTTGAGTATCGTGATTGTCCCTTCATAGCCTACATTGTAATCAAGGATGACCTGGACCTGGACACCTTCTAATGATTTATTCACAAGATGTTCGACAAGCGGACTTAGTGCCCCACTCCAGTCTGTGTAGATGTACAGCTGCTGGATATAAATGGATGTCGTCGCAACATCAATCGCATCAAGGAGAGCCTGTTCACTGGTATCAGGCGAAAAAACAGGTGTGATAGTGCACGGTCCCGTGAAGGTTTTTGCGCTGAACTGCGGGAGATACGAACCAGTTTGTATTGAATAATCCAGCGTAAAATCAGGGAAAAAAGTCATATTCATTGCTTCGATGGGATAGCTATCTGAATGGAGCGGGTTCCAATCATCCTGAAACACCTGCCAGAAACTTGTCGCCACCTCTTTGTCTCGAAGGGCAATACCCCATTCTCTGTTGCCGAAACTCGGGTCTTTTGGGACCCCGGTTTTCGCCCAGTTGCAACTTTCAACGATCACAGTTTCATTGTCGATAAGAAGGTATTTCGCATGGTCGAACTCGTATCTAGCATTCACATGATTCTCATAATCGCTCACGATGAAACGAATCAGTCCACCATGCGAGGCAAGGTCATTAAGGATGAATATCTCTCGATCATCGATCCCTCCGATGGGAGCGCCTTCCATGAATATTCGGACCGTGACATTCCGCGAAAGCGCATCGAGGAGTTCCTGGTAGAGGAATGGGTTGGTGAATTCATACATGTTCATATCGATCGAATGAGATGCGTTGCGTAGTTCACTTGATATCGTTTCATAACTGTTATCCGGTGAGACAAAGGCGGTTATTCCCCCCGTAGATGAAATTGTTTTAAGAGGGAAATCTGATTGTCCGATATGGTAGGTTCGATCTTGCATCCAGTCTGATGCCGAGTTGGTATCAACTGATGTACCATTGATGGTGTTCCGCTTCAGGATACCTCCTTGGCCTGATGAGGGAATCGATGGGCCATCCCATCCTGAGACGTACTCATCGGTGTCCCCATAGACAACGAGATCGACGAGACGTTGAGATGCACTGTATAATCCAACAAGACCACCCGTATTGCTGAAACTTACCGTTCTGAAGGTCAGCAGCTGAGCGACGGTTGACTGGGAGTCCACCGCGTATTCAAAATCAGGCAACAGGGCGGTTTCCCAGAAAAAAGCGGTTGCGTTTTTGGTGAGAAACCATGATGTCTGTGGCGGCATGAGACTGTGCGGTGGGAAGAGTATTTTTGGTTGGTCATCAGGTTCTTTCCACGGTTTATCAGTCACATACCAACCAGAGACATCAATCGACGTGTTCGTGGGATTAAAAAGTCTGACGTATTCGGCATTGATGTTCGGATGGGCATCATAATACAGTTCAATAATGAGAAGAGGAGGTGAGATATCTTCGATGTTTTCGTTAGATATCTCCTCTTCAGGTGAATTCTCCGCTGGTTGTTCCACTTGTATCGTTTGGGTATTTTCACAGCCTGGTGTTGGGGTGTTACTTTCAAAGAAATCATGAGAGGTATCGTTCGTGTCGGATCCTTGATATCGCGCTAGCGTATTTCCTTCTGAAACAACAGCGGCGGGGGTGCCAGGGACGTCATCGTAGTCCTCCCCCCATTCAATCGCATCGATGATGTTACTGTCTATGTCGAGGAGGATGATTTTTTCTTGTTGGTTGTTCAACCCATATCCGCAGAGGGTACTATCGTCTACAGATAATCTTATAGCGTCTTCCGAAATAGTAGTAATTTCATAGACGGTTGTTCCTTTATCAGTGAGAAGAGCATAGCCTCCTGGTGGTATGCTGGTGGTGCCATCACCATTCTCCGTATCCGCTTGGATGGTGTCTGTCTCTTTTTCGTCAGCAATCAGCCATCCTGCGACATCGACAGATTCCGAGGTTGGGTTATACAGTTCAATCCATTCGTTCGTATTTTCATTATCTGTCGGATGGATCATTAC
>Ga0326726_10002676_pt1 | contig 16327 bp, 18 predicted proteins | sample MHFenrmetagenome_2_FD_207603 | JGI IMG/M metagenome (GOLD analysis project Ga0326726, IMG submission 207603) | Lab enriched peat soil microbial communities from Michigan Hollow, Ithaca, NY, United States - MHF15MN | ecosystem: Environmental > Terrestrial > Soil > Wetlands > Peat | place: USA... | reverse complement strand
CGGAGGGAATCCTGCGCCAGAAGAAGCCGAGGTCGCAGGGCACGTAGAGCTGGCCGTCCACCACGAGTGACCCGGTGATCCTGGACCGCGGCGGCTCGATGAGCTGGAACTCGATCTCTCTTCCGCCACCGAGGAACGACCAATCGACGTTGGGCTCCGTCACGAGCGTGCCCGCGCGCAGCGGCCCGCCCCCGAATGGGCCAATCGGGCCGTCGGCAATGCGCTGGGCGACGAGCACCGTCCCAATCAGTGAGACGACGAGGACCGCTGCAGCGATCGCCAGGTATCTCAACGCTCTCTTCATGTTCGTGGCACTCCCTCCGGGATTTTCGCGATCGGCGGCGGCTCCGCTCAGAGAACACCGCCGCCGCGGGAAGGTCAAGCGCTCGAGTAACTCAGCTGAGTCGCGACCGCGGAACGAACCGCGGAAGGCGAATCTCACGATCTTCCCAAGATGATTTCCACTCCCACCGCATACGATCGCCCTCGCCAATCATCCCGCGAGGAGACCAGCATGCCGCGAGCACCGGGGACCAAACGCGACGGGAAGCCCTTCGACGACGCGACCATCGAGGCGGTGTGGGCGAAGGGGACTCCGGAGGGGAAGCTCCCCGGTTTTCGCAAGGACAAGTGCGGCGCGTCGATGCAGCGCTCGAAGTACGGAAAGACTCAGGCCTTCGGCTGGGAGATCGACCACGTCGTGCCGGTGGCTCGGGGTGGATCCGACGATCTCTCGAACCTCCAGCCCCTGCAGTGGGAGAACAACCGGCACAAGGGCGACGACTCGCCGAAGTGGGAGTGCAAGGTCGTGAAGTGACTCACAGTGCCATCAACGAAAGGGCAGTATACGGGCTAGATACTCGCAAGGAGGTCTACCCGTGGACATGCCGACCTGGGCGCTGCTGGGCTTCGCGATCTGGACCGTGTTGCTCTTGCTCACCACGGTCGGCGTGTATCGCTGGAGCCGAATCCTGACCGGGCGGGTGCCGATCCGGGAGTTCCGCGCGGATCGGATCGAGGGAGACGACTGGTACAAGCGGGCGATGCGCGCCCACGCGAACTGCGTCGAGAACCTCCCCGTGTTCGGCGCGATCGTGCTGGCGCTCCGCGTGAGCGGCACCGGCGGTGCGCTCGTCGACGGCGTGTGTGCGTCGGTCCTCGCCGCTCGAGTCGTGCAGTCACTGATCCACGTCAGCTTCGTGCAGACCAACACCGCCGTATCGGTTCGCTTCGCGTTCTTCTCCGTTCAGATCGCCGGCTTCCTGTGGCTGGCCGGAAGCATCGTCGCGCGGGTGTGAGTTCCTCCGAATCCCCAGTCACTGGAGCTCGTGCCACGAGGTCAACGGCCCGATGTGAGTGAGGCGCTCGGGGTCGGCCTGGACGAAGATGTGCCGGATTCGTCCGTCGGCGACCGAGATGAGCAGCGCCGAGTCGGGCCGTCCGTCCTTCAAGTAGACCATTGCGGGCTGCCCATTGAGCTCGCGCTCGACGAGCGGGCTCTGGGCACGGCCCTGGCGCGAGACCGCGCCGAGGAATGCGGCGACGTGCTTCGAGCCGACGATCGGACGCCGGACGTTGCGGATGCGACCGACGCGCCGGCCTTCCGGTCCCGTGTCGACGACCAAGACCGCGTCCTCGGCCAGGAGGCTCATCATCGCCTCGACCTCGCCGGAGGCCGAGGCGCGTACGAAGGCCGCGAGGAGTCGGCGGTGCTCCTCGCGCGACGTTTGCAGCACGCGCCGTTCGGCAGCGACGTTCTCGCGCGCGCGACTCAGGAGCTGCCGGCAGGCCGGGTCGGTCTTCTTCAACAGCGACGCGATCTCCGAGTGACTCAGATCGAAGACGTCGTGCAGCAAGAGCACCGCGCGCTCGGCCGGGGTGAGTCGCTGCAGGACGACCAGGAAGGCCATCGAGATCTGGTCGAGCATCTCGACGTTCCCCAGCCCCGCGTCGTCGAGCGCGACGGGCTCCGGCAAACGATCGCCGCGCGCTTCCTCGCGGCGAGCGCGCGCCGAGCCGAGCTCGTTGAGACAGAGCCGCGTGACGATCTTCAAGAGAAACGCCTTGGGCGCGTCGACGGCGACGTTGCGACCCTGCCAGCGCAGCCACGAGTCCTGCACGACGTCTTCCGCGCGCCCCAGGTCGCCGAGCATGCGATATGCGAGCGCGACGAGCGCCGGGCGATGGGCCTCGAAGGTCGAGGTGTCGTCACTCATCGCGAGGTGTCCCGGCATCGAGCGAGCATCATGCGCGCTCGGGGCGCGCGTGCGCGCTCGCCACCGTCGAGACTTCCGTCGCGCCGCCGCCTCGACTTCGGCGCCGCTCGATGAGGAAGGCGGCCGTCGAGAGGACGACGAGGACGATCTCGGGCTTCAGCACCTTCAGCGTGAATGGCGCGGGGCCATCGACGACGACCCCGACCAGGCGCACGGCCGTGATGGTCGTCGCGACGATCGCGAGGAGGCCGAGGCCGGCCTGGAGCCGCCGGTCGGAGACCAGGCAAGTCACGAGAGCCAGCGCGATCCCGAGGAACAGGCTGCCGGACACCCGCATCATCGTGAGCGCCTCCGCCGAGCCGAGCGCGATCTGGTGCGGCGCGACCGCAGCCGCGGGATCGACCAGGTACTCCACCGAGATGCGGCTCATCAGGAGCGCCGCGCCCCCGAGCACGACGCGACCGAACCAGACCGAGCGATGCTGCAAGCCACTCATGGGCCCTCCTCACTTGCTCGAATCGAAGACCGAGCAGCGAGCCAGAACGTGACGTGTCCATCCGCGACCCAGCGTCGGAGCACATAGGACGAGGAGAGAAGCGCGAGAACGACGAGGGGGGGCACCGCATCGGCCGCGCCACTCATCACGGCGTGCGACGCGATCGCGAAGACGAGGTCGAAGGTGAACCCCGCGTACGCCCACTCTCGCAGCGTCGGGCGTCCCGGCGCGAGGATGCCGACGACACCGAGCAGCTTGGCGACGCCGAGCAGCTTGAGGAAGTACGCCGGGTATCCGAGCTGTCGCAGCGCCTCCATCATCGGCCGGGGGCCGATGAGGTAGAGCACTCCCGAGATCAGCATCACCGCCGCGACCAGGCCTGTCGTTGCCTGCGCAGCGAGCTTCAGCCCGTCAATTGGCTGGCGGCCCGGTACGCGCCTGACGCTGTGACTCGTGTTGGTTGTGCTCATGGCTTCCAACTAGAAGACCGAGCAGCGCGCCGCCGCGTGACATGGTGCTCGCAGCAGCGACCGAGGCTCCGGGCGTCAGCCTGAGTCCGCTCCCGTTCCGGCGACGCCGACGCGCACGTCAGCGTTCTCCCGCGCCGGGGGCCGCGGCCACGTCGGCGAGGATCAGGGCGCGGTCGCGCGCGACGCGCCCGGCCGGAATCGAAGCGTCGCCGTCGCGCAAGCGAGCGAGCATGGCGGTCTTCTCACTGCCGGTCACGAGCCAGAGGATCTCGCGCGCGCGGCCGAGCGCCGGGTAAGTCAGAGTCATGCGGCGCCTTCCTTCGTAGGTCCCCGTGACCGCGACGTCGCGGTCCACGACCCCGAGCGCGGGATCGCCGGGAACGAGTGAGGCGGTGTGACCGTCGGCTCCGAGCCCGAGGTGGACGAGATCGAGCACTGGCGGCGTCCCGGCGACTTGCCGCAGCAGGGCTGCGTATTCCGCTGCGGCGGCCTCGAGGTTCGGTGACTCCACGGGCATCGCGCAGATCTGCTCGGGCCGCAGCGGCGCGCGCGGGAGCAGGCTCTCGCACAAGTGAGTCAGATTGCGCTCGGGGCTTCCGGCCGGAGCCACCCGCTCGTCGACTTGGAAGAAGCGGAGGGCGCCCCACGGGATGTCCTCGTCCGCGAGGTGACGCAGCATCTGCCACGGCGTGCGTCCGCCACTCACTGCGATCGCGAAGCCACCGCGCCGAGCGACAGCCGTGCGGGCGGCGGCGGCGACGCACTTGGCGGCGCGCCGAGCGACCGATTCCGCGTCGTCCAAGACCTCGAGCTTCACCCGCGTTCCGGTGCCGCCGGCGAGTCACTCACCTCTTCGCCGGCTTCTCGACGTGTCCACCGAACTGGAAGCGCATCGCCGACAGGAGCTTGTCCTGGAAGTCCGATTCACCGCGCGAGCTGAAGCGCTGATAGAGGGCGGTCGAGAGCACCGGCACCGGAACGGCCTCGTCGATCGCGGCCTTGATGGTCCAGCGTCCCTCGCCCGAGTCAGACACTCGGCCGGAGAAGTTGGCCAAGTCGGGGTCCTTCGCGAGCGCGGCCGCGGTCAGGTCGAGGAGCCACGAAGAGACCACGCTGCCGCGCCGCCAGACCTCGGCGATGTCTCCCAGATTCAGATCGTAGGGATAGTGCTCGGGGTCGCGCAGCGGCGTCGTCTCGGCGTCGATCGCGTGCCTGCGCTTGCCGACGTTCGCGTTGCGCAGCACGCCCAGGCCCTCGGCATACGCCGCCATCAGACCGTACTCGATGCCGTTGTGCACCATCTTCACGAAGTGCCCTGCGCCGTTCGCGCCGCAGTGCAGATAGCCTTGCTCGGCGGTGCCGGAGTGAGTCTCTCTTCCGGGCGTGCGCGGAATTTCGCCGACGCCCGGCGCGAGTGTCTTGAAGACCGAATCGAGCCGGCGCACTGCTCGCTCGGGGCCGCCGATCATCATGCAGTAGCCGCGCTCGAGGCCCCACACTCCGCCGCTCGTGCCGACGTCGACGTAGTCGATCTGCTTCGCGGCGAGCTGGCTCGCGCGCCGGATGTCGTCGACGTAGTACGAGTTGCCGCCGTCGATCAACGTGTCTCCAGCACCGAGGAGCGGCGCGAGATCCGCGATGGTCGCGTCCACGGCCGCCGCCGGGACCATCAGCCACACCGTCCGCGGGGTCTCGAGCTGCTTCACGAGCTCCGCGAGCGAAGCGGCGCCCCGGGCGCCCTCGCGAGTCAGTGCCTCGACGGCCTGCGGGAACTGGTCGAAGACCACGCACTCGTGTCCGCCCGTCCGGAGCCGGCGCACCATGTTCGCGCCCATCCGACCGAGGCCGATCATCCCGAGCTGCATTGCAAGCTCCTCTCTTGAGTGCGCTTCGCAGCGCGGTGGCGTCGGATCGGCGCGTTGCTCGAGCTGTCGTGTGTGAGCGTGGCCGGTGTGCGCGCAGCGCCACCTGCAGGACCGCGCCGACGCCACGCGCGACGCGAGGTGATAGGCTCGTCGCTCCGATTCATCGCTCCATTCCTCGCTTGGGAAGCCTATCACGCGCTCTCTCGCCCGCCCTTCCGACTCGAGCAGCGAGGCGCAGCCGGTGGTGACTCGATGAACGAGAGCAAGCGTGCCGGCCGTCGAGCGAGGAGCGTGCTCGTGGTCGACGTCGGCGGCTCGCACGTGAAGGTGCGGGTGAGTGGGCGGCGGGAGTCGCGCCAAGTCGACTCGGGTCCGAGGATGACTGCGCGGCAGATGGTCGCCGCGGTGAAGAGACTCACACAGGGCTGGAGCTACGGCGTGGTGTCGATCGGCTATCCCGGTCCCGTGTTGCACGGCAAGCCGGTCGCGAACCCGAGGCATCTCGGTCCGGGCTGGCTCGGCTTCGACTTCCACAAGGCGTTCGGCAAGCCCGTGCGCGTGATCAACGACGCCGCGATGCAGGCGCTCGGCAGCTACGAGGGCGGTCGCATGCTGTTCCTCGGCCTGGGCACGGGACTCGGCTCGGCGATGATCATCGACGGTGCGCTGGAACCGATGGAGCTCGCGCATCTTCCGTACAAGAACGGCAAGACATACGAGCACTACGTCGGCCAGCGCGGCCTGCTGCGTCTGGGCAAGCGGCGCTGGCGCACGGAGGTGAGCAAGGTCGTGACTCAGCTCGCGGCGGCGCTCGGTGCCGAATACGTCGTCCTCGGCGGAGGCAACGCGAGGCATCTCTCCAGGCTGCCGCGGATCGCGCGTCTGGGCGACAACGCCAATGCGTTCCGCGGAGGGCGTCTGCTCTGGAACGACGAGCCGGCGAACAGAGCCGCGAAGTCACTTGCGAGAAGGAACTAGAGCATGGTCTCCACTCACTCGGATGCACTCGTGTTCTTCGGTGCGACGGGTGATCTCGCCTACAAGAAGATCTTTCCCGCGCTTCAACACATGATTCAGCGCGGTCGCCTCGACGTTCCCGTGATCGGCGTAGCCCGGCCCAATTGGGGGCTGGATCGGCTGCGCGAACGCGCCCGCCAGAGCCTGGCCGAGCACGGCGGCGGCGTCGACGAAGCGGCATTCGCCAAGCTCGTCGGGCTCCTGCGCTACGTGGAGGGCGACTACTCCGATCCCACGACGTTCGATCGGCTGAAGCAGGCGATCGGCGCCGCCGCGCACCCGACTCACTATCTCGCGATACCGCCCAGTCTCTTCCCGACCGTGGTCGACGGTCTCGCGCGGTTGGGCTCCGCGAAGGACATGCGCGTGATCCTCGAGAAGCCCTTCGGTCGCGATCGCGCCTCGTCGCGCGCCCTGAACGAGACACTGCACCGCGTCTTCGAGGAGTCCGCGATCTTCCGGATCGATCACTATCTCGGAAAGGAGGCGGTTCAGAACCTGCTCTTCTTCCGCTTCGGCAACACCTTTCTCGAGCCAATCTGGAATCGCACCTACGTGCGCAGCGTGCAGATCACGATGGCCGAGAGCTTCGGCGTCGCGGGGCGCGGCAAGTTCTACGAGGAAGCGGGCGCGATCCGCGACGTGCTGCAGAATCACCTGCTGCAGGTGGTCGGCTTTCTCGCGATGGAGCCGCCGATCGGAACCTACACCGAGGCGGTTCGCGACGAGCAAGTGAAGGTGTTTCGCGCGATCCGGCCGCTCGATTTCGAGCACCTCGTGCGCGGACAGTTTCGCGGCTACCGGCAGGAAGCGGGCGTGGCGCCTGACTCAAGAGTCGAGACATACGCTGCGGTGCGCCTCGAGGTCAATTCGTGGCGCTGGGAAGGCGTGCCGTTCTTCATCCGAACCGGAAAGTGTCTCCCGGTCACCGCGACGGAGGTGATCGTCGCTCTGCACCGGCCGCCGCTGGTTCGCCCCGAGCGGCATCAGAGCAACTATCTCCGCTTCCGACTCAGTCCCGAGCTGCAGATCGCCCTGGGCGCGCGCGTGAAGAAGCCGGGCGAGGGGATGATCGGGGAGCCGACCGAGCTCTCGTTCGTGCACCAAGCCGACTGCGACGAGATGGACGCCTACGAGCGTCTGCTCGGCGACGCGATGGCAGGCGACACGACGCTCTTTGCCCGCCAGGACGCGGTCGAAGCCTCGTGGTCGATCGTCGATCCGGTCCTCTCGGGAGTGACTCCGGCGATCGAGTACGAACCGGGAACCTGGGGGCCCGCAGCCGCCGACGCTCTCACCGCCGGAGTCGGCGGCTGGCACGATCCGCAAGCGTAGTCGGCTTCGGCTAGCCCCCGCCTGCTCCGGCGCGCCCCTTCCAGGTCGCGCCCTCGCTCCGCCAGTGTCTCCTTGCGGAGTCGAAGGTCATCGCGGCGTAGACGACCCCGGCCGCGGGAAGGGCGAGGGCGAGCGAAGGCGAGCGATCGTAGAGAGTGAGCGTGGGGACGAAGGACGCGGCTTGCAGCATCCAGGCGGCGGCGCCGAAGACGGCGGCGCTCGAGTCACCGCCCAGGAACCATACGAGCACCGAGAGCGGCGGCACGAGATACAGGACCGCGAGTCCGGCGAGTGTGCCCGCGAGGAGCGCAGGCGAGTGACGGAGCTGCGTGTACGCGCTGCGCGCGACCATGTTCCAAACATCGTCGAGATCCGCGTACGGGCGAATCGACTCTTCGCGGTCCGCGAGCCCGAGCCAGATCTTCCCGCCGCGCTTGATGGCGCGGCCGAGGGCGCAGTCGTCGATCACCTCGCCCCGCAGTGACTCGATCCCGCCCGCCCGCGCGAGCGCGTCCGCTCGCACCAGCATGCAGCCGCCCGCGGCGGCCGCCACGCTCGACGCCGGGTCGTTCACTCGCGGGAACGGATAGAGCTGCTGGAAGAAGTAGACGAACGCGGGCACCAGCAGGGCGTTCCAGCCACTCGCGCGGTCGAGCTTCACCATCAGGGACACGAGGTCGAGCTTCTCGGCCTCGCCCTTTGCGACCAGGCGCGCGAGTGAGTCGGGCGCGTGCTCGACGTCGGCGTCGGTCAGCCACCACCAATCGGGGCTGCCGCCGGCGCGCACGCCGCTCTCCACGGCCCACATCTTGCCCACCCAGCCACTGGGACGCTCCGCGGTGCGCACCACCTCGAGGCGCGCGCCGTTCGGGTGACTCCTTGCGGTGTCGCGCGCCGTCTCGCTCGTGCCGTCCGTGCTCTCGTCGTCGACCAGCACGACTCGCAGGCGACCCGCGTACTCCTGATCGAGCAGCGCGCGCACGGTGCGCGGAACCAGGTCGGCCTCGTCGCGCGCGGGCACCACGGCGACGACGTCGGGCCAGCGCGCGGGCGCGGGGGCGTGGCCGTCGAGGCGCTGGTCGCCGAGCCAGAAGCGACCGTGCGCGAACACGAGGTAGAGCCATGCCGCGAGCGAGAGCGAGGCCGCGAGCTCGAACATGGCGTGGACTATAATGCGCGCGACTCGTTTCTCTCCCTCTCCCTACCTCTCCCCACCGGAGGTCCCATGCGCACCGAGCTCTGCGATCGCTTCGGCATCGAGTTTCCGATCTTCGCGTTCAGCCACTGCCGCGACGTGGTGGCGGCGGTCTCGCAGGCCGGCGGCTTCGGCGTGCTGGGCGCGGTCGGCTTCACGCCCGAGCAGCTCGAGATCGAGTGCAAGTGGATCGACGAGCACGTCGGGGCGAAACCGTACGGTGTCGACCTGGTGATCCCGCAGAAATACGAGGGCATGGGCGAGATCGATCCCGCGAAGCTCGAGGACATGCTGCGCGCGCAGATCCCGCTGCGACACCGCGAGTTCGCGGCGAAGCTCCTAGCGGACCACGGCGTGCCCGAGCTGCCGCCCGAGAATCGCGCGCGCGAGCTGCTCGGCTGGACCGAGGCCACGGCCGCGCCGCAGATCGAGGTCGCGCTGAAGCACGACAAGGTGCGACTCATCGCGAACGCGCTGGGCACGCCGCCGAAGGAAGTGATTGCGCAGGTGCAGAAGAGCGGCCGACTGATTGCGGCTCTCTGCGGTCGCGTTCATCAGGCCAAGCGGCATCGCGACGCGGGGGTGGACATCGTGATCGCGCAGGGCACCGAGGGCGGCGGTCACTCGGGTGACATCGGCAGCCTCGTGCTCTGGCCGCAGGTCATCGAAGCGGTCGCGCCGCTGCCGGTGCTGGCGGCGGGCGGCATCGGCACGGGCGCACAGATCGCGGCCGCGCTCGCCCTCGGCGCGCAGGGCGTGTGGACCGGGTCACTCTGGCTCACCGTCGAGGAAGCCGAGGCCGAGCCCGCTCAGATCGAGTCACTCCTGCACGCCTCGAGCGAAGACACGGTTCGCTCGCGCTCGTGGACCGGGAAGCCCTGCCGCATGCTGAAGAACGAGTGGACCGAGGCATGGGAGCAGCCGGACGCGCCGAAGCCGCTCGGCATGCCGCTCCAGGGGATGGTCACGATGGACGCGATCGCGCGCACCTCGCGCTACGCGGCGTCGCCGCATGCGCAGCAAGTCGCGTTCAACCCCGTCGGCCAGACCGTCGGGCTGATGCGCGAGGTGCGCTCCTGCCGCGAGGTGATCTACGACCTGGTCGAGGGCTACCTCGCAGCCAGCGAGAGACTCGCGGCGCTCCAACCGCGCGAGTGAGTCCCGCTACTTCTTCTTGACCTCGATCTCGGTCGCGGTCATGCGGTAGTGGATCGTGACCTTGTCGCCGGGCTTCACGGCCGGGCCCTTGGTCGCCGCGTCCTTCTCGATCGTCCATTGGTCCTTGCCCTTGGTGACGACGATCGAGTCGTCCGTCACCGAGACGACGGGGCCAGTCACTTGGTAGGTCTTCATCTCGTGCGCCCCGGCCGCGGCCGACAAGAGAGCTGCGCTCGCCAGAATTCCGATCGCAAGTCGCTTCATCGAAGTCTCCTCTCGCGCGCCGCTGCGCGCGGGCGGAATCGTACACCGGGAGCGCGTACACTCGGCCCATGAAGGCAATCGTCATCTCGAAGACGGGTGGTCCCGAGGTGCTGGAGCTGCGCGAGCAGGATCCGGGAACAGCGGGGCCGGGTCAGGTGCGCGTTCGGGTGCGCGCGGCCGGCGTGAACTTCATCGACGTGTACTTCCGCACAGGGCTCTACCCGCGGCCGCTGCCGTTCGTCGCGGGGCTCGAGGGCGCGGGAACGGTCGAGTCACTCGGTGCTGGAGTCACTTCGCTCGCGGTCGGCGATCGAGTCGCCTGGGCGTCGGCGCCGAGCTCGTACGCCGGGGAGGTGGTCGCGCCCGTGGATCGCCTCGTGCGCGTGCCGAACGGGATCGGCGACGACGTGGCCGCGGCGGCGATGCTGCAGGGCATGACCGCGCACTACCTGTGCCGCACCACGTACCCCGTGAAGGCCGGCGACACCGCGCTGGTCCACGCCGCCGCGGGCGGGGTCGGTCTCTTGCTCGTGCAGATGCTGCACGCACTCGGTGCGACCGTGATCGCCACGTGCTCGACCGCCGACAAGGAGAAGCTCGCGCGCGAGGCCGGCGCCGACCATGTGATCCGCTACACCGAGACCGAGTTCGCGCCCGAGGTCCGGCGACTCACTCGCGGGCGCGGGGTCGACGTGGTGTACGACGCCGTCGGCCGCACCACGTTCGAGGGCAGCCTGCGCTCGCTGCGCCCGCGCGGGATGCTCGTGCTCTACGGGCAGTCGAGCGGGCCCGTGCCGCCGTTCGAGCTGCGTACCTTGAACGATCTCGGGTCACTCTTTCTCACGCGCCCGTCGCTCGCACACTACACGCAGGACCGGGCGGAGCTCGAGCTGCGCGCGGGCGAGGTGCTCGGCGCGATTGCGCAGGGCAAGCTCGACGTCCGCATCGGAGCGCGCTTCGCGCTCGCCGACGCCGCCGCGGCGCACCGCGCGCTCGAAGGCCGCGCGACCACCGGCAAGGTCGTGCTCATCCCGTGACCCCCGCGCGCGCCGCGCTTCTGTCCGCGCTCCTGCTCTTCGCGCCACTCACTCGCGCCGATACCTATGCGGTCGACTCGCTCGTGCCGCCCCTCGAGCTCCCCGACCAGCACGGCGAGCTGCGAACACTCGACGCGTCGCTGCGCGCGATCGTGTTCTCGCGAGACATGGAGGCGGGGAAGATCGTGAAGGACGCGATCGCGAAGGGCGGACCGACACTCTTCGAGCGAAACCGATCGGTGTACATCGTCGACCTCGCCGGGATGTCGCCGTTCGTGCGCCGCTGGTTCGCGCTACCCGGCCTGCGGCTCAGGCCTTATCGCATCCTGGTGGACGAAGCCGGCGCACGCACGGCCGACGTGCCGAGCGTCGAGGGCCGGCCGACGGTGCTCGTGCTCGACGACCTCCGCATCGCGCTCGTGCAGCACCCGAAGGACGCGACCGAGCTGATCTCGATCCTGGAGCCGAGCGCTCCCTGAGCGGGAGTAGAATCGGCCAGGAGGGGAGGAAACCATGGCCGAGCTCGATCTCGTGATCTCCGGGGGAACGGTCGTCGACGGCACGCGCTTTCCCGCGTTCCGCGCCGACGTCGGCATTCGCGCGGGCCGGATCGCGGAGATCGGCCGCATCGCGAAGACGCGGGCGAAGCGCGCGCTCGACGCGGACGGGCTGATCGTCGCGCCCGGCTTCGTCGACCTGCACACTCACTACGACGCGCAGATCCAGTGGGACCCGTGGTGCACGATCTCGGGCTGGCACGGAGTCACTTCGGTGGCGCTCGGCAACTGCGGCTTCGGCTTCGCGCCGGTGCACGCGGCGGAGCGCGAGCGCGCGATGCTCACCATGTCTCGGCTCGAGGCGATCCCGATGGTCTCGATGCGCGAGGGCATGCTCTGGGACTGGGAGACGTTCCCGGAGTGGATGAGCACGCTCGACCGGATTCCGAAGGGCGTGAACTGTCTCACCTACGCGCCGCTCGCGCCGCTCATGACTTACGTGATGGGCCTCGCGGCCGCGAAGTCGCGTCCGGCGACGTCGGTCGAGATGTCCGGGATGATCCGGCTGCTCGACGAGGCGATGGACGCGGGCGCGCTCGGCTGGTCCGCGCAGCGCACGGGCGCGCACTCGATCCAGGCCGACTACGACGGCACGCCGATGGTCACCGACACGATGAGTGAGTCGGATCTGCTGATGTTCGCGCGCGCGCTCGGCCGGCGCGGCGAAGGATTCATCCAGCTCACCAACGCGACGGGCGAGCTGCAGAGGGACTTGAAGCTCTGCGAGGACGTGGCCGTCGCGGCGGGCCGACCAGTACTGTTCAACGTCGTGCTCGCGGTCAACGACATGGCCTGGGTGCACAAGATGTTCGTCGACTGGCTGGCGAGCTGTCACGCGCGCGGCATCCCGATGTTCGGCCAGGCGAACTCGATCCGCGCGCCGTTCCGCTTCACCTTCGAGGACTGGAATCTGTTCGACTCGGGCCCGGCGTGGAACCGGGCGCTGACCGGGAGTCACGACGAGAAGAAGCGGAAGCTCGCGGACCCGGAGCTGGTGCGGCAGATGGCGGCCGAGGCGGACGGCGGGATGCTGCAGACGCCGATCCTGGGAGGGCCCATCTCGGGACACGTCTTCGAGGGCGCGAAGAACGCGCCCGAGCTCGACCCGTACATCGGCCAGAGCGTCGGCGAGATCGCGACACAGCTCGGTGTGCACCCGGTCGAGGCCGCGGTGCGACTCTCGCTGGCGAGCGACCTGACGGCGGGCTTCCTGACCAAGAGCGCGACCAGCGACAACGCCGAGTACGTGGGCGAGCTGCTCGCGTCGCCCTACGTGATTCCCGGAGTCTCGGACGGCGGCGCGCACACCAAGTTCCTGACGTCCGGGTCGTACACCACCGACACGCTCGCTTGGCTGGTGCGCGACGAGAAGCGACTCACTCTGGAAGAGGCGCACTACAAGCTGTCGTATCTGCCGGCGCGCGCCGCCGGCTTCCGCGACCGCGGCGCGCTCGCGGAGGGCTGGCCCGCGGACGTCGTCGTGTACGACCTGGCGAGCTTGAAGCGCCTTCCCGACTGGTGGGACTCGGAGATCGCCCACGACTTCCCGGGCGGTGAGTGGCGCCGCATCCAGCGCGCGGCGGGCTATCACTGGACCTTGGTGAACGGCGAGATCACGTTCGAGCAGGGCAAGTGCACCGGCGCCACGCCGGGAAGGCTGCTGCGACACGGATCTGCGTAGGCAGGCGAGAGAGGCGGAGGGTTCGAGGCGCGCGCGGTGCGGTCGCGCGGCCTCTCCTCGGCGCTCGCGGGTACGCTCGAAGCCTCGTCGAGGTCCGCGCGACCGCCCCACGCGCGAACCGCTCTCGGTCCGATCTTCTCGAGCTCGGTGAGTGACAACGGCGAGGCCGAGCGAGGGCCGTCCCGAGCGAGGACGCAAGCGGCGCAGCCGCGCGCAGCGAGCCGCAGGCGAGCGAAGATCAAATCAGTTTTGGCAGGACCCGCTCCGTGAACAGCATGAACGAGGCGTGGCTCAGCGGCGCGCACATCAGGTAGTCGAGGCCGATCTCCTCGCGCAGGCGCGCGATCTCGTCGAGGACCCGCTCGGGCGAGCCGTGCAGCACGACGTCGCGCACGTAGCTCTCGACCCGACTCTCGGGCGTCGCGCCGCCGACGGGCGTGGCGTACGAGCCGACGGTCCACTGCGCGCCGGCGCGCGCGACCTCTTCGGCTTCGCGATCCGTCGGCGCGATGGCCAGCAGCCGGGCGATCGGCAGCTCGCGCCCCGCGTACTCGTGTCCGTGTGACTCGAGTGTCTCACGGTAGAGCGCGTGACTGCGCCCAATCTCCGCGTGCGGCGCGTGCGGGTTGAACAGGATCGAGAAGCCGCGCTTCGCCGCGCGCACGATGGCGTCGGGAGAGGACGCCGCGAGCCAAACGGGCGGATGCGGCTGCTGCAGCGGCTTGGGCAGCACGTCGACGTCGCTGAAGCTCCAGTGTTTGCCGCGGTGCTCGAGCTTCGCGTCGCGCCACGCCGCGAGCACGATCTCGACGCACTCGAGCATCCGCTCCGCGCTCTCCTCGACGGGCACGTCGAACGCGCGGAACTCGCGCGCGTCGAAGCCGCGCCCGGCGCCCCAGGCGAGCCGCCCGCCGGACAGCACGTCGAGCAGCGCGAGCTCCTCCGCGAGTCGCAGCGGCTGATACAGACCCGCGAGAGTCACTGCCGCGCCGATGCGCAGTCGCTTGGTGCGCGCCGCCACGTGCGCGCCCATGACCGGGATCGAGGGACACACGCTGTACGTGCTGAAGTGGTGCTCCGCGAGCCACACCGCGTCGTAGCCGCCCTGGTCCATGATCGCGATGCGCTCGAAGGCGCGCGCGTACACGGTCTCGAGCGGCACACGCCGGGTCCAGGAGAAGAACTGCAGAACTCCGAACTTCATTGCGACCTCACGCGCCCGACCCAGCGGGGTACCGCGTCCAAAGGGTGCCGAGACGAGTCATGGAAGCGCGCGCCGCGCGCGCCACGCGAGATACTCGTCGATCCCGCGCCGCACCGCGGCCGACATCTCGGCGATGCGCGGCTCGACCGCGCGCAGCTTCTCGATACCCGCGGCCGAGAAGTAGCGGTCCCGGTACTCGAGCGGGTCGATCCAGCGCGACGCGGAGTGCTCGTGACTCAGCTTCACCTCGCCGTCGCGACACGCGCCGGCGTAGGCCACGATGAAGCCGTCCGCGCCGTAGACGTGCATCGGGATCACGCCGACGATCTCGAGCGGGCCGCTCGGCGCGAGCCCCGTCTCCTCGAAGAGCTCGCGGCGCGCGCACTCGCCCGGCGTCTCGCCGGGGTCGAGAACACCGCCCGGTGTATACCACGCGCCTGCCGCTGCGCCGCCCGCGCGCTTCAGCACCAGGACCTTCCCGTCGCGCTCCGCGTAGACGGACGTGCCGATTCCGTAGAGCTGGGGACGTCGCGGCGGGGTCGGATCCGTCGGCTCGCTCATCGCCGCATTCTAGGAGGCCCGAGCGTGGATCTGCTCGACCGCCCGAAGCAGATCTTCGGCGTCGACTTCGGGCCCCGGGTCCGCGCCGAGCCGCGTCGCGGTGTCGGCGCGGACGTACGTGGTCCAGGACCAGAGTGCGCGCGCCGCGCGGCGCAGCTCGCGGCGGCGCGGCTCACGCGGCCAGGCGCGCTCGAGGCTCTTGCGCTCGACGGGGCCGAGCAGTGACTCGACGTGACGGAAGCCGAAGGGCTCGACCCCGCGAAGGTGCGCGACGAGCGCGTACAGCGACTGCGCGCGGTGCACGAGCTCTCCCTGCGCGGACCACAGCGCGCCGCGCGCGATGTGCAGCGCGGCGTAGATCTGCGTGTCGATCGCGCAGGCCAGCTCCTGGCGCGCGGCCTCGAGCCCGATGACCGGCAGCGGAGCGAGCGAGCGAGTGACTGCCTCGCCGGCGACTCCGAGGACGTCCTTCCAGACCCGCGCCCCGGCGAGCCGCGCACTCGGCGCGAGATCGCGGACCGGCGTGTAGCGGAGATCGAGACGCTGCCAGCTCGAGCCTGCGAACGCCGTGAGTAACTGATCGCGCCAGTAGTGGAAGCGCGGCCGACCGAACGCGGCGGCGAGGCGTTCGACGTGCGCCCGGGGATCTGCGACCTCGGGAGACAGGACGAGCTCGACGTCGAGGTCCGAGAACGCGTCGGCCGTCCCCCTCGCGAGTGAGCCGGCGTAGAGCGCGGCGAGAACCTCGGCGTCCGCGTGCACCGCGGCTTCGAAGCGGCCGCGAGGAAAGGCCGCGCCGGTTCTCAACCCGACGGCCGGAGCGTATTCAGCTCGCGCGTGTTCTCGCGCAAGATGCGGCGCTTCGTGGCCGCGTCGAACTTCGCGAGCTCGGCGACGTAGTCGAGCGGCTGCGGCATGCCCTCGATGTGCGGCCAGTCCGAGCCGAAGATCACGCGCTCGGGACCCATGAGCTCGGTGATCTCGTACACGTCGTCCTCCCAGAACGGGTTGATCCAGACGTGACGCCGAAATGTGTCGACCGGATCCTCCTTGAAGTAGCCGGGCATCTTCTTGGCGGTCGAGCGCAGCTTCTTGAACAAGTCGGCGAGATAGTCGGAGCCGTTCTCGACCGACGCGACGCGCAGGTTCGGGAAGCGGTCGAAGAGCTTCTCGAAGACCAGGGTGATGAGGAAGTCGTGCGCGGCTCGCTCGATGTTGAACGACTTGATCGACGGCTTCCAGCCGCCGCCGTCGAAGGTGGCGCCGAAGCC
>Ga0326726_10002675_pt1 | contig 16329 bp, 14 predicted proteins | sample MHFenrmetagenome_2_FD_207603 | JGI IMG/M metagenome (GOLD analysis project Ga0326726, IMG submission 207603) | Lab enriched peat soil microbial communities from Michigan Hollow, Ithaca, NY, United States - MHF15MN | ecosystem: Environmental > Terrestrial > Soil > Wetlands > Peat | place: USA... | reverse complement strand
CGGTAACCTTCGGGGTACCTTTTCAACTCCTGAGGTTCGCCACGATAACCGTTGTGGACGGCATCCTCTGCTGTTCGATTTCGATGACGCATCGGGTCGCGCCCTGAATTATTAGAAGATCACGATGGTTCCTTATCCGGAGCTGATGGCCAGGCGAAGAGCAGGTCAAGTTCCCGCTTCGTGAGCGTCGGCCGGGAAAACCCGGGTATGACGCAATGGTCGTAGACCTTTCCCGAACGGATCATCTCAAGTACGGCACCTCGAGCTGTTGTTGTCTCTTTTCCGTTTACGGCACGGTTTTCCGAAAAGTTCAGCGCGGTGCGCGCCCTGTTCACCTGATGGACCACATACCATGAGAGTGGCGCAATGTAGGCGATTTTCGGCCATCGGGTCTCGTTGGAGTGGCAGTCGTAACAACGGTTTTTCAGGATGTCTCGCACGCCTGCGGGAATATCCCTCCTCTCTGTCGTACCTCCGGGAGGGCGATTGACGCGGTTGAGCGGGATGAACTGGCAGAGCATCATGATGATGATGAGCCATCCGGCGATGAGGCTGGTCCCGGAGTTCATGATTTTTCTGTTCATCCCTTGTTGTGACAATTGTTAAGGATAGTTATATAACCAGATGCATTGGTGCCCGGTCGTCAGGGGATCCGCGGTTCCAGGAACCGACAGCGACGAAGTGGTGCCGGAGGCCTGGTTGACTCCCGACACGCGCCTCGTTTTCCGGAGCGCGCATTCTGCAGATTCTGTGGAATTTACCATGTACATTAACAACCATAAAAGTTATCGATGATATTTCCCTGTGAAAAAGCCGTTTGGTACTATCTGCCGCAGATAAGGGCCGATCTTGCCAAGGAGCTGGTCAAAACCGGCATGACCCAGTCCAAGGCGGCGATGCTGCTTGGGGTGACGCCTGCGGCAGTTTCCCAGTACCTGCACAAGAAGAGAGGGCAGCAGAACATCAAAAGCCGGGATTATCGGCTGGAGATCAAGGTAGCCGTAGAGAAGATCTGCGCAGGAACGCCTGAAAACGAACTGCACGGTATCGTTTGCAAGTGCTGTCAGATTCTGAAGAAGGACGATGTCGAAGTGAGTGGTGCCTGTGACAAGTAAATCAAGATTATGCAAAGCAGTAAGCAAACCCCGAAAATCCAGGCCGCTTCAGAAGGCTTCAAGGAAGCAGCGCTTTTTACCATTTCAGCCATTGTTGCCGGGTTCACAGTCGAACTCCTGACCTCGGGCGGCGGCATCACCATACCCCACTGGCCGGTAAATTTCATTTTTCTGGCGGCTTTCGCCGCCCTGACCGCCTCGGTCGGCCTTACCCTCAGGGATCGTCCCCATGTCGCCTGGCTCGGCGGGATTCCTGTCGGGCTGTGCCTTATCATTGGCCTCGCCCTGCTCTCATTCATCGGAGGCGTCCTGCCTCAGGATCCCGTTCCGCCCGGCTCGCTGGTCGCCAGGCTGCGGCTCAACGGAATGTTTTCGAGCTGGCCGTTCGCTTTCGTGACGTTGCTGTTCCTGTTCAATCTGGGACTTTCGTTTATCTGGAAGATGGTGCCGTTCAGGCCTGCCAACCTCCAGTTCGTGCTGTTTCACGGAGGTTTCTGGCTGGCGCTCTCCTGCGGTCTGATGGGGACTTCCGACCTCGAGCGCCTGGTGATTCCCCTCAACGAAGGCCATGAGAGCGATATCGCGTATGAAATGCCGAGCGAACGGCCGTTACGGTTGCCTTTTTCCATCTATCTGAAGGATTTCGAGATCGACGAATACGTGCCGCAGTTTGCGCTCTACGACCCGGCGACCGACCAGGTGCTCGAGGAGAAATCCAAAATGGTGCCGGAGGTGCGCAAGGGTGCACGCGCCATATGGCAGGGCATCGCGTCGGTGACGGTGCTGGACTATCTTCCGGATGCGATTCCCGACAAAGACGGAAACCCGGTGGCTTCGAAAGGGCGCAAGGGCGTTCCCTTCGCCAGGCTGCGTGTGGAGTCCGAAGGCCAGGCGCCTCTTGAACACTGGATCAACGGCGGTGGTCCCGATATCAAGCCGCAATTCTTTCCTGTCGGCAGCTATTTCCTGGTGATCGCACCGGGTGCGCCCAAGGCCTTCAGGTCGAGCGTCATGCTCCGGGCGACGGACGGCGAGCGCAGGGTATCGACGCTCGAAGTGAACAAACCCGTAGATTTCCAGGGATGGAAGCTCTATCAGATGGGATATGACGAGAAAGCCGGGCGCTGGTCGACCATGAGCCTCGTCGAGGCGGTCAACGACCCCTGGCTGCCGGCCGTCTACCTCGGCTTTTTCATGATCATGGCCGGCAATCTGCTCTATTTCTGGAAAGGTGTAAAAAAGATGGAGGCCGCATGACCCTGGTCGAATTTCCCGCAATCGCCATGGCGACGTTTGCCTGCTGGGGTCTCGGAAGCCTGTTGCAGATCCTGGCGAAAAAGTCAAAACCCGCCGCCATCCTCTCCTGGTTGCTCATGTTCGGCGGAACAGCGCTACTCATCCTGTTCCTCGCCTCCTACTGGATCGCCCTGGAGCGTCCGCCGCTCAGGACCCTCGGTGAGACCCGGCTCTGGTATGCGACCCTGATCCCGATCGTCGGATTCCTGGTGGAGTACCGCTGGAAGATCGGATGGCTCAAGTACTACTGCATGGGGCTGGCCTCGGTGTTCCTCGGGATCAACTATATGCATCCCGACGTGTTCCAGAAGGCGCTCATGCCGGCGCTGCAGAGCGTCTGGTTCGTGCCTCATGTCGTGGTCTACCTGGTGGCTTACGTGCTGCTTGCCGCCTCGTCGGTTGCGGGGTGGCACAATGTGTGGACGACGTTCCGGAACAAGAGATCCGCGGTCTCGGAGTCGATGTCGCACTACCTCGCCCTGCTTGGTTTCGTTCTCCTGACCTTCGGCCTCGTCTTCGGCGCCCTCTGGGCGAAGGAGGCATGGGGTCACTACTGGACCTGGGATCCCAAGGAGACCTGGGCCTTCATCTCCTGGCTGGCTTACCTCGCATACCTGCACCTCGTGGCTCGCAAGACCGACGCGACCAGGCTGCAATGGTACCTGGGCCTGGCATTCCTCGTGCTGCTGGTCTGCTGGTTCGGCGTCAACTACCTGCCCTCCGCCCAGAACAGCGTTCACACCTACTCGGGGTGAGCTTCAGGGGCGGAAAGGTTGATAATCGAAATCGCTATCGGGATCGGAATCGATTTCGATGACGATTTCGATACCGATAGCGATGAGATGGTAAAAAAAAGGAAAGCCGGGCATGATACCCGGCTTTTTCTATTGGCCCCTGAAGTTCTATTTCTTCACAATTCCACGATCAGATGCGCCTCCGTCGAATACCCCTGCAGCACCTTTTTCAGGTCGTCAATGAGGCCCGGGCCGTATTTGTTGAGGTAATAGAAGATGTTGATGACCCGCTCCTGGGGTTTCCCTTCCGGAAACAGGTTCAGCTCGGCACGGTCGAGCTGTTGCAGGAGCTCCTCGTGCTTCCTTTTGCCTGCCCGATAGGTTTTTTCCCTGATTCCCCCGATGATCTTGGCGATCTGTCCTGTCGACGCGGCCAGGAAAGGCTGGAGCGTGGGATCCATCTTGACGAGCGTCGGCTCGAGAACTGACAGGGCGCGCGAGACTTCGGTTTCGGCCTGGTCGAACAGCGCGTCGATGTCGTGGTTCTCCGCGCCTGAGACCATCGATTTGCGCAGCTGCTGGAGGTCATGGAATGCAGCTTCGTACACCTGTTTTCTCGAAAAGCTCGGCCTGCCGGTCACCTTGAGCACCTTGTCCATGGTGCGTATGACCTTCGGCTCGACCAGGGTGAAGCTGCCCCTCGGGATGATGAACGGCATGACAAGGCCGAAATGTTCATAGGCCTTGCGGTACTGCGCCAGATAGCTGATCTCACCTGGTCCTGCGATGTAGGCGAAGGTGGGCAGGACGCTGTCCTGCACCAGGGGCCGGAGGATGACGTTCGGGCTGAACCGTTCAGGATGGTCCTGGCAGAGCTCGATGAGCTGGTGACGGGAGTACTTCTGCCGGTCGGGCAGGATGACGAAGTTTTCAGGCTGCGGTTGCTCTATCTTCAGTCGCTGCCCCTGCTGGTTGAGGTAGAAGGCGTTCACCGGCCGGGGTTTCGATTGAGCCGGGTAACCCATCGATTCGAGCATTGAACTCTGCGCGACCACGTCATAGGACGATGCAGGGCAGGTTTCGATTTCGCGGCAGAGCACCTCTCCGGCCAGCCTCTTGAACTCGGGATCGTACGTCGAGAGGAGGATCAACGGATGCTCGCGGAATAGGCGCATCATGGTACGGGCGAAAGCGCTTTCGAAGGTAGCGTCCGGTTCGTAGCACGACGTGAGCAGTTCGGTGATCTCCGGCTTGAAATCGGAGTCGGGGAGCAGGTCGAGGAACTTCCGGACCGTCCCGGAGATGCCGATGCCGAGAGGAGTCGGCCCGACCATCTGGTCTGCAAGCCGGTGAGCGGCTTCTGCGGTGATCTGTTCCAGTCCGCTCGCGGAAAATATGGTTGTTGAGGCGGCTTCGTCGAAATCATGGTCCTCGCTTTCAAGCCAGAAGATCGGCACGAAATCGTACTCAGGAAAGAGCTCCTTCTGTTTTTCGGCCATGACCACGGCGGTCAGGGCCTTGTAGACGGTATAGATCGGACCGGTGAACAGCCCGGTCTGCTGGCCGGTGACGATGGCCATGCAACGCGGCGAATTCAACTTCTCGATCTCCCTGAGATGGCGGTCCGTGCAACCGAACATCCGGTTCTGCCTCGTCAGCAGCGAAGTCAGTTCACGGCGCCTGAAGGTCTTCGACGCGAGGATTCCGAGGTGGCGGTAGTAGTCCGCGTCCTTCCGGTAATCAAGATGGAAGCAGGAGGATACGATTCTGTCCCGGGCCTCTCCCTGGGAGGCATAATCGCAGAACAGCCGGGAAAATCCTTTTTTCGGCGTCTCGATCTGCTGGTAGTCGACAAGAAAGGTATTCACGTGGTCACTTATGGTTTAGCGCCCAGGACTCGAGTTCCGTCCTGAATCCGTGGGCGGTGAAGTCGCATGACAGGGGGGTGACGGCGACATAGTTCTGCCGTACGGCGTACTCGTCGCTGCCGAGGTCGCTGTCGAGCAGCTGCAGGGTGCCGCTCAGCCAGTAATAGGGGTTGCCGTACATGTCGTTGCGTTCGATGGCGGCCTCCTCCCATCGCGACCGGCCCTGCGAGGTCACCAGCACTCCGCGTATCTCCGATTCCGGGAGGTTCGGGATGTTCGAGGAGAGGATCGTATCGGGAGGCAGGCCGCGTTTCAGGACCTCCCGGGCGAGGATTCTCGCGAATTTGGCCGCGTAGGTGAAATCGGCGTTGACGTAGGTCGTCAGTGAGAAGGCCAGGGACGGAATGCCCTGCAGAACGCCTTCGAGCGCCGCGGCGACCGTGCCCGAGTAGAGGGTGTTCATGGCCGTGTTGCTTCCGTAGTTGATCCCCGAGACGATCAGGTCCGGCTTTGCCTTAAGTATGTGGCTCAGGGCTACCTTGACGCAGTCGACCGGGGTTCCTGAGACGGTATGGCCGAAGAAGCGGTTGTTCCTCGAGTACTCCCTGATGCGCAGGGGTTCGCCGAGCGTCATGGCATGGCTCATGCCGCTGTGGGGTTCCGCCGGAGCCACCACCGTGACCGTGCCGATCTTTTTCATGGAAGCTGCCAGGGCGTGCAGCCCGGGACCTTCGATGCCGTCGTCGTTGCAGACGAGAATATGCGGTTTACTGCGTGCGGTCACTCTGAAGCGTATAGGAGTTCGGGCCTGCTGATCGTTCCGGGAATCGGGGTGCGTCAGAAATCATGGCCCAGGCTGAAATAGAACACCATCTTTGAGAAGTCGAGGTCGGCGGTGTCTTTCACGTCCTCGGTTTCGAATGCGAACGTTTTGGCTGCGGTCAGACGGGCCGGTCCGAGAGGGGTCTCCCATACCAGTCCGACACCGACCCCCTGCACCAGCTGGGTCAGGGCCATCTGACGGCGCAGCTGCCAGACGTTGCCGATGTTGTATGCGGCGATCAGGGATGTCGGGAATATGAGCTGGACCGGCGATTTGTACCGCAACTGGGCACCGGCCGCGAAAAGGTTGCTGCCGATCAGGTCGTTCTCCTTCAGGCCTATGAAACGATAGCTGTAGTTGTTCCCCATGCCGCCCAGGAAGAACTTTTCGCTGAAAGGGACATCGGGGCTGCCGGTGCCGGCGACGGCCGAGAGCTGGATGGTGGCGTTATCCCCGATACTGAGGTTCTCTTCGTGGGATCCGATGAGCTGCCAGAAAGGGTTCAACCCCTCGCTGATCGAATGCGTCGAGCTGTACCTGAGGTTCGTGTATCTGCCCGTGGTCGGCAGGAACGAGCTGTTCCTGGTGTCGAGGGTGAACTGGGCACCTATGGAGGCCATATTGAGGTCCTCCGTGCCGAAGGGTTTGGCCGTGGCGTTCCGCGGAAATGACTGGGCGTTCTGCAACGTCAGGTCCGCAACGAGTCGCGCGCTGGTCCTGATCTGTGTGCCGAAGGCCGTGGTGATGCCGTATCGCTGGATGCCGAATGCGTAAGGCTGGAAAAATTGGCTCGGAGGAGGATCGGCCGTCAGCCTTCGCTGGCGGGTCTCGATGTCTCTCTGGTCATAGAACGCCCTCGAATACATGGTCAAGGGCGTGCGGCCGATCCGGGGAATGCTGAACTCGATGTTGAACCGGTTGTTTTTCTCGCTGATTTTTGCCCATCCCCCGATGGAGTTCGTGGTGCCATGCATGTTCTCGTTCCTGAAATCCAGCAGCATCTGGGCGTTCGACGTCTCGTCATATCGCAGTCCGAGGCGCAGGACGTTCGGCGTCTTTTCATCGAGCCGTACTTCGAGGTAATGAGGCTGCCCGTCCTTTCTCGAGTCCGGCGACTCGGTGCTCAGCGAGACCCGGTTGAAAACCCCGGTTCCGTAAAGGTTGTCGATCGATTTTTCGGCATCTGCCAGCCGGAAGGCCCTGGTCGTATCGACATCGAGCTCTCGCCTGATCGGAGTCTCCTTGGTGATATGCCTGTCCTGGGTGATGCTGATCGCATCGAGCCTGCCCGAAGAGAGGCGGATGCGAAGCCGGTCGCCGTCGACGCAGGCCTGGTCGATGCTCACCAGACTGTAGCCGCGGTTCCGGTAGAGCCTGACGAGTTTCTCCAGCGACCTGGTCGCGATGGCGTTGGTGTACAGGGTTCCGGTTATGGGCTGGAACGCCGACTTCAACTCCTTTTCGGGGACGGCGCCAGCCGGGCCGCCGGTCACTTCGACCTTGTCGATGCGGGGAAGAGGCCTGAGCACGAACACGACCGAACGCGCCCTGGCGTCGACTTCGGCATGAGCCCTGGTAAAGAGGTCCGTCGCCAGCAGTTCCCGCAGGGTTGCCCTGAGTTGTGATGCATTGCGGACGATGCCGTTCGCCGTCCTCATCTGTTCGATATAGGCGGGAGTGTCCGGAATGCCCCGGATGGTTTTGGTATAGCGACCTATCCCCAGGTCATGCGCAGGGGCGATCTGGATGTTCCTGCTGATGGTCGATGCGAGAAGCTTGCCTTTGGCGTAGCCTGCTTCGATCAGCCGGTCGATGTCGGAGATATCCGTCGCCTTGTGGTCGCCGAGCTCCGGGGAGATGACGATATCCGCCTGGTCGAGCTGAACCGGGTACTGCACCTGCGTCAGGATGGTCATGGCCTGGTCGGCGGCTTTCCACGGGACATCGATATCATCGCCATCCTTGTACATCCTGCCATGGGTATCGACGGCGATCTTGTATCCCGCCCCGGCCGTTTCGAGTTCGTCGACCGGCAGGTTGGCCACCAGGCCGCCATCGGCGAGCTTGAGCCCGTTGCGCATGATGGGCTGGTAAAGGATCGGAATCGTACTGCTTGCACGCATGGCCTCGGAGAGCGGTCCCGAGGTCAGGGTGACCCTTCTTCCGGATACCAGATCGGTGGTTACGGCCCTGAACGCCACGGGCAGGTCTGAGAATTCGCTGGTCGTATGATAGGGCGCGTTCAGGATGAGCAGGTCTATGGCTCTGGTGATCGGTTGGGCGGAACTCAGTGACTTCGGCATCACCAGCTTGAACTTGTCGAAGCGGATGGCGATGGTGGCGCGGTCCCTGATGTTTTTCTGTTCGAGGTAGCTGTTGGTTCTCGGGGCTTCGTTGTCGAGGGAGAAGAGGTTCTTCAAGGGGAGCGAATGGGCGATGGCTTCCAGTTCGGCAGCCGTATACCCCGAGCTGTAGAGGCCTCCGACAAGGGCACCGATGCTGGTGCCGGCGATGAAGTCGACCGGGATTTTCTCCTCTTCGAGCGCCTTGAGCACGCCTATCTGGGAGAATCCGTTGGCGCCTCCACCGGAAAGGGCCAGCCCAACCGTTTTTCTCATTGGCCGCATTGCCGGCAGGATGGTGTATCGCCGGTCGGCTGTCGAGAGCGTGTCGGGGTAGACTACCGTCGCAGCGCTGGCTTGCCGGAGGCAACCCGGAGCGACACCGGTGAAGGCAAGCGTGACTGCCAGCAGTATGGGGAATGAGTGCCTTGACAAGGGACGATGCGATTTGCGTTTGCTCTTCACCAATACTGGAGCGGAAGCCTGTTTTTGAGTTGTCGTCCTGAGTTCATATCTTGAGTTTTAATGTAAACTCTTTAGTCGTAATAATAAAAAATGGTCTGGTTCAAACGGGCGAAGCCCTCGATCCGAACGACGGATAAACGCGATACCCCTGAAGGGCTGTGGACGAAGTGCGACGAATGCGGTGCAGCGCTCCACAGGAAACAGCTTGAAGACCATCACTATACCTGTCCCGAGTGTGGTCACCACTTCCGCATCTCTCCTGCTGAATATTTCTCCATCCTTTTCGACGACGGCGCCTTCAAGGAGTTCAATACGAACCTGCGTGCGGCTGACCCCCTCGGGTTTGTCGATACCAAGAACTACCCCGACCGGGTCAGGGAGACCATTGCGAAGACGGGGAAAAACGAGGCTTGCAGGAACGCCGAGGGCAACATGGGCGGCAGCCCGCTGGTGATTTCGGCCATGGATTTCGGTTTCATCGGAGGATCGATGGGTTCGGTCGTCGGTGAAAAGATCGCAAGGGCGGCCGACAGGAGCCTCGAACTTAAAGCCCCGCTGGTCGTGATATCGCAGTCGGGTGGAGCGCGCATGATGGAAGGCGCATTCAGCCTGATGCAGATGGCCAAGACCGCGGCGCGCCTGACGCGACTGGGAGAGAATGGCATCCCCTACATATCGCTCATGACCGATCCGACCATGGGCGGCATCAGCGCCTCGTTCGCCATGCTTGGAGACATCAACATCAGTGAGCCGAAGGCCCTGATCGGCTTTGCCGGCCCGCGCGTCATCCGTGACACCATCAAGCGCGACCTTCCCGAAGGGTTCCAGCGGGCCGAGTTCCTGCGGGACCACGGGTTCGTCGATCTGATCGTGCACCGCAAGGACCTGCGTGAGCAGTTGATCAGGCTGTTCGGCCACATGGCCTGAGCAGTGACAAGTGACATGAAAATCGTGGACGAGCATGTCATGGACTAAATGGACGGAATGGACTTGATGGACGACCAGGACTAAGGAGAGACTCTCCTCTTACATTGTCCACTTCGTCCATTTCTTACATTTGTCCATGAAGTCCATTTAGTCCACTTTCTCTTCTTTTCACCCCCATCCGAGGGCGCCGCTGGTGACCGGGAACTGTTCGGTGAAGATCTTCATGACCCCCTCGGCGATGTCGCGGTGCTCTTTCTGCGTGCTTTTGTCGGTGCGTACTTCGAGGTAATGGATCCAGCTCCGCACCGACCCCTTCATGTAGAGCTTCGTCTGCGTGCCGAGCGGAAGCAGCACCCGTGCGCACTCCTTGGCGATTCCCTTTTCAAGGGCCTCCTCGTACTTCTCCATCGCGAGCTTCGCCACTCCATCCTGGGCATCGCCGAACCAGGCGACCGTCTCCGGGTCAAGGTCGTCAAGGGAGTTCTGACGGTTCTTGCTGTCCTGTCGGCGCGGCTCGTAGCGTTCGATCGCCTGGGCCCTGGCGTATCTCTGGGAGAACTCCTGGAAGCAGAAGCTCCTGTGCCTCAGGATCTGGGGCGAAATGGCCCTCGAGGTGACGATCTCCACGGTCATGTCCACCATCTCGAACACGCTCCAGTGCTTGTGCGCGATGCAGTAGGAGAGCAGCTTCCCGTAGTCGGGCGTCTCCTGGTGCGGACTCGATACCCTCGCACAGTAGGCGATGAGCCCTTCGGGCGTGAGCATCTGGTTGTCGACTTCGATGAGCGGGTTCGTGACGGAGATGAGGCGTACCTGCATGGTGGCTGAGGATTGACGGGATTGGGCTGAGACTTGTAGGGCAAATATAATTATTTTAAACAGGAACCGGATTTCTTGAAATCTTGTTCACACTCTGTATTTTAGGGGTTGATTTTCAGGCTTCGCTTTCCGGCGGTCCGGAATCACGTTCCGCGAAAACCGGCCGGGGCCTCAACACTATCAAAAGGTTCGCGATCATGGCAAATATCAATTTCGGCTTTGAACACCAGGCAAAGAAGCTCTACTCCGGGGCGTTTGAACAGAGCATCAACAGTCAGCTCGTGCCGATGGTCATCGAGACCTCCGGTCGCGGAGAGCGCGCGTTCGACATATTTTCCCGTCTCCTCCGGGAGCGGATCATTTTCCTCGGCTCGGGCATCGACGAGCATGTGGCCGGGCTGATCATGGCCCAGCTGATCTTCCTCGAATCGGAGGATCCGGAACGCGACATCTACATCTATGTCAACTCCCCTGGAGGAAGCGTCTCCGCCGGTCTGGGCATCTATGACACCATGCAGTACATCCGTCCCGACATCGCGACGGTCTGCGTCGGCATGGCTGCCAGCATGGGCGCGTTCCTGCTCGCCAGCGGCACGGCCGGCAAGCGGGCCTCCCTTCCGCACTCCCGCATCATGATTCACCAGCCCTCCGGCGGCGCGCAGGGGCAGGAGACCGACATTCTCATCCAGGCCAGGGAGATCGAGAAGATCCGCCGCCTGCTCGAAGAGCTGATGGCGAAGCACACCGGCCAGGAGGTGCAGCGGATTCGTGAGGATTCCGAGCGCGACCGATGGATGAACGCCTCCGAAGCCAAGGCGTACGGCATCATCGACCAGATTTTCGAAAAGCGGCCCGCTCCGGCCAAGGTCGATTGACGGTGGCCTGAAAACGACAACAGAAACACAGAGGATCCTCCAGAAACGCGCCATGGTTTCTGGAGATTTCCATTATCAGCATCAAACGCAGTAGACGGAACCAATGAGCGAACATATCCAGGCGCAGCAACTCGAAAAAACCTACAACCCCCATGATGTCGAGGAGCGCTGGCGTAGTGCGCACTGGGAGGCGCTCGGCGTGTTCCATGCGGAGAGCTCGAGGGTTTCCGAAGAGGGGGGGCATGAACCATATACCGTCCTGATGCCTCCGCCGAACGTGACCGGCAGCCTCACGCTCGGCCACGTCCTGAACCATACCCTCCAGGATATTTTCATCCGGTATGCGCGCATGACCAATCGCGAGGCCCTGTGGCTTCCAGGCACCGACCATGCGGGCATCGCCACCCAGACGGTGGTCGAGCGCAAGCTTCGCCAGGAGGGGGTTACCCGCCACGATCTCGGGCGCAAGGATTTTCTCTCGAAAGTCTGGGAGTGGCGCGACGAATACGGCGGCCTTATCCTCAAGCAGCTTCGCAAGCTCGGCATCTCCTGCGACTGGCGTCGCAACCTGTTCACCATGGACGACCGCGCCTCCGAAGCGGTCATCAACGCTTTTGTCGCCCTCTATCGTGACGGCCTGATCTACCGCGGCACGCGCATCATCAACTGGTGTCCGGTGTCCCAGACGGCGCTTTCCGACGAGGAGGTGATCATGAAGCCTCGTCGCGACCAGTTGGTCTACGTCAGCTATCCGCTCGCCAGAGATCCCGGCCGTTCGATCACGATCGCCACGGTCCGCCCCGAAACCATCCTGGCCGATGTGGCCATCGCGGTCAACCCGAATGATCCTCGCTACAGCGACCTCATCGGCGAGCTGGTGGTCGTGCCGGTAGCCGGACGCCATGTGCCGGTCATCGCCGACGACTATGTGGACATCGAGTTCGGTACGGGTGCGCTGAAGATCACCCCGGCCCACGATCCCAATGACTACGAGGTCGCCCGGCGACATAACCTGCCGGCATTCTCGGTGGTTGGAAAGGACGGCCGCATGACCGACGAGTTCGGATATGCCGGCATGGACCGCTTCGAGGCTCGTGAGAAGATCATCGCCGACCTCCAGGAACTGGGCCATCTGGTGCGTGTCGAGGAGTACGAGCACAACGTCGGCTACTCGGAGCGTGCCGACGTGGTCGTCGAACCCTACCTGTCCGAGCAGTGGTTCGTGAAGATGCAGCCGCTCGCCGAGCCGGCACTGAAGGCGGTCAACGATGGAGAGATCCGTTTCCATCCGGAGCACTGGATCAACACCTATCGCCACTGGATGGAGAACATCCAGGACTGGTGCATCTCGCGTCAGCTCTGGTGGGGGCACCGCATCCCGGCATGGTACGATGATCGCGGCAATGTCTGGGTGGCCGCCTCGTACGATGAGGCCTGCCACCTTGCCGGCACCGACAAACTGGTGCAGGACGAGGATGTGCTCGATACGTGGTTCTCGTCGTGGCTCTGGCCGCTGACCACCCTCGGCTGGACCGGCCTGCACAGCGACAACGACGATCTCCGGGCCTTCTATCCGACCGATACGCTGGTGACCGGACCGGACATCATCTTCTTCTGGGTGGCCAGGATGATCATGGCCGGCATGCACTTCAGGGGCGACGTGCCGTTCCGCGACGTCTACTTCACCAGCATCATCCGGGACATGAAGGGGCGGAAGCTCTCCAAATCCCTCGGCAATTCGCCCGATCCGCTCAAGGTGATCGATACGTATGGCACCGACGCCCTGAGGTTCACCATCGTCTACATCGCCCCCCTCGGACAGGATGTGCTGTTCGGCGAGGAGAAGTGCGAGCTTGGCAGGAACTTCGCCACCAAGATCTGGAACGCCTCGCGGTTCGTTTTCATGCAGCGCGAGCGCTGGTTCGACACCACGGAGGATTTCGCCCTGGCCTATGCCTCCTATGTGCCGGATCGGGAGATGCTTTCGGACTCTGGTCGCTGGATCATGGCCCGTTACCACGCCATGCTCGACCGCTACCACCACTCCATGGCCCAGTTCCGGGTCAACGACCTGGTCAAGATCGCACACGAGTTCTTCTGGGGTGACTACTGCGACTGGTTCCTCGAGGCCCTGAAAAGCGAGCTGGCCGGCGACGTCACCTCCGAACAGGCTCGCCATGCAGTCTGCCTTGCAGTGCATGTCCTGGAGGGCACGCTCAAGACCCTGCACCCGGTCATGCCCTTCATCACCGACGAGGTCTGGCATGCCGTGGTGCCCCGGAGCATGGAGGAGAGCATCGCCCTGACGGACATGCCGCAGGCAGATGCGAACTGGGGCCCGGAGGAGGCCGCGCCGTTCGATCTGGTGCGCAATGTCGTTTCCGAGATCCGCAGCCTTCGTTCGGCGTTCAATGTGCCGCACGACCTGCGTGCCGAAGCGGTCGTGAAGGTTGCATCGGACGAGTCGGCAACGGCGCTTTCGGCCTCACTCAGGATATTCCCTGCCCTGACCAGGTGTGAGCTGGAGGTGGCCCGGGGTATCGAGCGGCCAGCCCATTCTGCCGGTTCGGTCGTAGACGGCAATGAACTTTTTATCCGTCTCGAGGGGTTGATATCATTCGACAAGGAGAAGGTGCGCCTTCAGAAGGAGATCGCAAAAGTGTCCGGATATATTGACTCTCTTGAGAAAAAGCTGTCAAATCAGGCTTTTCTGGCCAATGCCCCGGCTGATGTCGTGGCAAAGGAGCACGAGAAGCTCGAAGAGGCGCGAGTGCTTGCTGGAAAGCTTCACGAGAACCTCGGAGTGCTGTCCCGGTGACCTGTAAATAAATTATTCTGAAAATTCTGTTTTTTTTTGGATATTCCGATCTTGAAGCCGTATGCCCGCAGGTTCCTCTGAAGCCTTTTGAAGGTGTGAGGAGCCATGCTGTGTTGTATCCTTGCAAGTATCGCGAAGTTCGAAAGAGGACCCATCATCAATGAGGCAATTGAAAATAAGCAAGCAGATAACCAACAGGGAAAGCCTTTCCCTTGACCGTTACCTTCAGGAGATCGGCAAGTATGAATTGCTGACCGCCGAAGACGAAGTGAAACTGACCATGGCGATCAAAGAGGGCTATGACATGCCGGTCGACACCCCCGAGTACAAACGGGCAAAAAGGGCTCTCGATAAACTCATCAAGGGAAACCTGCGGTTCGTGGTATCGGTCGCCAAGCAATACCAGAACCAGGGACTCACCCTCGGCGACCTGATCAACGAAGGCAACCTTGGCCTGATCAAGGCCGCGAAGCGGTTCGATGAGACCAGGGGATTCAAATTCATCTCCTACGCGGTCTGGTGGATTCGTCAGTCCATTCTGCAGGCCCTTGCCGAGCAGTCGCGTATTGTGCGCCTGCCGCTCAACAGGGTCGGCACCCTGAACAAGATCAGCAAGGCATACAGCCAGCTGGAGCAGGAGTTCGAACGTGATCCGAACACCAAGGAGCTGGCAAACCTGCTCGACATGGATTCGCAGGATGTGGCCGATACCCTCAAGATCGCCGGCCGGCACGTGTCGGTCGATGCGCCTTTCGCGCAGGGTGACGACAACCGCCTGCTCGACGTGCTGCAGAACGACGGTCACATGCCCGATCACGGCCTGAACCGTGATTCGCTCACCCTTGAGGTCGAGCGTTCGCTGTCGGTGCTCGCTCCGAGGGAGGCTGACGTCATCCGGTCCTACTTCGGCATCGGCATGGACAACCCGCTGACCCTCGAGGAGATCGGCGAGAAGTTCAAGCTCACCCGTGAGCGTGTGCGCCAGATCAAGGAGAAGGCTATCCGCCGCCTCCGTCAGTCAGCGTACAACAAGGTGCTGAAAGAGTACATCGGCAGCTGACGCAACCTGGAATCGGGTTATGCCCATAGCCGGCATGAAGGCCGCTTTTCCTCTCCGGAAAAGCGGCCTTTTTCCGTTCAGGGCAAGCCCGTCGCGTTGCCTCCATCGATCACCTGCCGTCCCTCCAGTCGCGGCCAGGTCCGGGAGAACCACCGGGCCCGGGTCGGCCATCGCGGTCCCGCCAGCGCTCGCGGTCCTGCCGGAACCTTTCGTCCCAGATCCTCCGGTCATACCGACGGTACTCCATGTCGCGGCGCCTTTCGATGTCGTTCCAGCGGTGTGCACGTATCCGGCCAGGGAGGTCGTTATCCCTGATGCGGCCCCACGGTCCCCGGTAATCGCGCGACCGGTACCAGTATCCATTACGGAAGACGAAATAGGCTCCGTCGTCGTAGATGACGTTATACGGTCCTCCATAGGAGACCGAGAATCCGTAATCGTCCAGATAGATGAAGTCCGGCCTGCTTTGGATGGAAAAGCTTACTCCGTCCCTGTCACCCATGGCCAGCGGAGCGTTCGCATACGCTACCGGCCCGGGGTTGCACCACATGGTTCCGGCGACTCCAATCGCCAGTAAGATTCCTTTGTTCATCGTGTTCCTCCATGGTTACGGTTCAGAAGACAACCTCTGTCACAACGTCAGCTTTTATATCAGGGTGTAAGTCAGGGATACATATCAACGATATCCGGGGCGTTATTAGTGCCGGCCCGGTTGATTCGGGGTGGGTGTAAATGAAAACAGGGAGCCGAGTCGGCTCCCTGTGATGGCATGAAAAGTCCCGTTCCTTCGATTTCGGGGACTATCTCCGGTCCTGGTGTTGAGAGTCTCCGAAGCGTCCGTCACGGTCGCGACTGTCGTCGCGATTATCCCGACGGCCTCGTTCCTCCCTTTGTTCAGGCGCCCGACGCTGTTCGGAGGGTCCCTGCTGGGGTGCTACTGCCGGTCCACGCTGTTCAGCGGGTCCCTGTGGCCGTGAGGGAGTCTGCGGTCCGACCGGTCCACGCTGTTCGACGGGTCCCTGAGGCCTGCCCACCGGTCCCTCAGGAGTGATCGGCCACGGTCCGCGCCGTTCGTCAGGTCCCATCGGTGCGGGGCCGCGCCGCTCTTCAAGTCTCATCGGTTCGGGGCCACGCCGTTCGACGGGTCCCTGAGGCCTGCCCACCGGTCCCTCAGGAGTGATCGGCCA
>Ga0326726_10002674_pt1 | contig 16330 bp, 10 predicted proteins | sample MHFenrmetagenome_2_FD_207603 | JGI IMG/M metagenome (GOLD analysis project Ga0326726, IMG submission 207603) | Lab enriched peat soil microbial communities from Michigan Hollow, Ithaca, NY, United States - MHF15MN | ecosystem: Environmental > Terrestrial > Soil > Wetlands > Peat | place: USA... | reverse complement strand
GCGCAAAAACTACCGACCCGAACCGGACGCAATGTCGGGAAGGTCTAATCTCGACAGTTACGCTCCCCACTCAATCTTCAGACGAATCACTTTGTATCCGGTGGTGGTTGCATTTGCCGTCTTTCGTGGATTCAAACCACGATTGTCGATTTCTGAGACCGAAGTCCCCGCGGAACAAACTGTGGAACGACCACAATAATCCTTGTCACAAAAAGGGACAGTTGTCGTTTGCCGTGTTATGCGCAGACCGGTCCATATGTTGTGATTCCCAAGTCATTCTCTTGAATGAGTTAGCAAGTGAGCAACGAGATATCCAACAGAGACGCTGACCAACGTTGCAGCAACGTCAAGCCAGTCGAAAGTGTAATGAACCTTTGCCAGAATTCCAGGGCGCGGAATAAGTTGAATGAATTCAAATCCTACGGCGATTGCACCCACGAGTAATGTCGTTTGAACAAGCGTGAGACGTGCCAGTCGGGGACTTGAACTCGACAAAATGACGAATAACAATCCGCGAGAATTAGAGTCAGCAGTTGACTAAGCACCCCTCGGAAATGTGTTGCCCCTCACCTCCCGATGCGCTTTCGACCATTTCCCACTGATTCCAGTTGTAGCTCATCAGGATAGCCGTTACCATACGAGTGACAGAAAGACGAAGGACTAAAGTGTTGACACGAATGTTGACAAGAGGATGCGGAAGGTGGGAAAAAAGAACGGTGCCACCGTTGACTGATGACGCCGCTTTGTGGACAGGGACCCCGCCTGCGGCGGGGTGAACTCCATCGAGCCGCCGACACAAGGATTTTCAGTTTCCGGCAGTTGAACAAAATCCCCGTTTCTGATTCGCATGCGGCACATTTGGCGCCGCGAATCTCTTCCTAGTGTTAGGAACCGTGCTAGGAGCTCGTGGTTGAACAACAGCGGAAGTTATACTCTGCTTGTTCATTTGTCAAGTGCTCAAGTGAACTCACGAACGAACTGTCTCGCGACTCACTTGATCAACAAAAGCTTGTTCAGTTTTGTATAGACGCACTTATTGGCCGCGTCTGTTACAGCCAGATGGGCAAAATACAGTCCCCCAGCGACGGTACCCCCTGCGGAGTTCGTCCCGTTCCATCTCTGACGGTAGCTTCCGGCTTCACGGACTCCCTGATAAAGGACAATCACTTCCCGGCCAAGCATATCAACGACGGCGAGTTTCACGAAACCTGACTTGGGGATGCCATACACAAGAGTTGTTGATGGGTTGAATGGATTCGGATAGGCATCGGGGAACGAAAAGACCGATGGGGCGTTGTCAGCTTCAACGGCAGAGGCTGTGTTTCTGGCAATGGATTGCTTTCCCAGACCGCCTATCACCGTCACATAGATCACGTTTGATGTCTTGACTGTACCTAAGGCATCGGCTACATCACATTTCACTTCAAAGTCTTGGTTGTCCGCATGAGACCAGGATGGGTTATCTCCCCCGACGGTGAACCAGTAGCCGCACGGTGGTTTCAGTGGCTGCGGTCTGTTTTGCAACATGTCACATACGAGACGATAATACCACTGGTAGTGATAAGGCGTGAAGCCCCCCGAGACTCCGGCCGTCCATGAACCGGTTTCATCTACCTCCAGCTCCGTCGAGCCGGTTATCGTGATGCTGAACGGTGTTGCAATCGTGAGCGTCGCCGAGACGGAGGCGTTCTGCCTTGAGGAGACCATCGAGGACGAGAAAGTGATGTTTCCCCCGTACGTTCCTGCTGCCTTCCTGGCGATGTTGACACTGACACTTGTTGAACTCGGCGTTGAGTAGTAGGCGTGACCCGACGTTGCTGAGAGCGAAAGCCAGTCGAGGGTCTCGCTTGCACTCCAGCTCAGGTCATAATCTTCCGGGACGAGGGAGTAGACAGTGTTTGTTATAGAGAGCGACTGTGAAGCCGGATTGGAGCCTCCTTGGTAAGCATAGAAACAGAGAGAGGCCGGCGATACTCCGATTGGGTTCAAAAGCGCATAGTAGCGCGGGTACCCATTCTGACCAGGCTCACTACAATACTTCGTGCCAACATTTCCTGGACAAAGTTGTCCGTCGCGAGTATGGTCGACGCATGTGTAGCCACTCACGTTGTGCTCATTACATGCAATAGCAGGGTCAATGTGGGACATGTCGCCGCTGCATAGCGATCCAGAATTGCTGCCATTGTCACAACATGGAGTCAGAGGAAAACTTGGTGTGACGGGTTGCGCAATGCCAACACCAATGGAGGTCATGAGATAGCCTCCCAGGGCCAACAAGTTCAAACGTCGGTATTTCATGACTGTAGGCCTCCTTTCTATCTGTTCCTGGTGGCTCACTTACCAACCCACTGAGCGAAGCCCCCAGGTTGAATCTGAGCCCCGCCGGAGTCGAGGTGGATGATCTTGAGAAATTCACTCCCCTGATCGTTCAGGATGTAAAAGGAGAGTTCTGCCACGGTCTTACCTCCCAAGATGCCAATGGTCTTACCCTCGGGTGAGGAGAGCAGCACAGCCCCATAGCAAAACCCAGCTGGAATGGTCACATGAGTCGCGTCCGCAAACGGTGAGGGGAAAAGGAAGACATCGTTAAGACTGTCGTTTGATGTTCGACCGAAGCAATAGAACTCTCCAGTCTTAGTCCAAAGCCAACCGTTCGGGATGAACACTTTGCCCGGTGAGGTCAGTTCCTTCGTCAGGCCAGTTTGGAGATTGATGACGCCGATGCCGCGCGAGGGAGTCTCATAAGCGACAAACAGCCCATCAAGAGACCACGCTGGTGGAGTGAGATTGCCAGACTCGGCAAGATCCCTGCTCTCTGAGCCATCTGCGGCAAGAAGGACGAGCGCGTACTTGGACGTCGCAATTGGCGTAACCTCACGAATACAGGCAATATTCAAGCCGTCGGGGGACCAGCGTGGGGCCCAGGACCCGGGCGCTCCGCGGACCGTATCAGTGAGCGCGCGCAGCCCACTGCCCCCGGTATCAACGCGGCAAATCGCTGTAGCGCTAGTCGTAGTAGCGAAAAACGCAGAGAAAGCCACAACTGTGGGGATTCCAGAGAAGATGTCGGGGTAATACTCGGAGACCCCCGTGCGATTGGTCAGGTCGTGCTCGGGTCCGCCAGCGGCCGGCACGAAGTAGATATCCTGCGAACCCTGAGGTGAAACCTTCGCATAGACGACCAGTTTGCCATCCGTTGAAATGCGGCCATCGGATCCACCAGCGGCGACAAGTCGCAGCGAGTAGGTCCCCTCGTGCAGGTCGAGTGCCCAGACACCATCAGGAAGCGCCGATCCCCCCCCATATACGGAGAACAGTATTAGGCCCCTGAAGGGAATCAGGCTGAGAGGCTCGGGGGGGGCCACCCCGGAATCCTCACACCGTAGCGACAACAGAAGTGCCAGAGCGCACAGGACGTAGCAAAAGGTCCTCATGAGGAATTCCCCTCTGGGAAAAAAAGCTCGCAAGCCTCGACTCGGATACTCTGAGCCACAGGAGGCTTGCTCCTTCCATATACCACCCCGACCTGACTCCCCGGATTCGAAGGAGATCAAACTTCGGCCACCTCATACGTTCGCACTTCTTCAACACTAAGGCGTCCATCAGATTACTTGCCCGCCAGCCCCTCTTCCGTTCCACCCCTTCTGGGACTCAGGGCCCTGAGGGGTTCAGGTATTAGTCGTCGACGCTCGCCATCAGATTAGCGACCAAAACCCCCTTTGCCTAGTATGCGAACACGCTTAGGACGTCACTGCAGCGCGATCCGGCGCCGTTTCATTCTCTCGTATTCCCAGCAGACCCGGACCTATCCGTCGTTGCATCCAAAGGGTCTCTTCTATCTGTTCACGTGCGAAACCGACGCGAACCCAGTCCATGCTCACGGGCAGAATGATTCGCGGCATGGGTATCAATAGCAGAAATACTCACATGAACATGTGCAAATGGAGACGAGAACCACCCCCATGAAGAACTTCGTTGCCTTGTTCAATCGGGGTTTCCGTTCATGAAAGGCGCCAAACATGGGGGAATATGCAGGAAGAACAGCACGGGGGTAGCAGCAGCTGGAGAGGAAGAATTCGCAGTTGAGCGACCAGGATGTCCAGCCACTCTTCGCACATGCAATTTAGCTCCGCGCCAGGGCTTTGTCAACAACTTTCTGCGAATAGTCGCCAGGCAATGTCATGACATCGGCTAAAGTATCTTCCAGTGGACTCTTAACGAGGCAGGATGAAAGCTCGAAAAATAGAGGAGCGGCGAGATGAAGCCAGGTCAACGAGTGTGAAAAAATTAAGAACTAAGAATTCTGTGGAATCCTTGGTTCTTAGTTCGCGAGCCCGCTCATCGAGCGGGCTCGCGCGTGGACAGGGACGGAATCGAACCGCCGACACAAGGATTTTCAGTCCTTTGCTCTACCAACTGAGCTACCTGTCCGAACTACTCCGCAGTTATCGTCATCCCGCGAAGCGGGATTCGCTGAATCCGTTTTGAGAATTTCAGAATCCCGACGTTTTCCGGGGGGAGCCGGATCTGACTTCCCTCGCCCCCCATACGTCCGGCTGGGTTTGCCTGAAGAGCACGCTACGAATTGCCAGGTGCCTTCATACAATCTTAATCCTTAATTTACAAAAACCCACGCGAAAAATCAACGCACCTACCCCACCTTCCCACCCTTCTTCAACACTTCACGCGCTATAACCACCCTCTGTATCTCGTTCGTCCCTTCAAAGATCCGATTGATCCGGGAATCACGATAGAACCGCTCGATCGGCATCTCGCGCGAGTAGCCCATCCCGCCGTGAACCTGCACGGCCATGTCCACCACTTCGTGCAACCCCTCCGAACAGAAAAGCTTCACCTCCGCCGCCTGACGGGAAATCGACCTGCCGGCATCATAATCGAATGCCGTGCGATACACCATCGACTCCATCGCGTATATGGTCGTCGCCATGTCTGCCAGATAAAACTGGATCGCTTCGAATTGCGAAATCGGAACGTCGAACTGCACACGCTCCTTCGCATACTTCGTGGAGAGCTCAAGCATTTCCTTCGACGCGCCGAGACAGGCCGCCCCGAGACCGAGACGCCCCGCATCAAGCGTCTTCATCGCCACCAGAAATCCCCGCCCCTCTTCACCTATCATGTTTTCGGCCGGGACACGAACGTTTTCCAGCGTGATCGCGTTCGTCACGCTCCCGCGTATCCCCATCTTCTTCTCCGGCGGGCCCGCAATATAACCGGGCGATTTCGTTTCCACAACGAAGCCGGTGATCCCGCGCTCCGTCCGGGCAAATAACGAGACAACGTCCGCAATCCCCCCGTTGGTGATCCACATCTTCTCTCCGTTGATCACCCACTCGTTCCCCTCTTTGACCGCCTTCGTCCGGAGATTGAACGAATCGGACCCCGCCAGAACCTCCGTCAGCGCAAAGGCCCCGATCAGCTTCCCCTCCGCCAGCGGAACAAGATACTTCTTCTTCAAGAACTCCGTACCGCCAATGTAAATGGCATTGGAACCAATGGACTGATGCGCGCCGATGAACGTTGCCGTGGAGAGGCAGCCACGCCCGATCTCCTCCTGCATGAGGCAATACCCTGCCTCGCCAAACCCTCCCCCGCCGTACTCGGGAGGAAACACCGCACCCATGAGTCCAAGGTCCTTGAGCTTCTGAATCAGCTCCGGAGGAATTCGCTCCTCCTGGTCGATTCTTGCCGCAATGGGCTTGATCTCGCTGTTGACGAAATCCCGCACCATGTCACGCAGCATCAGCTGCTCTTCAGAAAACGGAAAGACCGAACCGGCCATTGCAGCCCTCAATGCCTTGTGAGTAGAACACCTTGGTGGCCATCGGTGGTCCCTGAGACACCCGGTCCGACCGCTCAAAAAAAGAGATTCACAGATGGTGGTTTACTGATTACCGGACAAATCTGCAACCGTGAGTGCTTTTCAGCCCCCGTGGAATTGAGGAATAAGAAGTCAAGACTTAACGGTGTCAGTGCTCCCCGTGCCCCTTCTGCCCGACGAAGCTCACAACATCTTCCGCCCCGTCAACACCAATCACATTCCCCGAAACCCAGTAGGCCTGCTCATCTGCCAACAAGACGATGGCCTTCGCGACATCCTCGGGCGTGGTAAGCCGCCCGGAAGGATTCTTCAGCTTCGCCACCCGCAGCATCTCGACAGCGCCGGGTATCTTGCGCAACGCAGGAGTATCGGTAACACCTGCCATAATCGCGTTGGCCGTAATGCCGTGCAACGCCAGCTCCATCGCCAGTTGACGTATGTGGGATTCCAGCGTCGCCTTTGCCGCCGAAACCGCGCCGTAGTACGGGAGGACGGTGTGGCCGCCCGAACTGGTCATCGCGAAAATTCGCCCACCCCTCTTCATCAGGTGCCGTGTGATTAACCCCTGAGTCCAGTACACCAGACTGTTCGCCATCACGTCGATCGTCATCTCCATCTGCGCCTGGGTCAACCCTTCCTCTTCCTTCTTCGGGATGAAGGCCTTCAGCGTGCCGAACGCGAGGGAGTGCAGGAGAACCCTGACAGTGTTCTCCGACGCGTCGAACCGCTCCTGAAGATCATCCAGCGTCTCGCTCCGCTTGATGGCGTCTGCCGCATTGATATTGTAGAAGACGGCCTCTCGACCGGTGTGCTTGATTTCTTTGATGATCTGCTGAACATTCGGCATCGTCGCCTGACGATCGAGGTGAACACCGCAAATGTTCATCCCGTGCCGCGCCAGCTCGATGGCCGCAGCCCCGCCGAAACCGCTGGACGCACCCAGGATCACAGCCCAGTCGGTGGATCTGAATCTCTGTTCAGTCTTCATGGGGAATTTCCTCCAAAAGAATTATCGCAGGCAAAGGAACCGGAGCACGCAAACGACCGAAAGTGTTTTCGCGTCTGGTTTGTTGCGTCCCTGCGTGAAATCGCTCAAGAGGAAGTACGCTAAAGCCTCTTACTCGACCGTCACACTCTTGGCCAGGTTGCGCGGCTGATCAACATTCGTCCCGCGGGCAACGGCAATATAATACGCAAGGAGCTGTAACGGAATCACGTTGATGATCGGTCCGAAAAACCCGTAGGTGCGGGGAACCCTGATCACAAACTCGGCCAGATGCTCGATCTCCGTGTCGTCCTCGTTCGCCACCGCAATGATCCGTCCCCTGCGCGCCTTCACCTCCTGAATGTTGCTCAGCACCTTTTCGTGTATCGCATCCTTGGGGACGATCACCACAACCGGCATCTGTTCGTCAATGAGCGCGATCGGTCCGTGCTTCATCTCCGCCGCCGGGTAACCCTCGGCATGGATATACGAGATCTCCTTCAGTTTCAGCGCTCCCTCGAGCGCCACAGGGAAGTTCGCTCCGCGTCCCAGGTAGAGAAAATTCTTGTGGCCCCGGAATTCTTCTGCAATCCTCTTGATCTGTTCGTCGTGTGCAAGAATGCCTGCCACTTTCTCCGGGAGAGACGCGAGCTCCTGGGCAAGAAGGCGCCCTTTGTCGCGCGGCATTCCCCGAGCCCGCGCGAGCAGGAGCGTGACCAGGGCCAACACTGTGAGCTGGGAAGTGAACGCTTTGGTTGACGCAACACCGATCTCCGGGCCGGCATGAATATAGATGCCCCCGTCTGACTCACGGGCTATCGTGCTCCCGACGACGTTCACGATCCCCAGGACCGTCGCTCCCTTCGCCTTCGCCTCCCTGAGTGCCGCAAGCGTATCCGCCGTCTCGCCACTCTGGCTCACGAGCAACACAACGTCATCAATGTTGAGAATGGGATTCCGGTACCGGAACTCCGACGCATACTCAACATCCGTCGGGACGCGGGCAATCTGCTCCAGCATGTATTTCCCCACCAGCGCCGCATGCCAGGATGTCCCGCAGGCGGTAATCACGATCCGCCGCGCACTGAGCAGCCTCCCCAGAACGTTTTGAAGTCCACCGAACTTAACATCGCCTTCCTCCACCAGCAGCCGGCCACGCATCGCATTGCAGATCGTCTCCGGCTGCTCGTGAATCTCTTTGAGCATGAAGTGATCGTACCCGCCTCGCTCGATCTGCGAGAGCTCGAGGGTCACTTCGTGCACCAGTTTCTCGACCTCGACGTCTTCGATGGTCATGGTGCGGACCTTATCGCGGGTCACCTCCGCGACCTCCCCGTCCTCGAGATAAACTACGTGACGGGTATGCTCAACAATCGCGGCCGCGTCGGAGGCGACAAAATTCTCACCCTCTCCCACGCCGATGATGAGCGGACTCCCTTTTCTCGCCGCCACCATCTTGTCCGGCTCGCGGCTCGAGATAACGACGAGACCGTACGTTCCTTCAACCCGCGCAAGAGCCAGGCGCACCGCAGTGGTCAGGTCCCCGGCTGTCTTGTACATCTCCCCGATGAGATGCGCCAGCACTTCCGTGTCGGTGGCGCTGACAAACGTGTGGCCGTCCCGCGAGAGCGCCGTCTTGATCGCTCGGTAATTCTCGATTATGCCATTATGAACAATGGCAATCTCGGACGTCGAGTCGAAATGCGGATGAGCGTTGACATCGCTCGGTTCGCCGTGCGTCGCCCAGCGCGTATGACCCATGCCAAGACCGCCGTTGAAGCCATTCCCACCGGCGGCAATATTCGCCGCAAGAGCGGCAACCTTCCCCGCATTCTTCTGGACGAAGAAGCGCCCTCCCTTGACGAGCGCGATCCCGGCGGAGTCATATCCCCTGTATTCCAGCCGGCGCAAGCCCTCCAGAATGATCGGGACGCAATCCCGCGGACCGATATATCCAACGATACCACACATGTCTCCCCCCTTGGTGCCAGATACTCACCAAAAAGAACACATACCCCCGTCGATAGGGTGTCTAACCTACCGAAAACCCCTTTGAAAATCAATGAAGTCACTTTCCGACACCAGAACCTGCGACCTGGATCACAATCGGGGCATCGGAATGGCAGGGTGGAAGGACCGCAAATCGTCAAACAAGACCGATAACAGCAATCATGCGACCCGACTTCGCACCGTCGCGACGGAAGGAATGGAACTGCCCGGAATCCGAAATCGTGCAGAAGGGGGAGATCTCTGCCTGGCAGGCAGGAACCCCCTGGTCGAGGAGTTGCTGAAGATTCGCTCGCTTCAGATCAACAATTGCTGCCGCCTCGTCACGGCGGACGAACTGCTCTGCGAAACGCGAAGCGACATCCTCCCCCACGACATAGCAGCACGAGGATGCCGCCGGCCCGAGGTACGCCCGCAGCCGGCGCGGATCGGCCGTAAACTCGCGCTCCATCGCGTGAATCGCACCTTCTGCAATCCGACCCGCGGTTCCCCGCCACCCGGCATGGACCGCTGCTATCGCCGGAATAGCGGGATCACACAGGAGAATGGGAACGCAATCCGCGACGGAGACACAGAGGAATACCCCTCTGGCCGCGGTGATCAACGCATCGCACTCCGGATATGATCCCGGCGCATCGACGCGGAGGACTTTCGTGCTGTGTACCTGCCCCGGGATCGCGAGATCCGTCGTCCGGATGCCGAGCGATCCGAAGAAGATCTCCCGGTTGCGCTGGACATTCTTCTCGCAGTCCCCAACCCGAAAGGAAAGGTTCATGCCGAGTGGATGAGGACTGACACCGCCGTTCCGCGTGCTGACCGCGGCGACCACCGCCGGCCCGCCAGCGAAAATCGAGGGACGAACCACCGGGACGATGTCCGCCGAACGAGTGACCGTCATTCCCCTTCTCCCTCATCCTTTAACGGCAAGAAAATGCTGGCCACCGTTCCCTTCCCTTCCGCCGGAACGAGGAGTACCGTGCCACCAAGATCATCAATAGTCTTCTTGACGATCGCCAGCCCAAGGCCCATCCCGTCCGTTTTGGTGGAGAAATTAGGCTGAAAGAGTTTGTCCCGCACGTCTTCGGGAATCCCCTTCCCCTCGTCGCGGATGGTGATCCGGATTCCACCTTCTTCGCGCTGGGCCCGGATGTCGATTCTTCCCTTCCCGTCCATTGCCTGGATGCCGTTGCGGATGAGATTGATGAACGCCCGGCGAAGTTCTTCCCGGTCGGCAAGGATCGGAGGAAGCGAGGGGCCAACGTCGGAGGAGATGAGGATGTTTCTGTCCTGCTCAAAAAGCTGTGCTGACTCGCGCAGGACGTCCTGGAGATCGCACGCCTCCAGCTTCCGCCGGGGCATCCGTCCGAAGTGCGAGAACTCCGAAGCAATCCTGTTGAGGGTTTCGATTTGTTCGATGATGGTTGTTGTGACAGTTTCCAGAATCTCATCCATATTCGCCGCCCTATCGTGAAACGCCTGCCGCAGGTGCTGGACGGAGAGCTTCATCGGCGTCAGAGGATTCTTGATTTCGTGTGCCACCTGTTTCGCCATCTCTTTCCATGCCAGCTCCCGTTCCACCAGGACGAGTTTTTCGCGGCTCCTCTTGAGATCACGTGTCATAGCGTCGAAGGAATCAATCAGCTGGCGCAGTTCACCATCGGCGGCCGGCACTTCCACCTGCACGTCAAGGTCGCCTTCTGCAACCCGCTCTGTTGCGGCCGTAAGTTGCTGAATCGGAGCGGCGATCCGGTTTGCGAGAAGCGTAGCAAGGATAAAGACTCCGATCAGAACGACCGCATACACGCCGAACAACACGGCGTTGCGCCTCGTGCTCTCTTCCTCTACACGCTCCTGGCGGAATAGCGTCGGCACGGCAATTACCTCACTGATCCGTCCGGACGAGTCCGGCAAGGGCCGGTACCCCACTGCATACTCCACCTGACCGATCCGCTCTCGTTCGACCGCGAAGGGCCTTCCCTGGAACATCAGGGTCGCATACGCACTCCCGCTCAAGCGCCGATCGAGGATGCCGAGGTCGAACAGCTCCGGTCTGCTCGTCGCTTTAAGGACTCCATCTTCGTACACAATGAAATCCGTATTGATCTCCGAGGCGATCCCTTCAACAGTCTGACGGTCGAGCTGAACCCCGCGCTGTGTCCCGCCGTCGTCCTGCTCTGAAATATATGCTGCAACAGTGCTGGTCTGATCATCCAGCGTGCGTGCGGACTCCTCCAGAAGCCTGTCGGTCGTATACACCGCCCCGGACCATGTCAGAATGATCAGGGGAACAAGAGCGGTGAACAGCATTGCCGCCTGGAGTCTTCCACGGAACGTCAGACCGATGCGGCGATCCCGGATCCAGCGGGGAAGGCTGAACACAACGAGAAGGACGAGCCCGACAGAAGCGGTGTGGATCAGAACCTTCACCAGCCCGATGACATGACCTGCCGCCCCGCCGCGCTGAACACTCACCGCCAGAACCGCGTCAGTCGACTCGGGCCGGCGGAAGAAGCCGGTCTCATACTCCGTTCCTCCAAGGTTTTCCTCGACCCAGATTCCTCCGTTCGGCGTTTCCCGGAGCGCTCCTTGAATTTCTGCGGGAAGGAGCTGCCCGACCGGCATTACCCCCCCGCTCTGTGGCTGCGCCCGCCCATCGCGGAACTCTGTGAATGTGACAGGCCGATAAAACGACTGCAGACTCCCCCGAACACCCGCACGCAGGATCATCGGAGTTTCGCCCCGAAACAACGTCTGCTGCCCGGCAGCGATAGTCACTTGCCCGAATCCCAGAAGCCTTCCGTCAGGGCCAGCGATATCAGTCAGCCCTGCATACACTTTGCTCGCGTTTACCCCTCTCCCGACTTCCCTCACCGTTACCTCGCGAACGTTGTCAATCAAGAGTGTTGTGTCCACCGCCATGGCAGCGCCAAGCTGCCCGCCGATGGCAAACCGACTCTTGACCGTCCCGGCGGCGTCGAAATAGGTGAAAATGGCCGTGTACCCCTCGCGGCAGGCAGGATTCTGGACCCACCGGGTGTAGGCTAACCTGCCGACTTCGTTCTCGTCCCCCCGCCCAATGATAGCCTCCGATTCATCCGACGAGAAGGAGCGGAGCCCCTCCTGTACGACGAGAGAGAACCAGGTGTCCACGGGCCGAAGGAGATCCTGGGCCATGAGTTCGATACGGTGCCGATCATGTTCCCGCGTGAACTCGTACAGGAGAGGATAGAGCTGGAGTGTCGCAAGCACGAGAAGCGACAGCCCGAAAACCGGCGAAATCACGGGCATCCCCCGCACCTTGACACGGGTTACACTCATGGTCAGACCCAGAACTGCGGCACCGAAAAGAAGGCGGTAGCCCAGACTCATAAGCGGGGTATTCCCCAGAACGCCGAAAACAACTCCTGCCAGCGCAAAGATCGCGGCAAGGATGGGCCACGCCACGCCGGCGAGTCGGAAACCCGAACCCGCCCGGAGTGCCACGCTCCACGTCAACGCAACAGAGAGAACGAGGAACGCTAACCCAAGAAGAAGAAGGCTGAACAGCATCACTGCCAGCCCCGCGGACGGAAAAATGGAACGAAGGTTTAGATACTCGAACGAAGAGTCGACCACAGCACTCTGAACGACTGCGGCATACCCGCGCAGGCTCCAGAAGAGCAGAATTGCCAGAGGAACACCCCACACTATCGTATGTACCATCGCCCGAGCCCGGGAAGGGAGCACCTGCCGGGGCGGAAGCGAAACGATCCCGCGTACGATCGCGGCAGTATTGAGGGCCACGAAGAGCACCGTGATAAGGAACTCGCCCACCGATTTCGCGAGACCTCCCCCGAACTTCGACGCGAACATGGTCGGATCGAACAGCAATTCCGTGACAATACCGGAAGGGATATCCAGGAGGAGGAAGCCGTACCGCAAGACCCAGAGAAGGACGGTGATTCCCAGCAGTCGAAGCCAGATCACGGAAAATCGGTCAAGGAATTTCCAGATCCCGAGCGCAAGAATTCCCATAAGTATGAGAACAAGTCCCGCGTCGAACGCCTGAAAACGCAGTGCGATCTGATCGAGATACTCGGAGCGCGCCGGACGCATCACGTTTACCACCCCCACCCGCGCGCTGTCGATCCCGTACAGGACAGCCGAGGCAAATCTCCCATCCTTCGAGAGTCCCGCCGCTGGCGAAAAATCGAACTCAACTGGGACGCCGAGTTTCTGCTCGAGCCGCTCCGTCAATCCCGGCCCGGTTGTAAAGCGGCTCGCGAGGGGAGCGTCCACCTCCAACTGTTGACGGACGAGCACTACCCCGAGGATGCCGTACGCAGACCGTACAGGTGTCACGACGAACAGCTGAGCGTCGATCGGTGTCCTTGTGACGTACGACGCCATCTGGCCGTCAAGCCCGATCCGGATCTCGCGGCGCTGAGCGATGCCGCTCCGCCCCGACCACGCCACCAGTTCCCCGGTCCGGTCATACACCTCGACCCCGACGTCGTATTCCTTGCTGTACCTGACGGCTTGCCCGAAAAGGGCGGCACGTTTGTCGCCATCAGAGCGAAGGGCCTCCTGGACTGTGGGGGAAGACCCGACTGCGACTGCCACGCGCCGCAACTGTCGTTGCTGGTCAGTGAACTCGCGGGCGGCTTCCTCGAGATAGGCCGCCCCACGTTCCCCTGCATAGCGCTCCCAGTTCTGCTCCGCGCGCAGCGACAGAACCCACGCAAGCACCCGCGACAGCGCCAGCACCAGAACGACAACAAGGACGGCCCTGACCATCCAGGACCGTCCTTGTCGCCCCATGAACTTGCGGAAACGGCGCGTTAACTCCGCCATGCGCCTGTCAGTAGATGTTGATCTGGGTGATAATCCATCGCTCCCCCGAACGGGTCAACGACACGTACACCTGAGCAAGGCTTCGTGCTCCACGCTCGATAAAGGTGGCACTGCCGGTCGCGTACGGGTTTGCGTCCGATTCTCCAATTGTACTGAATTTCACATTGACCAGCCGCCGGCTCTTGAAATAGTTTTCCAGAACGTAGTGCGCCTGGTTAGCACTGTAATAGCCGCTTTCCCCTCCTCGCAAGTTAATGTATACCTGCGGGGCCAGATGACCGGAGAATGCTCCTGCCGATCCGCTGGCAAGACCCTGCTGGACTGTGCCGAAGAGCTCGTGGTATCCTCCCCTCCTCTCCTGGGCAGGGCGTCCGGATGCCGAGGGCCGTTCCCGTCGCTCCTGCGCTTCCTGTGCAATCGACTGGCGGTCGCGCGTTGCCGACCGGCCGGAGACGCTTCCGTGATCCAGAGGGCGACCCCGCCACCCCCTGGAAACCGGGGGGACTCGCCGTCGTTCGTCATCGGAGGTCTGATTGTGCTGCCGGGTTGCTCGCCGTACTCCCCCCTTTTCCACACGGGGAGTCCGCCACTCGCCACCCTCCCTTCCCATCGCTCTGCGGTCCTGCGCAGGCAAGTCACCTGCCCAGAGGAGCCCGAAAAGAGTAGCCACTATGAACGAGAATCGGAACATCACTGGAAACTACACCCCGGAATCATCAAAAGCAATTACCTTCCAAAAATCGGACCCTTCACTCCCGTTCGCTCGATCGTTCGGCCTGGCATCCAGTCGAACACAATGGCATCGTCCAGAACTTCCTGAACGTACAGGCGAACGACATCGCCATTCCAGCGCCACATCGCATATTGATGCCCCTGCTGGACCGTTATTGCCTTTCGGACCTCCCAGCCGTCCCGATTCACCCGGAGATCCTCCCGCGCACTTTTCGCCGGACCCAAGTCCTGAATGTCGCTGTCGTCCGCAACACGGAGCAGAGATCCCTCGGATTCGTAGTAGACGTCAGCTCCATCATCATCGAAAGCGACGACTTCACCATCCTCAAAATCATAGCCGCCATTATCCGGATCCGTCAGCCGATCGAGGATCTCCGTTCCGATCACAGGCCACATCGGAGTCGCCTCCTTCGTTACTGTGATGGGCGCGAGAACCGGCTGGACAATGATCAGCGGAGCCGTCCCCTCGATGGGAATGCCGGGCGTGGGGTACACGATCACCGGAGGACGCGGGGGGAGCACCGGGCCTGGATTGGCAGGTGGCGGTGGCGGGGGAGGAGGCGATGGAGGATCAGGCGTACGTTGCTCTCCACGCGAAGAAGAAGGCGAAGAGGACGCGGGATGTTGATCCTCCCGCGTTGATCCGACCGTGCGGCGCGTCTGCGCATCCAGAACGATTGCCGATCCGGCGAGGATCAGCGTCACAAGGAACACGAGGCGGGTAATCATGACCTTCCTCCTTATCTCCCGACATGGGTTTCGGCGAACGGCCTTCTCTCGGCCGGGGCCTTCTTCAGTAAGGTGGTAGAAGGACGCACCTGATACGCCCAGTCGAACACTACACGCGTGGTTGACAGAGCGGTGACACGGAACTTGGCATAATGGTCGTCCCACGTCCACACGACGTACGTGTGACCGGGGCGCAGCACTGCGTCATGGGTGGCAGACCAACCGCTCGCAGGCGCCGACTTAATGTCAAGGATCGAAGCGGTCAGACCCATATCCTGGATATCGGAATCGGTCCCCACAACCATGTAGTATTCGCCGTTGTAGTATTCAAAATAGATGTCGGCGTACTGATCATTGTAGGCAACGACGCTGTACTGTGAGAAGTCGTATCCGGCCGTGTTGGGAGAGCGAAATGATTCGCCGAGGACGACATCGTACCCTTCGGGTCTCGGAATGTCGTAGGCGACGTCCTTGCTCAGGGCGCTTTCGTTGCCATCATAATCATACGCGGTAACGGCGTAGTAGTACGTGTTCCCGTTCTTCGCGCCACGGTCGATATAGTAGGCATCCCGGCTGGAGCCGATGAGATCATACGGACCGGCGTACGCATTACTCACGTAGACATTGTACCCTGCGACATCGGACTCCCGGTTCGCGTCCCAGAACAGCTCGATGAAGTTGTCCCCGGTGGAAGTGTAAAGTCCCCGCGGGGTCGACGGCGGAACAAAATCCGGTCCGAAGAAATTGTGATGGCACCCGACGAGAGATAGGGCGCTGATCAGGAGAGCTATTGTATGGAGTTTCATGGCGACCTCTGCGTGATCTTGAGACTGCTACTCAGAGTTTCGCAAAGGCTGTGCCAGGCCAAAAAGGGGAAATTCAGCCTGAACAGATGAAATTGAGGAAGGTCGCGGCTTGAAGATGTCTTCCGGGATAGCCACCGTCCAATCGCGTGGACAGTAATCGGGAAACCTCAGTTCCAGTATACCTCGCCGTTGTTGAGAACACCGATGGGTTTTCCCGTTAGCTTCGCCCCGCGGAACGGGCTATTTCGGGACTTCGAGCGGAAGCTCTGCGGATCCACCACCCATTGCGCGGCCGGATCGAAAATTGTCAGATTTGCCATCGCTCCTTCCTTGACGGCGATCGCCGGCAGGGCAAGGAGACGTCGGGGATTAACCGAGAATTTTTCCACAAGCTGG
>Ga0326726_10002673_pt1 | contig 16333 bp, 13 predicted proteins | sample MHFenrmetagenome_2_FD_207603 | JGI IMG/M metagenome (GOLD analysis project Ga0326726, IMG submission 207603) | Lab enriched peat soil microbial communities from Michigan Hollow, Ithaca, NY, United States - MHF15MN | ecosystem: Environmental > Terrestrial > Soil > Wetlands > Peat | place: USA... | reverse complement strand
TCTTTCCCTCTGATATAGTACAGCGCTGCAATGCATAGTATACCTGCAGCCATTCCTCCCAGGAAGAGGTATAATGGTATCTGCCAGTGCCATATATTAAGGTTGGGATCAATCATATTGTTCATCCTTCCGCTGACAAATAATTCTTCTTTCATATTGATTGGTTGTTAAGAAGTTAAATCAGAAAGTAAAGTTGCGGATCTGTACCTGCTTCAGGTATAAGAGTTTTGTATTTTCTCTTTTTCAATACAACTGAAACATCACTGTTAGCATCATCAAGATCACCGAAATACATGCATTTTGTAGGACAGACCTCAACGCATGCAGGTTTCATACCATTCATGATCCGGTGATTGCAGAATGTGCATTTATCAACATAGCCGTCCGGATGAGGATACCTTGCATCATAAGGACATGAAGCAATGCAGGCTCCACAGCCTATACATTCAGTTTTCTTTACCAGAACAATACCGCCTTCTGCAAAATGGCTCGCTCCGGTTGGACAACAACGTACGCATGGAGAATTTGCACAATGATTACACCGTTCTGATCTTATTTCAATTTCAAGCTGGGGATAAGTGCCATCCATAACTTCTACCACCCAGTCACGGCAAAAACCATGGGGAACATTGTTTTCGGTCTGGCAGGCAACGACACAGTCGCTGCATCCGACGCACTTCCTGGTATCAACTGCCATAGCGTACCTCATAATGCAACCTCCTGCTCTGTCTTTTCTGTTAGAAATGTCACAAAATTACCTCTCATTCCGGTACCTCCCATAATCGGATCAACAAGAACCTTTGTCACAAGTCTGGTGTCGCTGGCACCTCTGCCGAAACAACGGGTCATCTGTTTCTGAGTATGGCCAAATCCATGTACTATGTAAACCGAATCCCAACGGATACGTTCCGTTATTCTCACCTTAACAGGAAAATCAGTTACTGCGCCATCCTGGTTCTTGAGCCATATCTCCTGGTCATCCTTAATTCCCCATTCTTTTGCGACCTTTGGATTTATCCAGACTTTGTTTTCATCCATAAGATCAGTAAGATTAGGATTATTGGATGTCCGTCCGAAAGTGTGCATCGGAGCCCTGCCGTAAATAAGCCTGTAAAAGCCTTCTTCCGGTTCTTCATGAGGTAGGTATTTGGGAAGAGGATCAAAGCCGTATTGCTCAAAATAGGATGAATACAGTTCAATCTTGCCTGAATCAGTTGGAAATTCCACCTGCTCATCTTCTGCAAAATAAAGATCATCAGATTCCCTTTCAAATGTTTTTACACCCGTCGCCTTTATTTCTTCAAGTGAGGATCCTATTTTCTTCAACTGCCAGTCGATAAGATCTTCCTGTTTTTCAAATGGGAAATAAGCCTCCAGACCAAGTTTTTTGGAAAGTTCCCTGGCAATCCAATAACCTGGTTTTGTATTATTAAGCGGTTCGGCTGCCGGCATTCGTAAGGCAATTGCAGGTTTTCTGTGCGGCGCTGCTCTCAATGCATCATACCTTTCTAGATAAGTGCATTCCGGAAGCACAACATCGGCCCAGCCTGTGATCTCCATTGGCATTGTATCAACAGCCACTAACAGGTCGAGATTCTGTATTGCTTTTAAAGTGTTTTTCATGTCCGGAATCGTCGATAACAGATTCGTTGCATTAACAAACCATCCTTTCACAGGATACCCGGGTTTATTTTCGGGAATTGATCCATCGATCAGAGCATTTGACGGTATCGAGCTTGCAACCGGATATTTTCCCGGGAAGAGGTCAGTCCATGATTTTGATGGTTCTTTGAATGCAGGAATCACCGCTTGTGCCAGTTCGTATTTTGCAGGTCTGTAAAATCCTCCCCTTCTTCCCCAAGATCCGAGCAATGCATTTAATATTGCAATTGCTCTTATTCTCTGGGTATCATCTCCATACCACGTAACATGACGGCCCGGATGAACAATTACAGCCGGGGAAGCATCAGCCATTTCCTTTGCTGTCTTCCTGATAAGATCAGGTTTGATTGTGGTGATCCCATAAGCCCATTCAGGAGTGAAATCCTTTACATGTTCTTTAAGCTTGTCAAACCCTGAACAATATTTTTCAACATACTTTTTATCGTAATATTCATTGTAAATTATCTCATGAATCCATGTGAGAAGCAGAGCTATGTCAGTAGAAGGCTTGATGGGCAGCCAGTATTTTGATTTTCCGGCTGCAGTTGAAAACCGGGGATCGACTGTAATTATAGTGGCTCCCTTATCTATTGCATCCGACATCTCCTGAATCTGTCCGTTATGCATATTTTCCCCAATGTGTGAGCCTATCAGAACAAGACACCTTGTGTCCCTGATATCAGTTATTTCCGGAGAATAAACCTCCTCACCAAAAGTAGCGAAGAATGCTTCATCGCGAGGACCACGACACTGGGCGTAAGATGGCTCTGCAATATTCGGTGAGCCAAACGCCTTAAAAAGATTTGTAAAATAGCTGCTGCCTGAGCCATGTGTAAACAGAGCCATGCTTTCAGGTCCATACTTTGAGGAGATCTCCTTCATTTTACCGGCAATGTGATCAAAGGCTTCATCCCAGGTTGCCTCCCTGAATACCTGTTTTCCGCGATTTTCAACCCTGATAAGCGGTGTTTTGAGACGATCCTGATCATAATACATTCCCACTCCACCGGTTCCGCGCGGACAGAATCTTCCATTGCAGTGCTGATCATCATCATTACCGACAATCTTCCAGATTTTTCCTTCCGGGGTTTTGTAAACCCATCCTGCACACTTCCAGAAACAAACTTCGCAGTATGTTGGGGTTCGCCTGAGGTCAACTGAAAGCTTTTCGGCTCCTGCAGGAGGCGACGAAGTATTGAAGATTTTACATCCACCGGCTCCAACTGCAAGTGCTCCAGCTCCAAAGAGCGAGATCCTGATAAATTCTCTCCTGTTGGTCATACACTATTTCTGTATAAGGAGTTGTAAAAATATTAAAAATAAGCCTGGTTTTATTCATGTATGCAGATAACTACATAATAACCATCCCGAACTGATTTCAGTTTATTGTTAACAAATTAACAATCTGATAAATGTTGTTTATTTAGAATTTATCTAAATTATTAAAAATGCTAAATAAGATGTTTTAGTATATTGGTCAGGTAACCTGAACCTTAAAACCGGGGAGATCTACCAGCTTCTTTCCCGGACGAAATATTCTGAAAGCAGAAGGCCAGATCCTTGAAAGGTATTTGTCCTGCTCCTGTTTTATAATAACAATGAGTTCGTCAAATGCACTGCTGTTTTCATCTGACGGATATATGTAGCCAAGTGATGTTATCAGGACAGCATAATCATTGTATTTCCCAAGGTTCTGACCTAAAGCATCAGTCCTTTTTTCAAGGCTTATTGTTGCCTTTGGATCCAGCGACCTGAAAAAATACAACTGATACAGAAAATCTTTTATTTTCTTTCTGAACTCGTGAAGGTTAATGTTTTTAGGATAATTACGGGCTTTTAAAAAGCAGTCGGATACATTATCATATGTTTTCTCAAGTTCTCCGGTTATAAGTTTCTGATCAAGGTTGTCCATACTCCGGAACCGGAGTCTGTAAGCTGATTTATGCAGAAGGCTGATGATCTTTTCCAAATCCTCTTTCATTTCTAGTGAAGGATCATTAATAATCTGCTGCGTATTTAAAAGCATATTGATCTTTTGGTTATCCTTCAGACGTGAGAATAATTCCGGAAATCTTTTTTTAAGATCCCTTAGCAGCTTGCGATGTACTGAATTCTCGCGCCATGAACACATTATTCTCCCCACCTCACGGAATGTACCGTATTCTCTGTTGAACGATTCCTCATCGATCTGTGTTTTCAGAAGCTTGATTGAAGCCCTCGATTTTTTCATAAGAACCCTGACATCATGGATCACCTTTTCATCAGGTACCAGGCCTGGATCAAGCATCAGCTGAGCCTCACTGATATATCCGCAAAGAGTGGGCTTAATATCTTTCAGTTTGAAGGTATCTTCAGGCATTATTAAATATAAACGATTTTTTAACCCTTATAAAGTTAAACTTTTCAAAGAATTCTATCAATATTATCATGCAATAACAACTCTATGTCAATCTGTTCCTTCTGTGTAACAAAAAAAACTAAATTTGCTTTTGCTTAACAGCTGAACTAAATGAAAAAGATGATTTTTGTCCGGCATGGAAGAGCTGAAGAATCTACTTCTATGTTCCCTGATTACGAAAGGTCTCTTACTACAAAAGGGAAAAATATTTCCGAGCAGATGGCTATGATCCTGAAACAGAAGGAGAAAACTCCTGCCATTCTGGTTACCAGCCCGGCTTTCAGGGCTTATGAAACTGCTTTGGTTTTTGCAAGGGTGCTTGAATATAAACCCGATAGAATTATCCTGAAAGACAGTCTGTATTCCCACGCTTCCCTCAAATCTTTTGCTGATATTGTCGAAGAGATAAGCGATGAAATAAATTCAGTCATTTTCTTTGGACATAATCCTTCATTCACTGAAATCCCTGACAGGCTCTCAAAGAGCGGATGCGATTTCCTTCCGAAGACAGGGATCGTATGTATCTCCTTTAAAAATGATACATGGAAGGGAATCGTTCGTGAAAAAGGAACAATTGATTATTTCCTGAAACCTGAAAAGACCCTATGAGCAAGACCTATATACCCAAGGAGATCAGCTGGCTGTCGTTCAATGAACGTGTCCTCCAGGAAGCCGAAAACAAGGAAGTCCCATTGATTGAAAGGTTCAAGTTCCTTGGGATCTATTCAAACAACCTCGATGAATACTTCAGGGTCAGGGTTGCAACGCTCAGAAGACTTTCGCAGTTTGGTCCAAAATCGCACGATATTCTTGGTTACAGCCCGAAAGCAACACTTAAAAAAGTCAATGAAATAGTCCTTGAGCAGAATACCAGGTTTGAAAAGATCTATACAGGACTGCTACAGGAACTTGCAAAGCATAATATTCATATTATCAATGAAAAAGAATTAAATCAGGAACAGGCAGATTTCGTGAGGGAATTTTTTCTTAAAGAAGTCCGTAACAGGCTAATGCCATTTTTGATTGAAAAAGATGCCGAACTGCCCAATCTGACTGATGATGCCATTTATCTGGCAATCTATCTGGCTAAGAAAAATGTGGAGAAAAAGAAATATGCACTGCTTGAAATACCGTCAGATGTGCTGCCCCGACTTATTGTTCTCCCGGATAAGGATGAAGGGAAATATTTAATTTTTCTCGATGATATTATCAGATTCGGTTTAAAGGATATTTTCTTCATTTTCGATTTTGACGAGATATTTGCATATACCATCAAGCTGACAAAGGATGCAGAGTTTGAATTGGTTGACGACATTTCAGAAAGCTATACTGAAAAGATATCACGCAGTCTTCAGCAGCGCAGACATGGCAATCCGGTACGTTTCATATACGACAGGGAAATGCCGCGTGATATACTGAGGATGTTGACAAAGATGCTGAAATTCGGACCAAATGATGCGATTATCCCCGGGGACAGGTATCATAATTTTAAGGATTTCATGAGGTTTCCGCAATTCGGAAAGAAAAAATTCTATTATGAGCCGCTCAGACATATCCCTCATAAGGATATCCAGCCGGGAAAAAGTATTCTTTCAGCTATTAACAGGAAAGATATAATGCTCTTCTTTCCTTATCATCCCTTCGACCATTTCATTGATCTGCTGAGGGAAGCATCCATCGATCCGTTAGTGACATCAATTCAGATTACACTCTACAGACTTGCCAGAAATTCAAGCGTGATCAATGCACTTATGAACGCTGTCAGGAACGGCAAGAAAGTCACTACGATAGTTGAACTTCAAGCAAGGTTTGACGAGGAAGCCAATATATTGTGGGGCAATAAGCTTATGGAAGAGGGTGTTAAGGTAATTTATGGCGTCCCTGGATTAAAGGTTCATGCCAAACTATGCCTTATCACAAGAACTAAGGACGATTTAATACAACGTTATGCCGCTATTGGCACAGGGAACTTCAATGAAGATACTGCAAGGATCTATACCGATCACCTGCTTCTTACCAGCAATAAAAAGATAACAAATGAAGTCTTCAAAACTTTCAACTTCTTCAACGTTAATTACAGAAAAGACAACTATTATCATCTTGTGCTTTCTCCTTTCTTCTTAAGAAATAAGATGTCACTTCTGATTGATAACGAGATAAAAAATGCAAAAGCTGGCAAAAAAGCCTTTATATATTTGAAATTGAACAACATAACTGATTTAGAAATTATTAATCAGCTTTATGAGGCAAGCCAGGCCGGCGTCACTATCCGTATGATTGTCAGGGGAATGTTTTCTCTTGTAACGGGAATGAAAAATGTTAGTGAGAATATTAAAGCTATCGGTATTGTTGACCGTTTTCTCGAGCATACCCGATTCATGATCTTCTGCAATGGAGGCAATGAGGAGTGCTATATATCATCTGCTGACCTGATGACACGTAATATTGAACACCGGATCGAAGTAACCTGTCCTGTTTTTGACAAGAATATACGAAATGAGCTGAAGGAGATCTTTGAGATCCAATGGTCAGATAATGTCAAAGCAAGGAAGCTCGATCCCACACTATCGAATAAGTTTGTGAAGCCAGGTAAAAGACCTGTGCGTTCGCAGACAGAGGTATTTTGCTATGTTCAGAAAACCAGCGGTAAGTCACCTGAGAAATAAAGTAACCAATGAGTATTCCTGCAATAATTATCGGCACTCTTATGATAATTCTTTTTTCATGGTCTTTTTCTATAAAACATAAAAGGTATCATGGCATACCAAGGTTTTTTGCTTTCGAAAGCATATACCTTCTGGTTCTCCTGAATTTCAGAAGCTGGTTTCACGATCCGTTCTCGCTTCATCAGATCATATCCTGGATATTGCTGATCCTTTCAGCATATTTTGGACTGGCCGGATATCTTCTGCTGAAAAGAAAAGGCAAATCGGCTCAGAATTTTGAAAATACTTCAGTTCTTGTAAAATCTGGCGTCTACAGCCTGATCAGGCACCCTCTTTATTTCTCACTTTTTCTGCTCGGAACCGGTGTGATGATGAAAAACCTCAGCATCACTTCACTTATTCTCGGAGCGATAAATCTGATAGCAGTCTGGTTCACTGCTCTCACTGAAGAAAAAGAAATGGCAGAAAAATTCGGGGAACCATATAAGGAATATGTGAAGGAGACGAAGATGTTTATTCCATTTATCCTATAATTGTCATGCAGTCACAATAAAAGATAAAGACCGCAAGACTGCAAGACCGCAAGACAGGAATAATCGAACAAAATCCCTTTCTGCCTGTTTCTTATCTGAATTAAAACATAAACCTATGACAAGAAGAGATTTAATCCAGAAAGTGCTGATCGGCGGTGTTACATTTCTGGTTCTTCCGCCTGTTATGAACAGCTGCTCAAAATCAGCAGACACCGGAACCGTAGGAACACCTCCCCCCAACAATAAGCTGACTCTTGATCTTACAAATGCATTGTATGCTGCACTTAACAACGCCGGAGGATTTATTATTACTTCACAGGGGATTATTGTGGCTAACACTCCCGCCGGATATGTTGCAATCGACAGCACCTGCACTCACCAGGGTTGTACAATCGCGTACAGTTCGACAAATAATAATTTTCCATGTCCATGTCATGGATCAGTCTTTTCTACAACAGGCAGTGTTGTTAACGGACCAGCCCTGACTCCTCTGAAATCTTACTCTGTTTCAAAATCAGGAAATGTACTTACGATAAATTTATAGAATATTCCTCATAAAATTCAGAAGCCGCATCGGACAATGTCTTTTGCGGCTTCTTCACACATAAACCCAATCAAAAAATAAATTTTAAGTTATTTAGAAGATAGCCATTTCATCGATTTTTCCGATTCAGGCTTTTCCCTTGAATAAAGTACATCTATAAGCTTCCCGTTTTCATCGATCAGGTATTTCTGGAAGTTCCATTTAACTTCAGAATCCATAACGCCGTTTTGATCTTTAGAGGTCAGCCACTTATAAAGAGGATATATATCATCTCCCTTAACCGAGATTTTTTCCATCATTGGAAACGTGACACCGTAGTTCTGAGAACAGAATTGCCTTATTTCGGCGGCTGTGCCAGGTTCCTGGTTAGCGAAATTGTTTGCTGGAAATCCTATAATTACCATTTCTCCTTCATATTTCCTGTACATTTCCTCCAGATCTTTGTACTGAGGTGTAAAGCCGCATTTTGATGCAACATTCACAACCATTACTTTCTTCCCTTTCAGTGATGAAAGATCAAAATCATTCCCTTCAAGAGTTTTTACCTTGAAATCGTAAAATCCCTGAGTTTGTGAAAATATTCCAATTGGCACCATCATTAATAAAGTAGTAACTAATAGTTTGTTTCTTTTCATATTTCTAACATGTTTGATTGATAAACAAAACTGGATTGAAAATGTTCAGAAACAAATTCCCATGCTCCAGCCCTTTATATTTTAATCCACCCCCAGCCCTCCGCCGAAGCGGGACAGGCTCTCCAAAGGGGGAATTCTATTCTTCTGTCTTCGGTCTTCCGGTTTCTGGCTTTTATCATTTCATCTCATTCACTGACTTCATATCCAATACAATTGGAAAAGTCATTGCCTGAGGTGAAGTCATTTCCAGATTGCCATTTACTTTTGTAGCCGAGGTCATCTTAATGAAATAACCTTCTTTGACTGCAAACAGAAATTCAGATGTACCTGTATAGGGACCTTTTATAGAGAGATCATTCCCCTGGCTCTGTATTTTCATTGAAATTTTTCCCGAATGCTGGCTTGAGATTTTCGCACATTCAATCCCATTTACTGTCTCAAAACCTTCAAGCTTATTGATAGTGTTATCAATAGTCGTCATTGTCATGGCAGCAGATTTTGTTGTTAAAGAATCTGTCGAATTCCAGGTATCCCCTGTTGCTACTGCCTTTGAAGGAAGAACAGGAAAAAAATCACTGAATGTCTGTGACATATTTGATTCACCACTTCCTTCCAGGGTATAAACAAAAGCTTCAGCTCCTGAAATATCAACCATTTTGCCTTCAGGGGAGATCATAATATTAAATGTTTTACCCTTAATATCCTGTATTGTCCCACCAGAACCTCCCATTGGAGAATTGGTAGTCTGCCCGAGTGTATCAATTTTGATCTCTATCTTAAGATTATTATCCTGCTTGCCTGCAGATTTTACGAAACACCCAAAGGCAGAATTGACATCAATCTGCATTGATTGCCCCTGGATATCCATAATCTGGGCCATTACGTTGGTACCAAAATATTTTATTGCCTTGTCGACCGGGTAATTGTATGCAATTTTAACCGCACCTGTGGTATTTTGACACATTACATTAGAGCAAATACCGGAAAACATAATAATTAATCCAGCTAAGAAAAGAGACCTTACAAATTGATTTTTCATTGTTTTTTAATTTAATAAATAATGATTCTTTAAATAAACCTTCAAGCTGAAAAATTAATACTATTTCTTTAATTTTAGGGAATGAAAAACAAAATATTATGCATTTTCTGCCTGGTACTTACTACCGGTACACTTCAGGCCCGAATCAGGCCGGTAAGATTAACCTGCGAATATCTTCAGAATCCTCAGGTTATTGATGTTCAGAACCCCCGTTTGTCATGGATTAATATTCCTGATGAAAATGAACATGGACAGATCCAGACAGCCTGGGAAATAAGGGTTTCCGGAAGCAGGGAAAAGCTGCTTGCGGGAGATGCCGGTTTCTGGGAAAGTGGAAAGACTAAATCAAATGAGTCTGTCAATATCACTTATAACGGAATAACTCTGACATCCAGGCAGGATTACTGGTGGCATGTCAGGGTATGGGACAGGAAAGGAAAGGTTTCAGACTGGAGCGAACCTGCTTTCTGGAGCATGGGAATACTAAAGCCTGAAGAATGGAAAGCTCAGTGGATCGGAGCTCCGTGGCAGGATGAATCAGCATTACCTAAACCTCTTGCACCAAAATCAGGTTCCGGCAGAAACTTGGCTCCTGCCAAATTGCCTCCTCCGGCACCAATGTTGCGTAAAAGCTTTACTATAAATAAAGAGATTGCTTCCGCCCGGGCTTTTGTAACTGGTCTCGGTTACTTTGAGCTTTATACAAATGGGAAAAAAGTAAGCGATGATGTGCTGGTCCCTAACCTGACCCTCTATGGTAAACGGGAGAATCTCGGGCCAATTGGTGCAATGATCAGGAATGATTTCAGGGAATACCGGGTGATGTATCTCTCCTATGATATTAAGGAGTATTTAAAAGATGGCGAAAATGTTATAGGGGTTATACTGGGAAACGGTTTCTACAATCCATCAAGCTACTGGTGCGAAGGGTATGGTACCCCCAGGTTCCTGGGTCAGATATATATAAGTTATACCGATGGTACTGAACAGGTTATAATAAGTGATCAGAGCTGGAAGGCGGCTGAAAGCCCGATAACAATGGATCTTGTTTATGACGGCGAACATTATGATGGGCGCCTCGAGCAACCCGGATGGAACGATGTTGGTTTTGATGATTCAGCTTGGGAAAATGCTGCAATAAGAAAAGCACCGGAAGGGAAACTGAAAGCACACATGTCACCAACCGACAGGGTGATGGAAAATCTTTCTCCTGTAAAAACAGAAAAGCTTGGAGATGGACATTACAGAGTTGATTTCGGTCAGGAGATATCAGGTTGGCTTCACCTTAACAATGTAATTGGTGAACCGGGCAGGAAAATCGATATAAAATATATCTGTGAATCTCCTGTCGGTGATAATTCATATATAATGAAAGGGGGTTCTCCCGAATCCTACTCTGCCAGGTTTACCTGGTTTGTCTTCAGGGAAGTTGAAATCACAAACTGGCCTGGAGAACTTAAACCTGAACAACTAAGAGCTGAGGCAGTATATACGGGTGTTGAAACTACAGGAAAATTCGTCTGTTCCAATCAGCTGTTCAATACAATAAATAAAATATGGTGGCGAAGTCAGACAGATAACATGCATGGAGGAGTTGCCAGCGACTGTCCTCACAGGGAAAGGTCACCATACACTGGAGATGGCCAGGTATCTTGTGTTACGGTGATGCATAATTTTGATGCGAGGGCTTTTTACACAAAATGGATTCAGGATATTTACGGAGCACAAAATCCCGAAACTGGTTATGTCCCCAACGGAGCACCATGGCAGCCTGGCTGTGGTGGAGGTGTAGGATGGGGTGCCGCAATGGATATCATGCCCTGGGAATTTTATTTGCATTACGGCGATATCAATATGCTGAAAAACAATTACGATGGAATGAAGGGATATGTTAAGTATATGCTTACCTGGACAAATGATGAAGGTATAATGCTTTCACAGGCTCCCGACAAGGAAAAGCCCAACCGGTGGATGAACCTGGGCGACTGGGTGGCTCCGGGGAAATTGCCACCCGACGAAATGGTCCACACTTTTTTTCTGTGGCGGTGCTCCGACCTGACCGCCCGGGCCGCTAACGCTCTTGGAAAAACAGAAGACTATAAATACTATAAGGATCTTGCTGAGAAAGTTAAAGGAGCTTTTCAGAAAAAGTTTTATGATATTGATAAGGGAACCTATGGTCCGTATGGAGGCAATATCTTCGCCCTTAAAATGGGAGTTCCTCCTGATCAGAAGGCTCGTGTTTTAGCTGCACTTGAAGCCGATATCCATTCTGCCGGAGATCACCTTGACACCGGTATTTTCGGTACTCAGTTTTTCTTTGAGGTCCTTTCCGATAATGGGCTTAATGAACTTGCTTACAGAGTAATGAATCAGCTGACCCAGCCTTCCTATGGCTGGTGGATCGGACAGGGAGCAACTACCACATGGGAACAATGGAACGGTGGTGGTTCACGGAATCACCCTATGTTTGGTGGGGGCATTACCTGGTTTTACCGCAAGCTTGCCGGGATGAATGCTGATCCTGAACAGCCCGGATACAGGCATATAATTTTCAGGCCTCAGCCTGCCGGAGATATTGTAAATGCCTCCTATTCTAACCTTACTCCTTATGGGAATGCTTCAATTAGCTGGAAAAAAGAAAAGGAGAAATTCAATATGGATATCAGAGTGCCGGTAAGTTGTACCGCCACAGTTTATGTGCCGGACAGAAAGGATAACAAGGTAAAGGTAAACGGCAGGAAAATAAAAAGATCAGATAAAATAACGCTTCTGAGACTTGAGGACGGGTATGCTGTTTACAACGTGAATTCAGGGAATTATTTGTTTGAATCCGGATTATAAAGTAACAATCAACAATCAACCTGAAACCGGCAAAATCGTTTTATTCTCTATTTTAAAGTTATCTTAAGAACCCCGTTAGCTCCCATGGATCCGTACAATGTTGTACCAACGTCATCAATAAATTCGATCGATTTGACATATGCGGGTTCGATATATGAGATATCGGATACAATCTTATCATCAACAACAAGAAGTACCACGGGTGTGGAGTTAAACGATACTCTTTTTGTACTGACAATAGTATTGCCTTTCACCCTGACATTATAAATCTCGCTGGCAATTAATTCATAAATTGTTTTATATTTTGAATAGTCCTTTGTGTTTTTGATTTCTTGCGCAAAGATAGCCTTACGGAGGACTTCATCTGATATGTGCCCGTTACTGACAGCATCATTGAAATTTTTTACATCATCCTTATAAACAAGATCGATCATATAAACAGATCCTGCATTGACTTTTTGCTTTTTTTCAATAAAACCACTGGCGGAGACTTTCAGGACGTCTTTTGAGAAACATTTTACCGAAAATGTTCCTGCTGAGTCAGTTATGACAGACTCACCGGCTTTGAGTGAAGTGACAGTAACAAGTCTCAGTGGAATAGTTTTAAAAGAAGTAACAACCCCTGAAACAGATCTCAGATCCTGGGCATTTGTAACTGTGCCGAATAATATCAACATAGAAAATACAAAAGGGAATTTTATTTTTGTTATCATGGCTCTGAGAATATTTAGCAAATATATGAAGAATAAGTCTTATTATATTAATGCTATTGGCCAGTGGGTAGGATCAACTCCCGGCGGATCACCTTAATAAATCAGCGCCTATAGAGGTAGAGAGTCTTTACTGAATTTGTTTTTGCTGCGCATTTTCGGACCTCTCTTTTTGACCGTCCGGAGTATCCTGTATAAAGTGAATCGGAACAGGAGCAAATGACAAATAATGATATAACCACGATCGAACACAGAATGTACTTAATGTTTCGTGGTTTGTGCAGCATTTAGAGATTTTTAAATATTAAATGAAATTTTGAACTGTAATATTCTCTTTTAATCCGATAAAAGTAAAAGTTATTCAATGTCTTTAATATACTAATTGCCGCTATTTTGACAAACATCCAAAATATATATGCGAACAATCAATGTAAAAGTACTTAGCATCAAGGTTTCATGAAAGGGTGGGAAAAAAAGGAAGACTCCCACGTCAATTTTTATTAATAGGGCTGAAGATTTTATAAGGTGTCCAAATATTTTATAATCTGAGTACGTTATTACATTAATTGGATAAAGGTCAAATCTAATAAGTTCTGAAAAATGAGTTACTATCACAGGGAAATATTAATCAGGGCGGTAATTTTTGGAGTAATAATTATTAGTATGGTGATTGTGAGCTTATTATAATCAAGCTTATTCTGGAATATATATCACACAGCAATCCTCAGATAAAGCTGATTAAGTAATCATCTATGTCTGGTCTCACATGGACAGGGGATCGCTTTTATTTTTCTGTGTTTATATTGTGTGGCACAACTTACCATAGTAAAGACAAGCAAAACGAATAACAGTGATACAGCAAATTGCTTTGAATCTAGTCGTTTAAAGATTTGTTTTAGCGAAGAGTGTTTTAAACTTATATCTTCGGATTTTCTCATATATTAAAAATCAGGATTTTTTTGTCAAATGTCTGTTAACAAAAACATAAGTACGGGATAGTTTATTGTGTAATCAATGTTTCGCTGCAATTATAACTTTATCTGAATTATGGAAGACGAGGTATAGATATGTCAGAAGTCGTTTTTTTATCCAGGTTTTTATTAGCGGTCATAAAAATAAATAAATTTGAAGTATTAAAGCAAAATTAATATGGCCCCTATAAACTGGAAAGGAGAATGGATTTCAGATGAATCTCCATTTGATAAAGCAAGTGAATATTCTTTGAAACAGGATTTAATAAAAGAATTGCTGGAAGTAGCTAAAAAATATCAGGGTATTATTAAAGATAAAACGATTTCAGAAGCAGCAAAAGAGGTTGCCAGAAAATATGAATTGTAGAAATGAATAATGAAATTGTCAGCCCCCGGAATAATTTCCGGGGTTTTTTATAAAACTTGACCTTGTCATTTAGATAGCAGAGCTTTGTTTAAGATTTGGTTAATCAGAATCGTGGAAATTGATATTGCAGACACTTATATCTAACTTCTTTTTATTAACTAAAACCTATCAATTAATGAAAACAATTAGAATTTTAGCAATGGTGTGCATTATTATAGGCTTTGTGTCTAATAATATCAACTGCCAACCAATAAGGCAGGAGTTTTCTGCTTCAATGGGAGTTTATGTTCCATGTTTAGGAGAAATGCTAACTGGTTTGGTTATTTGGGAAAGAACTTTATGGGACAATAAAATACAGATTAAGGTGATGGATGGGGTCCTTATTGGTAGAACAGACCACCTTGCGTATACTGCTACTGAAATTATAAATCATGAAATGTGGTATGATCGAAGTGCTGTGAATGACTCTTTTACAAGAATGCTAATGATAAGACTGGACGGTAAACTAATAGCGAGATTACCTATAAAAATGCATTATACTATAAACGCAAATGGTGAAGAAATAGTTGACTTCGATATTTTTGGTGTTGATTGTAAATGAATTAAAGATACAACTTTGTGAAAAAACTGTTTGCCATCGGATCGTCTGTAGGCTTTTTGCTAAAATAAACGAAACTCAACAAGATTGACTTATCGAAACAGTTTTTAGCTACAAAGACCTGTGAACGTGCAATATACACATTTCGGGTTTCTATAGAAAGACCCTCTGGAATTGGAATAGTCAGATGGTGATCGTTTCCTCTCCGTCGTTCAGACCTATGAGGGTTTGGATCTAATACTGGCCCGAATGGTTTCAAAATCAGCACCGCGACCGATATTCCCATCTTCAATTAGCTTGAAACGCCAACCCAAGTTGATTGGCAGGGCTATCTTCAAGGTGAACCCCAATCCCATATAGTGCAGGCTTCGCCATGTTCGTCTGGCAATAGCGCGACGTGTATGGAATTGGCGCAATATCCATGATACACCTTTATCAAGTGTTTCCCTGTTCATTTGGCGTGGTTCAAATACTACATGGTTGAAATCATAGTGTGACCAGTCTTTATCAATGATGCGCCCTTGATTTTCCAGGTCAGCGAACAGTGATGTGCCGGGGAAAGGTGTTAGCCTTGTAGCTTGTATTGTATCAACATTAGAGTCCAACATGAACTTAAGCGTATGTTCGAAGACATCCGGGGTATCATCGTCGCCACCAAACATGAAAGCGGCGCAGACGGCGATGTGCTTCGTGTGCAACTTTTGTAATGCGATAGCGAAATCTTTGCCAATGTTGGACCTCTTATTAAAGTTGCGAAGCCCGGCATCGGAGAGAGTTTCGAAGCCGATGAATAACGCCTGACAACCGCTTCGTACTGCCAGATCGAGCAATTTGTCATCGAATGCTAGTCCCAAACCAGCCTGTGTGTACCATGTTTTGTGCAAAGGGATCATGGCCCGGAACAACTCAGATGCATAAGCCCGATCGCCTATCAGGTTGTCATCCATAAAAAGTACACGTGTGCCAAGGGTCTTTAATTCGGCGATAACTTCTTCCACCGGTCGAGATCGAAAACTGTGGGCGTTAAAAGCAGAAACCGAACAGTAGGAACATTGGTAGTTACAACCACGTGTTGCCTGCAAGAATTCTACTGGTGCATAATCCTGCTTGAGGATTAGATCGCGTCGGGGTTGTGCCAATCCTGTCAGGTTCACAGGTACGCTGCGGTAAAATGGTTTCAGCTTCCCTGCGCAAAAATCCTCCATCATTCGCGGAAGGTTATTCTCTGCTTCCCCAATACAAATTGCATCAGCATGCTGGATGGACTCTTCGGGCAGGAAACTCGGGTGATAACCGCCAAAGATTACGGGAATTCGGCGGGCACGGAATTTGTCTGCAATGAGATATGCACGAGGTGCGTTGTAGG
>Ga0326726_10002672_pt1 | contig 16337 bp, 10 predicted proteins | sample MHFenrmetagenome_2_FD_207603 | JGI IMG/M metagenome (GOLD analysis project Ga0326726, IMG submission 207603) | Lab enriched peat soil microbial communities from Michigan Hollow, Ithaca, NY, United States - MHF15MN | ecosystem: Environmental > Terrestrial > Soil > Wetlands > Peat | place: USA... | reverse complement strand
CTTCCCGGTCGCCGAGGGCAGCTATAAGATGAGCGTCCTGCTGACGAACACGGTCGGCAAGCAGTTCAGCCTTCTCGAGGAGACCCTGGAGGTCCCGCCGGCCAAGGCCTCGCCCGCCATCGAGGGCTTGGTCCTCGGCTACAAATACGAGACCTACCAGCGCGACGTCCATATCCCCTTCAAGGTCCTGGACAAGAAGCTCGTCGTCGATCCCCGGAAGACCTTCGGATCGTCCGACGGCATCGCCGTGCTGTTCGGCGTGCTGAATCCCGCGGCGGCCCCCGCCCGGGGGGGCGAAGTGAGGATCGCGGTCCGCGGCCTCCGAGAGGCCAATCCGGTCCGCCGAACCTACACGGTCAAGCTTGATCCGGCCGCCGCCGACCGGATCTTGAGCATTCCGTATATGATCCCGGCCGGCGATCTCGAGCCCGACTACTATGAGGTCACGGTCAGCCTGATCGGCGCCGCGGGCGAGGTCATCGACGAAAAGAAGGACATGTTCACCATCTCGCCGGCCAAGGCCGTCGGGCACCCCATCGCCAACGCCAAGGGCATTCCGTTGGCCAACGCGTTCCTGTTCCGCTACATGCTCGCGGAGCAGCTCGAGAAGACGAACCGGCCGGAGGCGGCCCGGAGCTTCTACGAGGAGGCCTATCGGCTCCGCCCGGAGTATCTGGACGGCGTCGTCCGCTACGCCAACTTCCTCAACAAGACCGGCGCCTTCGACGAGGCCCTCAAGATCGCCGAGGACCTGCGCAAGGACGACCGGCGGAAGTTCGTCCTCCACGTCATCCGGGGGCAAGCGCTGTACGGCAAGGGACGATTCGAGGACGCCTTGGCCGACCTCGATCAGGCCAACAAGGCTTACAATAGCGATACGACGGTCCTGAACGCGCTCGGGAAATGCTACGAAAAGCTGGGGCGGCGGGCGGAAGCGTTGGAGGCTTTCAGCGCGTCTCTGAAGCTCAATCCCAACCAACCCGACATCAAAAAGTTCGTCGACGGTCTGAATAAATAAAAACCGGCCGTATCCAATTATTTGAATAATATTCAAATAATTGAACCTCCGGCCTGCTTTCTCCCCTACCTCCTTCTGCCTAAACCTCTGTTTTTAAACGGGCTATCTCTTCCTGACCGGTCACCCCGCTATTGGCACGGGAATTGCTTAAAAAGGGAGTAATACACGGTATATCTATGGCACAAAAGACCATAATTTCACGAAAGATGGGAGGTGGTAATGACCTAGAGCATTCCTCTAAGGGGAATGGGGTGAGTGGCCGCATGCCACTCGAACTGAGGAGATGCATTTTCGACAGGAGGTATCAATGAAGAAGTTTCTCGTCGTTCTGTCCCTGCTGCTCCTCGCCGTCACGGTGTCGGCGCAGGTCAGAACCGGAAACGTCTACGGGAAGGTTTCCGATACGGAAGGGAACCCGCTCCCCGGAGTGAGCGTCACCTTGAGGGGGTCGCAGATGGCCCCGATGACGACGGTCACCGGCGAGACGGGCATCTACCGCTTCGTGTCGGTCGGCCCCAGAAGCGACTATGAGATCTCGGCCGAGCTCACGGGCTTCAAGAAGGAGACCCGGACGGGCATCATCGTCACGGTCGGATCCAACGTCGAGATCAACCTGACCATGGAGGTCGGGACCCTCGAAGAGCAAGTCACGGTCGTCGCCCAGACCCCCGTCGTCGACGTCAAGAAGACGACGGTCGGCCAGAACGTCGACAAGGAAGCCATGCAGTCCCTGCCGACGGCCCGCGACCCGTGGGTCGTCATGCAGCTCGCGCCGTCCATCATGATCGACCGCGAGAACGTCGGCGGCAACGAGTCCGGCCAGCAGTCGGGCTTCGTGGCCAAGGGCGACGCGACGGGCGGCATGGGCCGTAACCAGGGCGCGAACAACATCTGGTCGGTCGACGGCATCGATATCACCGACCCGGCGGCCCTCGGCGGCTCCGCCCTGTACTACGACTTCGACATGTTCGAGGAATTGAACGTCACGACGGGTGGCGCGGCCGATGTCACGGTCCAAACCGGCGGCGTCGCCCTGAACATGGTCACCCGCCGCGGCGGCAACAGGATGACCCTGGCCGGCCGCTTCTACCTGACGGACAATTTCTTCCAAAGCAATAACCTGACCGCCGACCTGATCGCCCAGGGCGTCGCTCACACGAACAAGATCCAGCAGATCAAGGACTTCGGGTTCAACGCCGGCGGCCCGATCATCAAGGACAAGCTGTGGTGGTGGGGCGCCTACGGCGTCCAGGACATCTTCGTCTACACCATCACCGGGAACGCGGACAAATCCCTGCTCAACAACTACAATTTCAAGCTGAACGCCCAGCTCCTGGCCAACAACCGGTTCGAGGCCCTGGTCACCTCCGGCGCGAAGGAGAAGTTCGGCCGGAACTCCAGCTTGGCCAAGCCCGAAGGCGATCACCAGACGGGCCTCTACCACTGGGGCAGCCCGATCCTCAAACTGCAGGACGAGCACGTCTTCGGCAACAACATGTACGTGTCGTTGAAGTACTCCTTCAACGACGCCGGCTTCGGCTGGCGCCCGATCCCGGACGAGGGTGTCATCTACCCGATCGTCTACGATTCGGCCAACGCGAAGTACATCCCCTACACGTCGGGGATGAACTCCAGCTGGGGGTCCTACCAGGTCGCCCGGCCGCGCAACAACTTCCAGCTGAACGCCAGCTATTTCAATGATACGTTCCTCAACGTGTCCCACGAGATCAAGATCGGCGCCGAGTACTCCCACAAGGAGCAGACCTATCATACGGGCAACCTGCAGGGCTATGACATCACCCGCAACTACAACAGCCTGCAGCTCGACGTCAACGCCGACGGCACGCGGCTCGCGTCCGAGATGGCCGGCTGGTCCAGGGTGGCCCTGTACCGCTCCAACGAAGGCGCGGACGTCGCCGACCAGTACGCCGGCTACATCCAGGACACGATCACCAAGGGCAACTTCACCTTGCTCCTCGGCCTGCGGTGGGACCGCCAGGCCTCGGGCGCGGGTGCGTACTCGAGGTCCGCTGTCTATAAGGGCCAAACGGCCTGGGACACGGTCTTCGATCCGACGACATCTGACACCCTGGCCGCCATCCTGCCCGGCTCCCAGGTCAACGCCGTCAAGGGCGAGGATCAGATCGTCAACGGCAATGCCCATCCCTATTCCTGGTCCACGTGGTCGCCGCGCATCGGCCTGACCTGGGACATCTCGGGTGACGGAAAGACCGTGGCCAAGCTGGCCCTGTCCCAGTACGGCGACGTCATGGGCGTCGGCTGGTACAACGCGGCCCCCGTCGGAACGGGCGGCGGCCTGCGCTACTGGTGGAACGACGCCAACGCCGACAAGAAGATGCAGATGACCGAGATGTACTGGATGTACTCGACCAGGAACCCCGTGGCCAATCCGGCCACTCCCGGACTCCCCTACCGGTACGTCCCCTACCACGTGTTCAACGCCGACGGGTCGCTCACGACCGAGGCCAACAACATGCTGGTGGGCGGCTACTCGAGCGACGCGTATTATGCCGGTCAGTATTACAGCTTCGATTACGCCAATCCGACCAACATCACCTACGGCGTCCAGTACGACTACTGGCTGAATCGGAGCGACCAGTCTTCGACCCGGACCCGCGAGGTCCTGCTGACGCTCGAGCGCGAGCTCATGCCCGACCTGTCCGTGTCGGTCTCCGGCACCTACCGCCGCTACGACAAGTTCGACTACGGCCAAACCTACTATCCGACGGAGCATAGCGACCAGTATCCGACCTACACCGGCCCCACGGTCATCGATCCGCGCACGCCTCCGGCCGGCGGATGGTACGTCGAAGCCGGCACGATCCCGGACACGATCGACATCGCCGGGACGACCTATAGCTCCGGCGACGCCGCCGGACGTCCTTACTACCTGCCCGGGCCCGATTGGCCGACCACATCCACGAATTACACGCTCTACCGGAAATCCAACGCCTACAAGAGCTACCTGGGCGTCGATTTCGTCCTGAACAAGCGGCTCTCCGACAAGTGGTTCGCCAACGCCTCGTTCACCTGGCAGGACAACCGGAATTATTGGGGCTCCGACTTCTTCGATGCCACCAACCGGTGGGCCTTCGAAGGCAAGCCCTACGGCGACTGGGGCGGCGGCGCCAGCGGCAAGCTGAGCGTCCTCATGTACACCCGCTGGATGTTCAAGATCAGCGGCCTCTACCAGCTTCCCCTGGGCTTCGACATCTCCGGAACGTTCAACGCCCGCGAAGGCTGGAAGATCCCCCACTACTACTACATCGAGGATGACAACGCCCCCAACTACGCCGCCAGCAGCTGGGCTCTGATCTACACGCAGCAGTACCTCAAGGACTCCCTGCCCACGTTCTGGAACGTCACGCTCCGGCTCGAGAAGAAGATCAACGTCGGCGCCGGCAAGCTCTACCTCATGGCCGACTGCTTCAACATCTTCAACTCGGCCACGGTCAACAGAGCCTATGACGCCTACTACGGCGACGCCTACTTCGCCGACGGGGCCCAGTACGATTTCTGGCAGAACCCCACCAACCGCACCCTGAACGAGATCCTGAATCCCCGCATCTGGAGATTCGGCGCCCGCTTCGAGTTCTAAGCGGCGGCAGCAGCACACGCAGAAGCTCAAAAGCCCGCCCCGGCCCGGCCGGGGCGGGCTTTTCTTTTGTCCCGAAGCGTCCCCGTTTCCCGAGGGTTGACATCCCCCGCCGGCTCCGTTAGTATGGCCCCTCGGATACCGGAAAAACACCATGAAATTGCGCTTGTTCCCCAGGGACCATAAGTTCTTCGACCTCTTCCGCGAGGACGCCGCCAACCTTCGCGAGGGGGCCCTGGCCCTCCAGGAGCTCGTCGACCACTATGAGGACGTCGGGAAGAAGTACGAGCGGATCAAGACGATCGAGCACCAGGGCGACAACATCACCCATGAGCTCTTCACCAAGCTCCGCGATACGTTCATCACCCCGCTCGAGCGGGAGGACATCCACGGCCTGGCCAGCGGCCTCGACGACGTCCTCGATTGCATCGAGGGCGTGGCCAGCCGGATGTGGACCTTCAAGCTGCCCCACCCGACGCCCGAGGTGAAAAAGCTCGTCGACGTCATCGTCCAGGCCGTCCAGCAGATCTTTGAGGCCATCGACCACCTCGAATCGCTGGGGCACGTCCACGCCTTCTGCAAGCAGATCAACATCCTCGAATACGAGGCCGACGTCATCTGCCGGGAGGCCATCGCCGAGCTCTTCGAGAAGGCCGAAACGGCCGCGGATCTCAAGAACCTCATCCGGCTCAAGGAGATCTACACTCGGCTCGAGGTCGCCGCCGACCGCTGCGAGGACGTGGCCAACGTCATCGAGGAGATCATCGTCAAGTCGACCTGAGTTTCATGCCCAGCGCCGGACTCCTCTTCGTCATCTTCATCATCCTGGTCGCGTTGGCCTTCGATTTCACCAACGGCATGCACGACGCGGCCAACTCAATCGCCACGGTCGTCTCGACCCGGGTGCTATCGCCGCGCCAGGCGGTCGTCTGGGCCGCCTTCTTCAATTTCGTCGCCTTCCTCATATTCGGAACGCGCGTCGCCCATACGATCGGGGCGGGGATGATCGACATCTCGATCGTGACGCCTCCGGTCATCTTCGCGGCGCTCCTCGGGGCCATCGGTTGGAATCTTTTCACCTGGGTCATGGGCCTGCCGACGAGCTCCTCCCACGCCCTCATCGGCGGCTACGCCGGGGCGGCCATCGTCAAGGCCGGACCGGCGGCCATCATCGTCCACGGTTGGATCAAGACCCTGATCTTCATCTTCGTCGCCCCCCTCCTCGGCATGGCCCTCGGCGTCGCGTTCATCACCGTCACCACCTGGGTCGTCCACAAGAATAACCCTACCCGCATCAATAAGGCCGCCCGACGCCTCCAACTCCTGTCCGCCGCCCTGTACAGCCTCGGCCACGGCGGCAACGATGCCCAGAAGACCATGGGCATCATCGCCAGCCTGATCTTCGCCGCCGGCTGGACCAAGAGCTTCCACATCCCCCTTTGGGTCGTCCTCTCGGCCCAGGCCGCGATCGCCCTGGGTACTCTCTCCGGCGGCTGGCGCATCGTCAAGACGATGGGGCAGAAGATCACCAAGCTCCGTCCCATCGACGGATTTTGCGCCGAGACGGCCAGCGCCATCAGCATCTTCTTCGCCACTCACGCCGGGGTGCCGGTCAGCACGACCCACGTCATCACCGGGGCCATCTCCGGCGTCGGCGCGGCCAAACGGCTGTCGGCCGTCCGCTGGGGCGTGACCCTGAAGATCGTATGGGCTTGGATCTTCACCATACCCGGGGCCGCTCTGACCGCCGGAGTGGCCTATACGATCATCCATCTCGTCGAGACGTATCTGGTCTAGGCCATGAGGACCGCCCGTTCGTTCCATCGCCTGGCCGCCGGCCTCGTCATCGGCCTGGCCGTCGCCGCTCCGGGGGGAGCCGCGGTCCGTGCCCGCGAGATCCTTCCGGCCGAGGGTCGGGTCGCGTCGAGCGTCGCCGCGATCCGCGACCAGGCGGCCCTCAACGCCCATTACTATCTCGCCGACGAGGCCGCCCTCGGGCTCGGGAGCAGGACCGACGCGGTCCTCGCCCGCTACCGGACCGAGTCCGGAGAGGCCCTCCTCCTCATCGTCGGCTATCCCTCGGCGGCCGAGGCCGCGCGCATCTATGAGCGATTCGGGCGGGATTTCTTCTCCGGGACGTTCGATCCGAAGACATCCCCGACTATCGAGATGATCGAGACGGGCGACTGGGCCGGGGCCGCGGCGAAGGGCCCCTTCCTCATCGTCGTCCTGGAAGCGCCGGACCGGGCGGCCTGCGAGGGCCTGCTCCGCCGGGCGGAAGCGAAGGTCCCTGCCCCCGAGCCCAGGTAAGCCGGACCGGCGGTCCGGAAGGAGGACGCGCCCCATGACCGAGCAACCCGTCGTCAAAGCCAAGTTCCCGGCCACATTCTGGACGGCCAACACCATCGAGCTCTTCGAGCGGGCCGCCTACTACTCCATGGCCTCCTTCATGGTCATCTACCTGAAGGAATCTCTGGGGATGACGCCGAGCTTCGCCACCTTCCTCAACGGCTCCCTTCTCTGGGGCATCATCTACTTCATGCCCATCCTGTCCGGGACCCTGGCCGACAGGTTCGGCTTCAAGCGGTCGCTCTCGGTCTCGTTCGTGCTCATCTCCCTGGGCTATTTCGTCATGGGCAACGTCCAGCGGCTCTGGCCGGGGATCATCGGGCACGGCGCGGCCGAGGCCGTCGACTTTACGGTCCCCGTCGTCCTGGGGATCGTCCTTATCGGCCTGGGCGGCTCGATCGTCAAGCCCTGCATCGCCGGCACCGTCCAGAAGACGGCCGGGACCCGGGCCACCCTGGCCTTCGGCATCTTCTATATGGTCGTCAACATCGGCTCGATCACCGGCCGCAGCGTGTCCTACTTTATCCGGACAAGCCTGGGCATCCCGGCCATCTTCACCTATGCGGCAACGGCATTCGCCCTGATCGGCCTCGTCGTCACGCTGTTCATTTATAAGGAGCCGCAGTACGTCAGCGACGGCATCAAGGACGGCCAGCAGGTCAAGAAGAGAACGCTCGGCCAGGCGCTGGCCGGCATCTTCGTCGTCCTGGGGAACCTCAAGTTCGTCTTTCTCATTCTCGTCCTGGGCATGTTCTGGTTCCTTTATATCCAGCTCTACAACCTCATGCCCCTGTTCATGCGCTATATCGACCCCGACGCCCCGATGGAGCTCTACACCCTGGCCAATCCGATCATGATCGTGTGCTTCCAGCTCCTGATCACCCGGCTGGTCAAGCGCTGGCTGCCGGTCAAGACGATCATGCTCGGGGCCATCGTCGTGACCCTGGGGATGCTCGTCAATGTCCTGCCGCCGCTCCTGTTCGCGGACGCGGCCCGGAAGGTCGGGGTCCTGGGCCTGAGCCTGCCCATCGCCGGGATCTTCCTGATCCTCTCGATCGCCGCCATGGCCACGGGCGAGATGATGGCCTCGCCGCGCGTCTACGAGTACATCGGCGCGATCGCGCCCAAGGGGCAGGAAGGGCTCTACCTGGGCTATCAGAGCCTGCCGATCGCCCTGGCCAGCATCGTCGGCGGTCCGATCGGGGGCCGGATGTTCGAGCGCTATATCGCCACGCCGCTCAAGGAAGGCCGTCCCGTCGACACGGTGACGATGTGGCTCATCATCGTCGGGATCGGCGTCGGCTCGATCGTCGGGTTGTGGATCTACGACCGGCTGGTCATCAAAGACCGGCCCAAGGCCTGAGGCGGGCCGGACCTATTTTTTCTTGGCCTTGGGCTCGGGCTTCGGATGGGTCAGGGTGCCGTCGTCGCAGGGCAGGTCCTCGTCATAATTCCTGGCCATCTCGGGATGGGGCTGCGTCGTGCAGAACGGCAAAGGGTCCATCTCTTTTTTGCAGCACAGGGGGACCGGCTGCCCTTTCTCGACTTCGACCTGCTTTCCGCACACCGAGCACGCATAGATCATGGGGCCCTCCTCCGTTCTTCGTTTCGCGTCCTCTTTATCATAGCACCGGGACGTCCCGGCCTCAAGCCGCCCAGGATGGGGGGTGGCGCCGAGGGAGAAGCCGCCCGAAGCCGACGCGAGGTTGACAGAACTTTGGGGATTCCTGTAAGGTCTTAGGGAGCGCGACCCGGATGAACCCGCAAAAAGACCTCGTCCTTGGCAACTACCGGCTCGTCGAGAAGATCGGCGAAGGCGGCATGGGCGTCATCTGGAAGGCCCGTGACCTCAAGCTCGACCGTGACCTGGCCATCAAGTTCCTGCCGGAGGGCGCGGTCGGCGATCCCGAACGGCGGGCCTTCTTCGAGCGCGAAGCCAAGGCCGTCGCGGCCCTGAGCCACCCCAACATCGTCACCATCTTCGCCGTCGCCGAGGCCGAAGGCACGATCTTCTTCACCATGGAGCTCGTCGAAGGCCAGCCGCTCTCGCAGCTCATCGAGCCCGGCGGCGTCTCTCTCGACCGCTTTCTCGAGGTCGCCCTGCCCCTCACGGGCGCCGTGGCCGCCGCCCACGCCCGCGGCATCATCCACCGCGACCTCAAGCCCCAGAACATCATGATCGACACGGCGGGCACGCTCAAGATCCTCGATTTCGGACTGGCCCGCATCCTCCTCCCCCTTCCCCGGGGGCTCGGAAGCGACGACGGCACGACGGCCACCGTCGACGCCGACTTCGCCGGGACGATCACCTACATGTCGCCCGAGCAGCTGCGGAGCGAGCCGCTCGACCACCGCACCGACATCTTCTCCCTCGGCGTCGTCCTCTTCGAGTGGGCGACGGGCCGCCTGCCCTTCGGAGGCAAGACGGGCCCGGAGAGGATCGCCTCCGTCCTCAAGGGCGAGCCGCGCTCGGCCGCCGAGCTCAATCCCCGCCTGCCGCGTCAGATCGACCGCATTCTCCATCGTTGCCTCGAGAAGGAACCCCGCTACCGCATGGCCTCGGCCCGGGACCTGCGGGAAGAGCTCGCCTCGCTGCGGCAGGCCGGCGCGGACGGCCAAGCCGCCGTGGTCCCCTCGATCGCCGTCCTCCCCTTCGCCGACATGAGCCGGGAGAAGGACCAGGAATACTTCTGCGACGGCATCGCCGAGGAGATCATCAACGCGCTCTGCCGCATCCAGGGGCTCCGAGTCGCCTCCCGGACCGGCTCGTTCCAGTTCAAGGGCACGTCGGCCGACCTCCGCGAGATCGGCAACGCCCTCAGGGTCGACAGCGTGCTCGAGGGCAGCGTCAGGAAATCCGACAACCGGCTCCGCATCACGGTCCAGCTCGTCGAGGCGGCCCGCGGCTTCCATCTCTGGTCGGAATCCTTCGACCGGGAGCTCTGCGACGTCTTCGCCATCCAGCAGGAGATCGCCCGCAACGTCGCCCGATCGCTCCGGGTCACCCTCAGCCCGCAGGAGAAAGGCGCCCTGGCCGAGGTCCCGACGAGCCACGTCCAGGCCTACGATTATTACCTGAGGGGACGGAGCTTCTACTATCGTTATGGGCGCCACGATATCGAATTCGCCCTGCAGCTCTTCTCGCGGGCCACGGAGCTCGATCCCGGATACGCCCTGGCCCAGGCCGGCCTCGCCGACTGCTGGTCGTACATCTATCTCTACTCGGAGCGGAAGGATTCGGTTCGCCAGCAGGCCGAGGCCGCGGGCCGGCGGGCCGTGGAGCTGGCCCCCGAATCCGCCCAGGCCCAGGCGTCCCTGGCCGTCGCCTTGTCCCTCGGCAGCCGCAAAGGAGAGGCGCAGGCCGCGTTCGAGAAAGCCATCCGCCTCGATCCGACCCTGTTCGAGGCCTGGTATTTCTACGCCCGGCACGCCTTCGCCGGCGGCGACATGCCCAAGGCGGCCTCGCTCTACGAGGAGGCCATGAGGGTCAGGCCAGAGGATTTCTATTCGCCTCTCCTCGTCGCCCAGGTCTATCAGGAGCTGGGACGACCCGAGGACGCCCGGGCCGCCCGGGAGCGCGGCGTCGCCCTCGTCGCGAAGTACATCGACCTCCATCCGGACGACGCCCGGGCCCTCTACATGGGCGCCAACGGACTGGTCGCCCTCGGCGAGAAGGACAAGGGCCTCGATTGGGCCCGACGGGCCCGCCGCATCGAACCGGACGATCCGATGCTCCTTTATAACCTCGGCTGCATCCACGCCCTGGCCGGGGACGTCGAGGACGCCATCGACTGCCTGGAGCGCGCCGCGAGCGGCGGGCTTCTCCAGAAGGGCTGGTACGAGCACGACGGCGACCTCGACCCTCTACGCGGCCACCCGAGGTTCAGGGCCCTGCTCGGGAGGATGTGAAGGGACCGCTCATGGGCACGCTCGTCAAAGCCGTCGGGCTGACCAAAACTTACGGCGATCTCGTCGCCGTGGCCGGCATCGACTTCGAGATCCGGGAAGGCGAGTGCTTCGGCTTCCTCGGCCCGAACGGGGCGGGCAAGACGACGACCGTCCGGATGATCCACTGCGTCTCCCCGGTGACCTCGGGAACGCTCACCGTGGGCGGCATGCCGTCCGGCATCCGCAACCGGGCCCTGAAGATGATCACCGGGGTCATCCCCCAGGAGATCAACCTCGATATCGACCTGACCGTCGCCGAGAACCTTATCGTCTTCGCCCGCTTTTTCGACATCGGCCGCCGGGAGGCCAAGGCCCGCTTGGCCGAGCTCCTGCGCTTCGTCGAGCTCGAGGCCAAAGCCAAGAGCAAGATCTCGGACCTGTCCACGGGCATGAAGAGGCGCCTGCTCATCGCCCGGGCCCTGATCAACCGGCCGCGGCTCATCGTCGCCGACGAGCCGACGACCGGCCTCGATCCCCAGGCCCGCCACCTCATCTGGCAGAGGCTGCGCCAGCTCAAGGCCCAGGGCGCGACGCTCGTCCTGACGACCCAATACATGGAGGAGGCCCAGCAGCTCTGCGACCGGATCGTGGTCATGCACCAGGGCCGCATCCTCAAGGAGGGAACGCCGGGCCGGCTCGTCGAGGAGGAGATCGGTCGGGAGGTCGTCGAGGTCCGCGTGCCGCCGGAGGACGACGCCAGGGTCCTGGCCCATCTCGGCGGCCTCGAATGCGCCCACGAGCGCGTCGGCGACACGCTCTATTTCTACTGCCGGGACGGGCACGGGCTGATGAAGAAGCTCCTCGAGCTCGATCTCCCTAACACCCTGAACAGGCCGGCGACGCTCGAGGACGTCTTCCTCAAGCTCACGGGACGGAGCCTCCACGAATGAGCCTGTCCTACCGCATCGCCTACGTGTTCCTGAGGAACCTCTATTCTTACAAGAGGTTCGTCGTCCCGACCTTCCTCGTCAGCCTGGTCGAGCCGTTGTTCTATCTCATCACCTTCGGCGTTGGCATGGGCGCCTATATGGGCGCCTTCGGCGGCAAGCCCTATCTCGACTTCCTCGTCCCGGGGGTGCTCGTCTCGGCGGTCATGATGGCCTCGTCCTTCGAATGTCTCTACGGGACCTACATCAAGATCGTCCACGAGAAGGTCTACGATTCGCTGGTCGCGACGCCCGTCTCGGCCGATGAGGCCGTGGCCGGCGACATCGCCTGGGGCTCGTTCCGGGGTCTTGTCAGCGGCACGCTCATGATGGCCGTGGCCCTGGTCATGGGGGTGGCCCCGGCTTCGCCGTGGCGCTTCGTCGTCCTCCTCGCCTTCATGGTCTTCATGGGCGTCCTGTTCGGCTCCCTGGCCATGATCGTCACGTCGGTGGCGCCGAGCTTCGACTTCTTCAGCTACTACACGGAGCTCATCATCACGCCGATGCTGTTCTTTTCCGGCGTCTTCTTCCCGCTCGACCACTTTCCCGGCTGGATGAAGACCCTGGCCCAGTTCCTGCCCCTGACCCACGCCGTCCGCGTCTCCCGGGCCGTCTTCACCGGCGAGCCCGCTGCCGGGCTCGGCTGGAGCCTGGCCGGGCTCGCGGTCCTGGCCGTCGCCGTTTTCACGGTCTCCATCCATATGATGAGAAAGCGCCTGATCAAATAGGAGCGCCCATGTCATCCCGGTCACTCCGGGCCGCCGGCGCGGCCTCGATCCTCCTCCTTCTCCTGTCGACGGCTTTGCCCGGCCGGGGCGGAGCTCCGGCGGCGCAGGACAAAGAAACGGTCGGGCCGAAGCCGGAAGGCCGGACCGTCGTCCCCGTCAACCAGGTCTTGACCCCCCTCGGCATCCAGACCACCCTGCCGGGGATGCGGCCGCAGGCTTTGGCCCTGTCCCCCGACGGGAAGCTCCTGGCCGTCTCCGGCAAGACGCCTGCGCTCATCATCCTCGACGCCGTGACCGGCAAGTTCAAACAAGAAGTCGTCCTGCCGGCCGAGAGACCGGGCGGCCCGAAGGCCCCGACCACGGACACGATGGACCTCGAGCCCGATGTCGAGGGGCAGCTGAGCTTCACCGGCCTCGTCTTCTCGCCGGACGGCGGCACCATCTATATGAGCAACGTCGGCGGCAGCATCAAGGTCTTCTCCGTCGCCGAGGGCGGCGCCGTCGTCCCCTCGCATTCGATCCCGCTCCCGCTGGCCGAAGCGGCGCGCCGGCCCGAGGAGATCCCGGCCGGGCTGGCCGTCACGCCGGACGGACGAAGGCTTTTCGTCTGCGGCAACCTGTCCAACCGCCTCTACGAGCTCGACACGGCGACCGGCGGCGTGCTCAGGACGATCGATGTCGGCGTCGCGCCTTTCAACGTCGTCCTCGCCGCCGGCAAGGCCTATGTCAGCAATTGGGGCGGGCGGCGGCCCAAGCCCGGCGATGTCGTCGGCCCGGCCGGCCAGGGCACCGAGGTCAAGGTCGATCCCGTCCGTCATATCGCCAGCGAGGGCTCTGTCAGCGTCGTCGACCTCGCCGCCGGCTCCGTATCGAGGGAGGTCCTCGTCCAGCTCCACTCCTCGGCCCTGGCCGTCTCGCCCGACGGCCGCTGGGTCGTCTGCGCCAACTCCGCCTCCGACAACCTCAGCGTCATCGACACCAAGACCGATGCCGTCGCCGAGACGATCTGGGCCAGGAGGAGCCCGGCCGATCTCTTTGGAGCGTCGCCCAACGCCCTGGTCTTCGCCCGCGACGGCAAGACCCTCTACGTCGCCAACGGCACGCAAAACGCCGTCGCCGCCATCCAGTTCAGCCCGCGCAAGCGGAAATCCCGGCTGATAGGGCTCATCCCCGTGGGCTGGTTCCCGGGGGCTCTGGCTTTGAACGCCCGGCGGGGGACCGTGTACGTCGCCAACATCAAAGGCCACGCCGTCGAAAAAGCCCCTTACCCGCAGACCAACGCGCCGGGATTCAACTCCCATCAGTACCACGGCTCCGTCTCGATCTTCCAAGAGCCGCGCCAGAAGGACCTCTGGGACCTCACCGGCATCGCCGAGGCCAATTTCCGCCGCGAGCGGATCGGCCAAGCCCTCCTCAAGCCCCGCTCCGGCCAGCCGGCCCGGCCCGTCCCCGAACGGATCGGCGAGCCGAGCGTCTTCAAGCACGTCGTCTACATCATCAAGGAGAACCGGACCTACGACCAGATCCTCGGGGACGTCGCGCCGGGGAACGGCGACCCGGCCCTGTGCATCTTCGGGGAGCGGGTCACGCCCAACCAGCACAAGATCGTCCGTGAATTCGCCCTCCTCGACAACACCTACTGCAGCGGCATCCTCAGCGCCGACGGACATCAATGGTCGACGACGGCCTTCGGCACCGATTACCTCGAGCGGTCCTTCGCCGGCTGGCCGCGGAGCTATCCGGACGGCATGGGCCGGGACGAGATCGACGCCCTGGCTTATGCCCCGAGCGGCTTCATCTGGGACAACGCCCTGAAGCACGGCCTCTCCCTCTGGAACTTCGGCGAGTTCACCATGCACACCTGCGGCTGGAAGGACCCGAACCGCAAAGGCGATCCCCGATGGGCGGACTACTGGGACGAGTACCTCAACGGCCGCGGCGAGGTCCGGATCGGCAGCGCGCCGGCCATCGAGACGGTCGCCCCCTTCTCGCCGACCGACACGCTCGGCTGGAACCTCGACGTCCCCGACGCCTGGCGGGCCCGCTATATCGAGAACCAGATCGCGGCCTGGGACAAAGAGGGCCGCATGCCCCAGCTCATCTTCATCTGCCTGCCCGATGACCACACCAGCGGCACGAGCGAAGGCTCGCCGACGCCGGAGGCCAGCGTCGCCGACAACGACCTCGCCTTCGGACGCATCGTCGAGGCCTTCAGCCGCAGCGGCTTCTGGAAAGAGACGGTCATCTTCGGCATCGAGGACGATCCCCAGAACGGCTGGGACCACGTCAGCGGCTACCGGACGACGGCCTACTGCGTCAGCCCCTACACCAAGCGCGGCGCGGTCGTCAGCACGCAGTACAACACGACGAGCCTGCTCCGGACGATCGAGCAGATCCTCGGCCTGCCGCCCATGAACCAGTTCGACGCCACGGCGACGCCGATGTTCGACTGCTTCACCGCGACGCCGGACTTCCGGCCGTTCGAGAGCGTCCCGACCAATGTCCCGCTCGACACGATGAACCCGCCCAAAGAGAAGATCGCCGACGCGCTGCTCCGCCGCCAGGCCATCCAGTCGGGCCGGCTGAACTTCCGGAGGATCGACGCCTGCCCCGAGGACACGCTCAACCGCATCCTCTGGCACGCCGTCAAAGGCAGCGCCGCCCCCTACCCGGCCTGGGCTGTGTCCGTGGTCGGGGACGATGATGACCGGCCGGGAGCGAATCCAAAAAAGCGCTTTTAGCGGCGCGCGCGCTGATGTAGAATCGGGCCCGAGCGCATAACCCACGACCAAGGAGTGGACATGGGCGTACTGAAACCCCTCGACTGGATCATCATCCTGGCCTATTTCGTCATCATCCTCGGCCTGGCCTGGAGGATCATGCGGCAGAAGCAGAGGACCTCGACCGACTACTTCCTGGCCGGTCGCCATCTCGGCTGGCTGATCATCGGGGCGTCCATCTTCGCCTCCAACATCGGCGCCGAACACCTGGTCGGGCTGGCCGGCTCGGGCGCGACCGACGGGGTGGCCATGGCACACTACGAGCTTCACGCCTGGTGTCTTCTCGTCCTGGGCTGGGTCATGGTGCCCTTCTACATGCGCTCGAAGGTCTTCACCATGCCCGAGTTCCTGGAGCGCCGCTTCTCTCCGGCCGCCCGGACCGTCCTTTCGCTCATCTCCCTCGTCGCCTATGTCCTGACCAAGATGGCCGTCGGCATCTTCGCCGGCGGCATCGTCTTCAGCGTCCTCCTGCCGGAGCTCAATTGGTTCGGCCTCGACAGTTTCTGGATCGGGTCCATCCTCGTCATCCTCATCACCGGGCTCTACACGGTCCTCGGCGGGCTCAAGGCGGTCGCCTACACGGAGGCCATTCAAACGTTCATCTTCATCGTCGGCTCGGCCTTGGTGACCTATTTCGGCCTGAAGGCCCTCGGCGGCTGGGGCGAGCTGCGGCGGATCGTCGGCGGCGAGATGTTCAATCTTTGGAAGCCGCTCGTCCCCGCCGGGGTCCATGGAACGTGGGCGCCGGTCAAGGAGGTCGGCCGGATGGCCTGGTACTTCAATGACAATTACCCCTGGATCGGCATGCTCTTCTGCGCCCCCATCATCGGCCTGTGGTATTGGTGCACCGATCAGTACATCGTCCAAAGGGTCCTCGGCGCGCCGAATGAGCGCGAGGCCCGCCGTGGCTCCATCGCCGCGGGCTTTTTCAAGCTCCTGCCGGTCTTCCTGTTCATCATCCCGGGCATGATC
>Ga0326726_10002671_pt1 | contig 16338 bp, 15 predicted proteins | sample MHFenrmetagenome_2_FD_207603 | JGI IMG/M metagenome (GOLD analysis project Ga0326726, IMG submission 207603) | Lab enriched peat soil microbial communities from Michigan Hollow, Ithaca, NY, United States - MHF15MN | ecosystem: Environmental > Terrestrial > Soil > Wetlands > Peat | place: USA... | reverse complement strand
AACGCGCCAGATACAACCAGAAGATACACAAACACCCCAATCCCTGCGATTGCCACCACAACTCCTTTCATCCTCCTGCGTGTTTCTGCAGTCAGCGGTTCATAGAGAATCCGCTCCAACGCGAAGCCGGAGAGGAGCGCCACGCCGAAGGCCAGGAAGAGGCCCATCCGCGAGGGATTCCTGAACGTCGAAAACCCCGGAACAAAATCAAAGAATAGCCGGTGGAGGAAAAAATGATCGCCGAGTGCAAAGAGCACGGCAAAGACTCCGCATCCCCAGAGGAAGGGAATGTACCGGTTCTTCTTCATCGAGAATGCCGAGAGTGCCAGGAGCATTACGGGGAGGATGCCGAGGTACATGCACGTCTCCCAGTAGTACCAGTACGTTCCGGGGCCATGGTAGTCGTAGCCTTGCGCGCCTGCCGTGCCGAAGATTTTCGGGAAGAAAAACGTCATGAGCTGCACCCAGCTGAACTCTCCTTCCGTGGCTTTCTCATAGGTGATCTGTGCACGGAAGGTCAGCCCGGCGAACTCTGTTGTGGGAAGGAGTTGAATCATCGCCACAGCAACAGAGAGAGCGATGATCAACGCAGCTTTTCCTGCGGTCACAAGCGCCCGGGAAGAAAGAAGTTGACGCACATCGTATTGGCCTGTCATCTCCAGCAAAAAGAAGGCAAAAAGAAAATAGTATAAATAGAGCGTAAGCTGGGGAAATCCGGCAAGCGTGGAATGACCGAGGACGAGCGCGCAGGCAAACGTCCATCCCCATGATCCTGTGAGTGCGCGGCGAAATAGAAGCAGGACGAGGGGAAACCATGCAACCAGGGTGACGATGTACTGATGAATCGCATGCGTGATCATGAAACCGGAAAGCATGTAGACCAGTCCCGCAATCGTCGCCGGAATTCGGCGGATATCAAATGAGCGGGCGAGGAAAAACATGGAGATGCCTGCGAGAGGGTAGTGCAGGATAATCATGAGCTCCAGCCAGAAGAAATGCAGAACACCGCCATGGACGGCCAGGGTGAGCAGTGTGCAGGGAAGGTAGAACACCGACTTCTGGATGTCGGCAAGGAAGGGCATGCCGTTAAATGTGTACGGGTTCCACAGCGGGATCTCTCCCCCGGCCATGGAAACAGCAGCGAAATTCCGGGAGGGGTAATCGTGATACAAGAAGTCCTCCCAGAGGAAAGCGTTCCCCAGAAGGATCTCGCGGAAGAAGATCAGCGCAAGGAGGATGAGGAAGGCGAGGCAGTGCCAGGTTTTCGGCTCAACCGGGAACATGGTCTGATCCCCGGGCGAACGGCCGGCTCCTTTCGATGACTTCGCGGCTGCCATGGGGCGTTGCACTCAGGCTGCGTCGTATGGGGTGACGGATTCCATCAGCTTGGTGTCATCCCGCGGTGACGACGTTCATTTGAGAAAATCGCGAATCTGGTATTCCGGAGCCGAGGAGCTGGTCTTGCTGATCATTTCGCCTAGCAGACCGAGAGAAACAAATTGTATTCCGACAATAATGAGGAGGATTCCTCCGAGGAAGAGCGGCCGGTTGCTGAGAGATGTTTGGCCCAGGGCCCATTCAATCGCAAGCCAACCGTCAATCACGACACCGGCAAAGACGGAAAGCAGGCCCCAGAATCCGAAGAGATGCAGTGGCCGACGCAGATAGCGGGTGGTGAAGAGGGCGGTCAGCAGGTCAAGGAATCCCCGCCAGAACCTCCTGATGCCAAATTTCGTCTTTCCGTATTTCCGGGGGCGGTGCTGGACAACCATCTCTCCGATCCTGAAGCCTTCCCAGTGCGCAAGAACGGGAACGAAACGATGGAGCTCACCATAGATTTTCACGCTCTTCACAACTTCGCGGCGATATGCCTTGAGCCCGCAATTGAAGTCGTGAATTTTGATACCCGTGAGGAGTGCCGTAACAGCATTGAACAGGCGGGAGGGAACGGTCTTGGACATGGGATCACGGCGCTTCCTCTTCCAACCCGAGACAAGGTCGTAGCCATCTTCGAGATGCTTCTTCAGTGAGGGTATCTCTGCGGGATCGTCCTGCAAATCGGCGTCCATGGTGATGACGATACTCCCCTGCGCCTTTTCGAAACCTACTGAGAGCGCCGCTGACTTCCCGTAATTTCTCCGAAAACGGATAATCTTAATATGGCGGTCATTTCTTTTGAGATCACGCAGCACCTGGAACGAGCGATCGGTGCTGCCGTCGTCTATGAAGAGGAGTTCATACCGGGTATTCATCCTCGAGAGTACCGATCTGAGCTGATGGTAAAGCTCTTTCAGTGATTCCTCCTCATTAAGAAGAGGGATGACCACGCTGAGATCGGCCCACGATTGTTGCGGGGGTGCCGGGTGTTGTTGTGAACGTGCCTGCGGGTGGCGCTGCCCCTGTCTGTGAGCCGGAGCAGGACGGGGTTCCCCCTGCGGAGGCGTGGACGTCGTTACAGGTGTCTGATCGGTCATGAGCAAGCGGCCAGGTGAGAAGGGGATTCCGGCTGCGTTGAAGCACAATTCATGTCAACCTAACGAATTTCGTTCTGAAAATCAACGAACGGGTTCGTTGACTATCCAACCCCCTCTTTCTATATTGAAAAATTGTGATTTCATGACGAGACGTCACCTCTATCCTCAAGACTTCCTGCCTTGCATGCTCTCTTGCCGCTGCAATGTTCCGGGGATTGTCCGCGTTCATGCCGATACCGTTTTGAACACACACCCAGGCCGGCCCGGAGCGTGGCGGCAATGAATGCTTTCCGCATCTCCCCGAAGAAGAGTCTCGGTCAGAATTTTCTCCGTGACCCCAACTATGTTCGCAAGATCGCAACTTTCCTGAGTATTCAGGCCGAGGATGCGATACTGGAAATCGGTCCCGGAGAGGGGGCACTTACGGAGGTGCTTGTTGGCCGGGGGCGATCATTGTCGGTAGTGGATGTCGACCCGCGCGTAACCGCGGGTATGCATGCAATGTTTGGCGGTGGGAAAGTCGAGATCATAAACGAAGATTTTCTCCAGATGGATCTCGTAGCTTTTTCCGCCAATCATCCCGGGAAAGTCCGCATTGTTGGCAATATCCCGTATAACATCACGACTCCTATCCTCTTTCATGTGCTTGACCACCGTCGCCAAGTGAGCGATGTGACGATCATGGTGCAGCGGGAGGTCGCACGCCGGATGGCGGCGAGACCTTCCGGCAAAGAGTATGGAATTCTCTCGGTCCTCTGCGGTTATTGGGCAGACGTTGTGCTGGCGTTCGACGTTCCACCGACGGCATTCTACCCCCGGCCCCGGGTCACTTCCACGGTCGTGCGACTGACGATGCGCGATGCGCCTCTCGTTCCGGTCCGTGATGAGGATTTCTTCCGCGCCATGGTTCGCGCCGTCTTCGGCAAGCGCCGGAAGACGCTTCGGAATTCGCTGCGATGGTTTGCTGAAGATCGGGGGCTCCGCATCCCGGCCATGTCGGGAATGGAAAGAAGGCCGGAACAGCTATCCATTGAGGAACTGGCCGAGCTGAGCGACGCGATATTGGCAAACAACCGTGGTGTTCCGGTGCCCGGCGCCCCCACCTCATGAACTTCCGCGCGATCACGAACCGTCTTCATTCAGCCGATATACTGATCATCGGCTTCTTTTTCCTCCTGACGGCAATCAACCTTGTGTTCTCCTCTCGTATTCCGCACTGGGAGTTGATGGTCCTTATCAACTGCGTCGTTGTGGCGCTGATCTGTCTCCTCGCCTGGGCACGAAGTGCCACCGGCTCGCCTGTTCTTGCGATCATCCACGACTGGCACGTAGCGCCGACCGTGTTCTTCACCTTCAAAGAGCTCTACTACATGATCAAGCCCCTCCACGACGGACGGGACTATGATGACATTCTGATTGCGGCAGACCGATGGCTGTTCGGCGTGGATCCCACCCAGTGGCTTGCACAGTATGCAACCCCATGGCTAACCGAAATCCTGCAGATTGCCTATACGCTGTTCTATGTTCTCTTCATCGTTCTCGGGCTCGAACTCTACCGCCGGCGGACGCTGGACCTCTTTGAATACTTCATGTTCACCTGCGTGTACGGATTCTATCTCTCGTATATCGGGTACTTCTTTCTTCCCGCCGTAGGGCCCCGATTTACGTTACACTCATTTTCAGCCCTTGACAATGATCTCCCAGGTCTCCTGCTCACACCGTATCTCCGGTGGTTCGTCAACTTCGGGGGTTCCGTGCCGATGGGGGTGCCCGACGCCGTCGCTATCGCCGGCACTCAGCGCGATGTGTTTCCGAGCGGTCATACCATGATGACCCTGGTTTTGATGTACCTGAGCATCAGGTACAAATTGAAACTCCGCTGGTTTGTGCTCGTCACGGGCGCGCTGTTGATCGTGGCGACGGTGTACCAGCGCTACCATTATGTTATTGACCTGCTGGGCGGCGCGTTGCTCATGATCGTGTGTGTGACAACTGCCCCATATCTCTGGAAATTCGTGAAAGCACGCTTCGGGACACTGGAGCGTGAAGGAAATGACGTGTGAGGCTCTTGATTCTATAGGGAGTGTTTTGTACGTTGTAACATATGAACGGTTGTTCAACTGTTTCAGAGTAAAAGAGCGTAAGGTCGTACAGGAATGACACCGCACACTGTTTCTTTTGTAGACCGCCGGCGGGCCGAAGATGCCCGCAAAGCAATCCACAGCCGCGAGGTTCTTCAGGGTCTGAGCCAGACCTTCAAAATGCTGGGGGACGAAACCCGTCTCAAAATCTGTCTTGTGCTCGCGCGTCACGAGCTTTGTGTGAACGACATCGCCGGGCTGGTCGGCCTGAGCGAATCCGCTGTGTCACACCAACTGCGTCTCATGAAGGCGATGCGCCTCGTGACCTACCGGAGAGAAGGGAAGATGACACTGTATATGCTTGACGACGAACATATCGAAGAACTCATCCACGTCGGGGTGCGGCATGTCTCGGAGTGAGTCCCGCACTTTTCTGGTGTCAGGCGTCTGCTGCTCGACGGAGGAGGGAGTGTTGCGGAAGGCGTTGGATAGCTTACTGGGTGCGGGGACGTACGGGTTTAACTCCGTGACGTGCGAGTTGCGAGTTGATAGCTCGTGGGATGAATCCCGTATCATCGGTGTGCTGCGCAAGGCCGGCTTTAACGGCCGCAGGAAAAACGAGGGAAGCCCGGGGCCGCCATCGGAGAGCAGAAACTGGGAAGCTGTGGCAACCGTGGTTGCGGCCCTCCTCACCGTGTTTGGCATGATTCTCGGCTCACCGCTTGCAAAGATGCTTTTCGCGTGCGCGATGATCGCCGGGGGCTGGAGGGTGGTCCGGCGCGCGTGGGGCGCCTTGCGTACGGGATCGTGGGACATGAATGTGCTGATGACGGTTGCCGCGATCGGCGCTGTCGCGATCGGAAAGTGGGAGGAAGCGGCCGCTGTGGTGACGCTGTTCGCGGTGTCACTGGTGATCGAATCATACAGCAGCGAACGGTCACGTCGTGCGCTGCATTCATTGCTTTCCATGACGCCTGAAACAGCCTTGGTGATGCGTGAAGGTATCGGAGTGGATACTCCGACGACCGAGATTCACGAAGGCGAGTTGATACTGGTGAAGCCGGGGAGCCGCGTTCCCCTTGATGGCTGCGTCACCGATGGAACGTCAAGGGTCGATGAATCGGCCGTTACCGGAGAGTCAGAACGGGTATTCAAAACAGCAGGAGCTGAGGTATTTGCCGGCACCCTCAACGGAAATGGCGCTTTGCAAGTCCGGGTCACCAGGGTCGCCGTTGATTCAACGATCGCAAGGATTACCGCGCTGGTTGAGGAAGCACAAAGCAGGCGGGCGCCCGTCCAGCAACAGGTGGATAGATTTGCCCGGGTGTACACGCCTGCCGTGCTGGCCCTTGCATTTCTGGTGGCGACAATTCCTCCTGTACTGTTCGATGCGCCGGCGATCGAATGGCTCTACCGGGCCTTAGTATTGCTGGTCATCGCCTGCCCGTGTGCGCTGGTCATTTCAACGCCGGTCGCACTCGTCAGCGCAATGACGAGCGCGGCAAAAAGGGGGGTGCTCATCAAAGGCGGGATGCACGTCGAAAATCTGGCGCAGATCTCCCTTATTGCCATGGACAAGACCGGGACGCTGACAAAAGGTTCACCACGTGTCACCGATGTCGTGTCTCTGGACTCCGTTTCCTCTGCTGAGCTTCTCCATATAGTAGCTGCCATCGAGAGACAATCGGAGCACCATCTGGCCGACGCCGCTGTCCTGGCTGCTGGTGAAGACTCCGGGGGTGAAGGGATGGAGAAGGTGGAAGACTTTGAAACCATCCCCGGGCGGGGGGTGCGGGGACGCCTGAAGGGAATTTCATACTATCTGGGCAGCAAGCTCCTTGCGGAGAGCGAGGGTCACTATCCACCTTCCGTCAATGCAGAAGTCATGCACCTGGAGGGGGAGGGGAAAACGGTTGTCATTCTCGGGCGGGAATCCGGACCGATTGGTCTGATTGCATTCAGGGATACAATCCGCCATCATGCACGCCAGGCAGTGGAAGAGGTACGCTGGGCGGGTGTCCGGCGTGTCGTCATGCTCTCCGGAGACAGCAGTGCTGCCACGCGCGCGATTGCCGGCGATCTCGGGATAACAGATATTGCTTTCGGCTTGATGCCTCAGGACAAGGCTTCCTATATCGACCGCCTTGAACGCGAAGAGGGAAAGGTTGCGATGGTCGGTGACGGCATCAATGACACTCCCGCGCTGGCCTCCGCCACCGTGGGAATTGCCATGGGAGTTGCCGGGAGCGATGCAGCCCTCGAATGCGCCGATGTCGTGCTGATGTCGGATAATATCGAGCGCCTTCCATATCTCCTGGGGCTGAGCCGGTTCACCCTCCGGGTGATCCGGCAGAACATCCTTCTTGCCCTTGGAGTGAAAGTGATCTTCCTGTCACTTGCGTTTGCCGGAGTGGCCACTCTCTGGATGGCTGTGCTGGCTGATGACGGCGCTGCATTGCTTGTCATTGTCAACGCACTGCGCACCCTGCGATACAGCTTTCCCTCTGAGCACAGCCACGTTCTTCTGCCCGAGGCAGGATAGCCGCATCCAAGCATTGGCGGATGAGGAGGTTTTAGCGGGTTTGATTGACTTTTCAAGGGAAAGTCCCTACATTTAAAACCCTGTTCGCGATGGGAAACTGATACCAGGAGAGGATCAAGCCGATGTTTGCCGTTGTCCAGATTGCCGGAAAGCAGTTCAAGGTCTCCCCCAAGGATACGATCACAGTCCCTTTGCTGCACGAGAAACCCGGCACGAAGGTGCAATTCGATCGGGTGCTGCTGATCGGTGGCGAGAAAGACACCACCGTCGGCCACCCCCTTGTAGGAGGTGCCAGGGTCGAAGCGACGGTTCTCGGCGACCTTCGCGATGAGAAGGTGATTGTGTTCAAGAAGAAGAAGCGCAAAGGGTACCGGGTGAAACGCGGCCACCGACAGGCGCACACGAGAGTCGAGATTACGAACATAGCGAAATAGGAATTGCGGTCATGGCGCACAAAAAGGGAGTCGGCAGTTCACGGAACGGGCGTGACAGCAATGCGCAACGTCTCGGCGTGAAGCGGTTTGGCGGCGAGTTGGTCCCCGCAGGTAGCATTCTTGTCCGTCAGCGGGGCACACGGTTCTTCCCCGGACAAAATGTCGGTATCGGCGGTGACGACACGTTATTCGCCAAAGTCAATGGCATCGTCCAGTTCAAGAAGCAGAGCAAGGCGAAGAAAATCGTCAGCGTGCTGCCGAAGGCATCGTAAGGGCTACGGCGCGCCTGCCCGCAGATGATCACCATGATCCAGGCGCATCCTGAATCGGGAGGAGATATTCCGGCCGTGCAATCCTGTCTCCTCCTGCAGTTTCCACAGTTCGTACTTCCCACCCGTTCTCTCATCCGTTACGGATTATCCCACGCATTTACCCTGGAGAAACCTTTATGAAGATCACCGTCATTGGGGCAGGAAATGTTGGCGCCACAACCGCTCAGCGCATCGTCGACAAACAGCTTGCGAACGAGGTCGTTCTTGTGGACGTTCTCGAGGGCATCCCTCAGGGAAAAGCTCTTGACATCTACGAGGCCACGCCCGTAGAAAAAACCGACGTCCGGATCGTAGGGACGAACACGTATGAAGCGACAAGCGGATCCGACATCGTCGTCATCACCGCCGGGATTGCCCGAAAGCCAGGCATGAGCCGTGACGACCTCATGAACACCAACAGCGGCATAGTGAAGAGCTGTACGGAGTCGACGGTCGCAGCGTCCCCGAAAGCAATCCTGCTGGTTGTCTCCAATCCGCTTGATGTCATGACGTATGTAGCGTTGAAGGCGAGCAGGTTTGACCGGCGACACGTGATCGGCATGGCAGGTGTCCTCGATACGTCCCGGTTCCGATCGTTTATTGCGATGGAACTGAACGTCTCCGTGGAAGATGTCAATGCCTTCGTGCTGGGCGGGCACGGAGATTCCATGGTGCCGCTTCCCCGTTACTCCACCGTGGCAGGAATCCCGATCACCGAACTCCTCTCGAAAGAAGCCGTCGACAGGCTCGTGAAACGGACACGGGATGGCGGGATCGAGATCGTCAATTACCTGAAATCGGGAAGTGCATACTACGCCCCCTCTTCTTCCGTGGTCGCGATGGTTGAATCGATTGTCAAGGACAAGAAACGCGTGCTGCCGTGTGCGGTTTGGCTGGAAGGAGAGTACGGGCTGCGTGATACCGTTGCCGGAGTTCCGGTGAAGATCGGCAGGGGAGGAATGGAAGAGATCATTCAGATCAAGTTGGATGCTGCCGAGCAGGCAGCGCTCAAGAAGTCGGCAGATGATGTCAAGGCGCTGATCGCGAAAATATCCCTGTAACCGATGTACAATGGGGCGGCAGAGCGCTTGCGTGCACACCGGCGTACAAGAACGGTGTTTTTGGGCACCATCCTTCTGGTGTTTGCGGGGTGCCGGGAGAACGCAACCGTACTCACAGGGTCAGAGGTCGCGGAAGTACCGAAGTTTTCCGCCGGAGATAGCCTGCTGTTTGATGCGTGGGACCTGGATAGCTTCGGTTATCTGGTAACATCGTCACACAAGGTGGTCACCTGGTACGTTGCTTCAATCACCGATACTGTGGCAGGAGCAACGGGCGTCACCACCGTCATTGAATCGACCGACAGCACTCAGAACGACACGCTGCACTTTCAGTTCAGGACTGAAGGCACGGTGTACCAGTACGGGTACATTGCAAAGGTTGTGTTGCGGCGGGAACACATTCAGCGAGCCCCCCAATGGGACCTCCTGGCGGATGCAGGGCGTGGGATAGGAAGTGGTTGGTTTGTCGGAATGCTCGATTCTGCGGGGATGTATCCCGTTTACGGAACTCTGGAAGGGTCAGGCTATTTCTCGGTGGCCATAAACGGCATTCCGATGGTATTCAGCGGAGTCACAGCCGCACTCGAAGGAGAAAACTTCATTGCCGAGGTTTCTTTCTCGGCGAATCCCCCGACAGTGCTCCGGCTCTTCGAGGAATCAGATTCCGGTGCAAAGGGGTTCCTTCGTACTCTCTCCTGGGCTAGGATCCACCGCTAGCCCTACTTCACTTGTTGATATCCAGCCAGAGCCGAACTTCGGTTCCGGAACGGCCCACGTCAAACTCGACCCGGTCCATCAGGGTCTTCATCAGAAAAATTCCCCTCCCGCTTTCCCGCAAAAGATTTTCCTTGGTCAGCGGGTTCCCAACCTTGTCAGGCCGGAACCCGCCCCCCTCGTCGAGGACATGAAGAAGCACCCAGCCGGGAAGCAGTTCGCACCTGACTCTGACCTTCCTTGCGGTCTGCGATTTGTTCCCATGGACGATGGCGTTGTTCACGGCCTCCGTGAGCGACACCATGAGCTTGTGGAACTGGATTTCATCGAGCTGCACCGATCGGGCAACCTTGTGCAAAAACGCTTCGACGCGGGCAACGTTTCTGGGATTGCTGGACAGTGTCATCCGAAATACGGTCTGCGTCGAAGCCACCGGGATTCCTCTCAGAGGTTGACGTTGATGTTCATGGTCATGCTCGGCAGCGAACGCAAAGATCCGTCCGGCAGGCGCCGGTATTCGTACCATCCCTGGAACTGAATGCGGCTGTGCATCCCCGGTTCCCAGCTGATCATGCATGTGGGCCCCACGCTGCTTAGAAACGTGTCGAGCTTTCGTTCCCCCTCCTCATACGCGTAACGTGCCTGGCCGAAATACCGCAGGCCCAGCGCAAAAACTGCCTGGTCCGAGGGGCGTACGCGTACCTGAAACGAATGCGTCTGTTCATTCACAATGTTTTCGGGTCGTTCCAGGAAAGCGTTCCAGATCAGCTGTCCCCGCTCATACACCTTCCAATATGTGAAAAGGTCGAAGCCGAGAGAGTGCGTCACGTCAAATGCGGTGGAATCAAGCCAGACGAATTGACGGTACGAGTAACTCTTTATTGAGGCCAACTGTGCTTCGAAATCGTAGACCGTGTAATTCGCCAGAACTTCGAATGCGTTGACACTCGTGATCTGGGACACAGGATGGTAGACTGTCCGGGGGGAGAACCGCAAAATGCGATTGACAGAATTGTTTCTCGATCGTTCCTTGAGAAGATACACCGTGTGACCGAGCGTTCCCTCAACCGTAAACGCCAGGTCAAGGACACTGCTGACGCGATGTCTGGTCGTGACGCCGAGGGCGATCAGCAGCTCGTCACGATCCTCGACGTTGTCCACACTGGGCGTGTCATACCGAAGCATGCCCGCTGTCCCGGAGACCAGGATTGTATCGGAAGGTGAAAGGGACAACGCGCCCCCCCCGCTTAGCGTCGTTTGCACCGAGGTGTTGTTTTTCAGCTGTTCCTCATTGTTTCGTGTAGCATACTGAAGTTCAATGAGGGGTGATGAACTGGAGGGCCGATCGGCTTCGTGTGACTCCGTCCGTTCAGATCTGCCCAGCCGCAGCCATCCCCCGATGCTGCCATCCGGTGATCGATACGCAAGGAGGGCGTATGCGTCGATGCGAAACTCGTCAATGCGGGTGTTAAATTGTGTCTGGGGGAGGCTCAAAGACTTCCAGGGGCGCAGATCCTTGAAAAAGACACGATCGTTCACAGAAACGAAGATGATGGAACTCAACGAAGGGTCGAGATCGTATCGCAGGTTGTTCGAAAACGAAAGCACCTGTTCCACCCTGCTTTCGATATCGAAATCTCCGGGTGAATAGAATTCGCGACGGTTGCGGGCGAATCCAACCTCGAGACTGTCTTCTGTGTAAGAGGAAAAATTCTTCTGCACGCCCGCCCGGAGAAAATTTGCCTCCAGCGTCCTCGGTGAGAGCTTTTCCTCTCGGTATTGCCCGATACCCGCTACCCGGTACCCGTCAATGATAAGCCCCGGGATGAGGGCCCCTACGACATAGGTCGGACCCCTGTCGTAGATTCCTGCCTGACCGTCCCACTGGTATCCTGCGAGAGGGGTGACAGACAGCCATGGGAGCGGAGCATACTCGAATCCTCCAAGGATCAGTGACGTCGATGCGTTGTTCAGCCCGATCCCCTTGTTGTCTGAGTAGGCAAACGAAGACCATTGTCCCAGAGGAGCAAACCCTCCGCCAGAAGGGCCCCGGAGCGTGAGCGAGAGACTTTGCTGACTGCTCTGGAGCTTGGGATTGGTCTGTGACGGTGTTCCCTCCGGCAGGATCACATTCGAAGCATATTGTTCCAGAAGGCCAATCCGGATTGCCTCAACCAGAGTATCGACAGCCACCCGGCCGAGCCACGTGTACGTGTTCAGATTTCGCTCGAAGACAATACTGGCGCTGTTGATACGCTGAACGGTGTCCGCAATCGAGGGAACTTCAACCGGATGTGTCGGCTCCTGCGCCTCGGAGGAATACGGAATGCATGCAAACAAAAAGACGACAGCGACAATCGGGCGCTGCTTGTCCATATGACCTCAGGCCAGCGGGACCTTCTGGCCCCGGACAGGGATGCTCACAGCCGTGAAACCGACTCCCTGGAGACCGGCCGCGAGCTTCTCCGCCTGATCGATGTCCCCGTGCACAAGAAAAACCTGCTTCAGCGTCCGATGATCAAACTTTCGTATGTAGGCGAGCAATTCGTCCCGGTCTGCATGGCCGCTGAAGGAATTCAAAACCACCACCTCCGCCTTGAGTGCATAGGGTTCCCCGAAGATATTGACGACGGGTTCCTTCATGACAATCTTCTTTCCGAGCGTATTCTCCGCCTGGTACCCCGCAATCATGATCATGTTCCTGGGGTCGCCGATGCTGTTCGCGAGGTGATGTGTGACGCGCCCGGCCTCACACATGCCTGATGCCGCAATGATAATGCAGGGGCCAACCGCGTCGTTAAGCCGTTTGGACTCCTCCACACTCCGTATGTAGGTCAGGCTTTCGAAACCGAAAGGATCGTTGTTGTCAGGAGAGTTCAGGATTGTGCGTGTTTCTTCGTCAAAACATTCCGGGTGCCTGCGGAATACGTCTGTGACATTCACCGAGAGGGGACTATCAACATAGACGGGAATCTTCTCCAGTTTTCCCTCCTGGTGCAGCTCGTGAAGAACGTACACGATTTCCTGCGTTCTTCCAACGCTGAATGCGGGGATAACGACTTTCCCTTTGCGTTCGCAGGTGCGAAGGAGGGGCTCCAGAAGCTGATCCTTCATTTCGGTCACAGGAGCATGAAAGCGCCCACCGTATGTGCTTTCGCTGATAAGGTAGTCCGTTGTCCCCCCGTTGCCGATGAACACCGGATCCCGGAGGATCGGAAGGTGGGGCCGCCCCAGATCGCCGGTGAAAGCAAGCGACGTGTTGTGGGAGTTCTCTCTAAGGAGGAGCGCGACAGATGCTGAACCCAGGATGTGGCCCGCATCCTCAAATCTGCATTCGACCCTGTCGATAACCTCAAAGGACTTCCCGTAAGAAGCCTCCTGAAAGAGCTGAATCGTTGCATCCACGTCGTCGACGGTGTACAGAGGGTCGATGGGGGGGAGACTGTTTTTCCGGCGCTTCTTGTTTACGAATTCTGCATCCTTCTCCTGAATGAAGGCGCTGTCCCGGAGCATGACCTCGCAAAGACTCCGGGTTGCAGGAGTGCAAAAGATAGGACCACGGAATCCCTTCTTGACCAGCGTGGGGAGATTGCCGCTATGATCGATATGGGCATGCGAGAGGACAACTGCGCTTATCGAGATCGGATCGAAAGGGAATGTGCTGTTCCGCTGATATGATTCGTCACGCCTGCCGTGAAACGTACCGCAATCCAGAAGAATGGTCTGACCGCTGACGGTGAGCATGTGCATCGAGCCTGTCACCGTTCGGGCAGCGCCCTGAAATTGGAGATGCATGTGATCGTTGCTGGAATGAAGCGCCTGAAGAATGGGTCAGTGTAGCGATTTGCCCCCTGAAAATCAACGCGTCAACGAAGAAGCCTGATGTGACGAACAACCCGCACTGTGCAATCAGAGCCGGCAGAGAGGAGAAATTTCATGCTGTCGGTGCTCATACAATACTCTTCATATGTCGTCATGCCCTTGTGCGTGGCAAAGATTTCGACAAGGATGGATCCGTGTTCGGAAGGCGAAACAAACACGATCCCGCGTGTAGTCGTCTCATGTTCCTTCCCGGACAGCGAGGGGACATACTGCTTGCGGAGGGGACGCAGTGTGATTGCGCGATAGATGGAAACAGATTCTTGCCCGGTGTCGTCGTCGAAGGGAAATCGATCAATCGTATACAAAGTATCCACGAGTTGTAATGCCTGCCGGACACTGTCTGCAGGATCAAGTTGGAGGAAAGTTCGTGCTGATGAATCCCCGGAAATGCAGTCGAAGACCCGTCCATAGAGAATTTCTGACGTGCAGCCAGAATCCAGAGCAGGGAAAAACAGAATGGCTGTGCAGAAGACCGGAATCAGCATCGGGATAGGCAAAGGCGGGTCCGATTTTGCAGGGGGCGCACCGGCGCTCAGTTCAACGAGACGGTGTGAGAGGCATCCTGCTGGTCAGTTTGCTGTCCAGGAGGGTCCAGCGCGAGGAGGGCCTCGATGATGGGCCGCAGATGCTTCGACATGTTGAAGCGAATAATGATGTACAACGATTGAAAGATGGAGGCGAGCGAAAGCAGAAGCAGCGTTACACGTGCCACCACCAGCATCTCGGTCAACAGAACGGCGGCGCAAAGAATGATAATTCCCCCGATCAGCGCGATCCAGGCAGTTGCGTACTGCAACGGCGTTGATCGGGGACCGCGCTCGTATGCCTTTATGCGCTGCAATTCCCGGTGCAGCTCCACACGAACGGAAGGATCCATGATGCATCTCCCCTTTTGTCCGGTCCTGCGCCTCAGGTGCGATCGATCCCTCCTGAATTTCGCACCTGTCGTAAACTCACGGAATCTACCAAGGTCGAACGAAATTAACAAGGGTGTACATGACGCCTGTGCCCTGAAGCACTGGCGGGTCATTCCCCTTTTGTCATCGCGTTTGGGCTTTTGTCCGTTACCTGGTCCGGAGGGTCACCGGAAGTCGTTTGAACTGCTACGATCATTTCATGCATCTGCTTTCGGAGATCCGGCAGGCGCCGTCCAAAGAGAGCAGCGCCCAGGATGCATACGGTGCCGCCAACGGCAACGGTCAGGGGCGCGCCGACCTGGTCGGCGGTAGCTCCTGCCCACAGAGCGCCGAATGGCCCCATCCCGATGAACATCATGCTGTACACAGCCATGACGCGCCCCCGAAGGCGGTCAGGCACCATGGACTGAATGAGCGTGTTTGATGATGCCATCTCTGAAATCATAAAATATCCCAGCGGCACGAGAAGTACGGCCGATAGCCAGAAACTTTTTGAAAGGGCAAAGAGGACGAGAAAAATACCAAACCCTGTCGCAGACAGTGCGACCTTGCGACCCAGTCCCCGGGTCCCTCTCCGTGCCGCCAGGCGAAGCGCTCCAATGAGCGCACCCACTCCAGAGGCACCCATGAGAAGGCCCAGTCCACTGGGTCCCCCGTGAAGTATCCGGTCTGCGAATATCGGCATGAGGACGGTGTACGGCATGCCAACGAGGCTCACGAGACCAAGCAGGAGCAGCAGTGCACGTATCGGCCGGTTGTGACCGACGAAGCGAAACCCTTCAACGATTTCGGCGAGAGGTGAACCAGGTTGTAACCTGCGCCTGTGTTGCACGTCGGTCATCATCAGAAGACCGGCAATGACAGCGAGAAAACTCACACCGTTGAGGAAAAAACACCACCCCTCGCCAATGCCAGCCACGAGAATTCCGGCAACAGCGGGCCCGATAATGCGGGCACCGTTGAACATGGATGAATTGAGTGCAATTGCATTGGTGAGGTCATCCCTACCGACCAGCTCGACCACAAAGGCCTGTCGCGCCGGTATATCGAATGCGTTGACAGCACCCAGAAGAGCCGAGAGAACAAACACATGCCAAACGGTTACCTGAGAGGTAAGTGTGAGCGTGGCAAGGATGAAGGCCAAAAGCATTGATGCTGACTGCGTTCCGATGAGAATGCGATGGCGGTTTATGCGATCCGCGACAGCTCCTCCCACAGTTGCCAGCAGGAGCACCGGAATTTGAGAGGAGAATCCCACGAGCCCCAGAAGCGAAGCAGAGTCTGTAAGCCTGTAGACAAGCCAGAACTGGGCGATCATCTGGATCCAGGTGCCGACAAGGGAAATAAGCTGCCCGAAAAAGAAGAGCTGGTAGTTTCTATGCCCCAGCGAACGCAGCGCAGATGAAACCCCGGAGCGAAGCCACGTAGGTTTTCCCAGCTGTTCGCCCGCTGCCTGTGCGATGCCGCTGTCCGGGCCGGCGTTCTCGTCAGCATTCCCGGTGGTGCTTTGACTTCTATTCTCGAAATCCATAAACCGGAAACAGATCGGCCTGATGTGTTGTCGTCAAATCTATGAACAGCAACCGGCAGTAAATATACAAAGAGCACGCTGAAAAAATGCATCGTCCGTCATTCCCCGTGCTCACCGGAAGCCCGAAACATCCGCGCGGTGGCGGGTTGCAATTTGGTGCATGTTTCTCTAGGTTGCTGGCAACGAAACCCACCGAGAGGAATACGAACAATCGATTGATGGACACTGCGGGAGCAAGAAGTATTTCTGTTAGCGGGTAGACAAAGGGGGTGTTTTCTGGAAAGGGCAAAAGCTTGAACCGGAACGCTATCAGCATGGGGAAAAGGAAGAAGGTCGCGCTTGTTGCCCATGACAACAAGAAGCACGATCTCCTCGAGTGGGCGAGATTTAA